>Ga0116159_1002546_pt1 | contig 17353 bp, 10 predicted proteins | sample AD_JPNAS1_MetaG_FD_89878 | JGI IMG/M metagenome (GOLD analysis project Ga0116159, IMG submission 89878) | Active sludge microbial communities of municipal wastewater-treating anaerobic digesters from Japan - AD_JPNAS1_MetaG | ecosystem: Engineered > Bioreactor > Anaerobic > Digestate | place...
GATGCCGCCGAACCAGTTGCCCCAGGAAACCGTTTTGACGCCTTCCACCTGCTGAATTTTCCCCGCGTAGGAAATGGGCAGGGCGAAAATGATGGAAATGGCGTTGCGCGTCACCAGCCGCGAGGCGGACGACGCCTCCACGCCCGCGTAAAAAGAGCTGATGACCGTGCGCAGCAGGCCGAACGCCAGAATGGCCACGGCAATCCCCAGAATCGTGAGAGAGCTGCGAAGCTTGTTGTGAAAGGCGTTTCTAAAGAGGATTTTGGCCAGCAGCATCGTTGAGATATCCCTTGTCCAGATGTCGCAGGATCTGCGCGCGGGCGGCCGCCCGCGGATCGTGCGTGACCATGATGATGGTTTTTCCCATGTCGCGGTTGAGGCGCTCCATCATGGAAAGGATCTCCTCAGCGGAGACACGGTCGAGATCGCCCGTCGGCTCATCGGCGACCAGAATCGTCGGATCCGTGACGATGGCCCGGGCGATGGCTACGCGCTGCTGCTCGCCGCCGGACATCTCCCCCGGATAATGGTCCATCCGGTGCGCAAGCCCCACCATCGAAAGCGCCATTTGGGCGTGTTCGCGCCGCTGTTTTTTGGTAAGGGCCGTGAGGTGCAGCGGCAGCTCGACGTTTTCCACGGCCTGAAGGACGGGAATCAGGTTGTAGAACTGAAAGATGAAGCCCACCGAATTGGCGCGCCAGGCGGCGAGCTCCGTCTCCGTCAGCGTGGTGATATCGACGCCGCCGACATGAATGCTGCCGGAGTCGGCCCGGTCGATCCCCGCAATCAAATTGAGAAGCGTCGTTTTGCCGGAGCCGGACGGCCCCATGAGCGCCAGAAATTCTCCGGCGGCAATGTCGAACGTAATATCAAAGAGCACCGGCACGACCAGGGAATCCCGGTGATAGCTTTTGTAAATCCGCTGAATTTCCACAATCGGTTTTGTTGGTTCGGCCATCATTTTACTCTTGTCTGAATTACACGCCGCGTCCGTCGCCAAAACAATGTAGCCCGGGTCTTTAGACCCGGTACCGGCGGACCTGAAGGTCCGCCCTACATAAAAAACAACCACCATTCACTATCCACTATCCACCAACCACCAGCACTACCGCTCGGCCACTTTGATCCTTGAACCGTCCTGCAGGCCACTGGGTTTGAGCACCGCGCGGTCTCCCGGCTTGAGGCCCGATTTGATCTCCCGCATGTCGCCCAGTTTGCCGCCGGCCGCAACCACCGTCTCCCGCGCCTTGTTGTCCTCAATCCGATAGACGAGAGTTTTGTCTTTCATTTCGACCAGGGCCGATTGATGGACGGCCAGCCGGGGACGAAGCTCTTCGGGCGCGAGCTCCCGGGAAAGGAAAGACACTTTGGCGCTCATATCCGGCAGCATTCGGGGGTCTTTGTCGCGAAAGCGCACTTTCACCAGGACCGTCGCCTTGGAGCGGTCCACCGTCGGCACAATGGCGTGCACCTCGCCGCGGAACCGGCGATCGGCCAGCGCGTCGAGCTGAATGTCGCAGGGCTGACCGACCTGAATCAGCGTGATGCTGGTTTCGGAGACGTCCACCTCGACCTGCAGGGAATCCATGTCGGCCAGCGTGACCACGGCGGCCTTTGAGGCGGCCGAAGCGGAAAGAGGCGTCACGATGTCGCCCACGTCGGCGTTCTTGGTCAGCACGACGCCGTCAAACGGCGCCCGGATGAGCGTGTAGTCCAGGTTGACCTCCGCGTGGCTGAGCGCGGCGCCGGCTGATTCCACGGCGGCCTGAGCGGCTTTCACCGCTTCCAGCGACCGCAGATACCGGGTATGAATCATGTCGTAATCCGACTGAGCCACATAGCCGCCGGCGATCAGCTTTTGATAGCGTTCATTCTCCTGCGCGGCATGATCGCGCTCCACCAGCGTCTGCTTGAGCATGGCCTGAGCATTGGCCAGGTTGGCCGTCCCCTGTTCCTTCATGGCGGCGACGTCGCCGCTCTCCATGCGGGCCAGAATCTGACCTTTCCGGACGCGGCTGCCCTCTTCCACCAGCAATTGGGTCAGGCGGCCGGTCACCTTGGACGCCACGGCCGCCTTGCGCTGGGCCACGATGTAGCCGCTGGCATTCAAGACGGACAGGGACTGGGCGGGATAAATCATCGAAACGGTGGTCACATCCACCGTGGCCGAAGGCGCGATCACGCCCAGACGATAGAGAATGACGGCGGCCGCAAGCAAAGTCAGCGCGCCGGCAATGACAAACGGCTTTCTTTTACGACCGCCCGCCACGCTTTGCTTGGCCGATGAATCGATTTTCAGCTTGCTCAGATCTTCCTGCGGCATATTTATTCACCTTAACAACTGGAAAGAATTTGCCGGAAGAATAACAGAACCGGGCTGAATTTGCCATACACATAAAAAACCATTTTTACTCCTTTTTTGCCTCTTGACATTGGAGGGCGTTGTTTTCATAATGCGGCCAAAATTGATTGGTTCAGAAACAGTTTCTTTACACCCGGACACAAAAGGATCGGCCATCTCGCCGGCCTGATCAAAGGGAACACAAGGCGCCTTATGACACCGGAAAAAGCAGAGAAGCCCCCGAGTCAGCCCCTGCTGGCCAGCCGCTTGAATATCTTCGGGCTCGCTTCGGCCCTTTTTCTTCTCCTTGTCTTCATTTCCTTTGCACTGAGCTTTCGCCATTATCAGGATGAAAAGCGGCAGATGCTGCTCAAGGACCGGCAATCCGCCCAACTGCTGTCCCTGATTGCCGAAACCTATATCCACGATATTCGAACCACCATTGAAGCCTATGCCAGCCGTCCTCTCCTGACGCAGGCCGTCCGGGAAAAAGATGCCTCTGAAGCAAGACGCCACCTCCTCATGCTGACCCGAATGAATCCTTATATCGACAGCGTCGTCATCGCGGACAAAAAAGGAACGGTTTGGGCCGCCCTGCCGGACCGACCGGACATTTTGGGAAAAAACTTTTCGTTTCGCGACTGGTACCGGGGCGTCAGCCGGGAATGGAAACCCTATATCGCGGAGGCAATCATCCGGTCCACAGGCGAAAAAGACACGGCCATTCATATCGCCGTCCCGATTTTTAATGACAAAAAGGAAGTTCTCGGCATCCTGCTTTCCCCCCTGCGGGCGGTTGAGATGGGCAAAGTCCTTCGGCGCGCGCCGATGGAAGAGGGACTGTTTATTGCCGTCACGGACCGGAAAGGCACGCTTCTATACAGCAGCCGGTTTGCCCATGAAAAAAAGCTGGTCCGGTACCCGTTTTTTGACGCGGTCAAAACCAAACCCCTGACCACCGTCACGGTCAGAGATCCGGCCGCACAGGAAGAGGAGCGCCACATTTCGTACGCGCCGGTCGCGGAGGCTGGCCTGCATGTTTTTGTGGGCCGGGATCAGAGTTCCGTCCGGTCCAAATTCTGGGGCCACCTCGCCCAGATCTCCTCCATTTCCATCCTGCTGTTTGTGCTCTTTGTTCTGCTTTTGCTCTATGCCCGCAAGAACGTCATCGCCCAGTCCGCACTGGAGAGCCTGAAAGCGGAAAAAGAAATTTCGGCCGGCCGGTCGCGGTTCAGCGAACTTTTCAACCAATTGAAAAGCGGCGTAGCCATCTATCAGGCCATCGACGGGGGAAGGGATTTTGAAATTCTGGAACTCAACGACGCAGCCCGCCGAATCACCAAGGTGGGCCCAAACGCAGAGGGCGGAAGCGTCCTGGCCGTCTATCCGGGACTGGCGAATCACACGATCCTGGCCACTTTTCAAAACGTCTGGCGGACGGGAAATCCCGAAGAGCACCCCACCTTTCTTTATCAGGACGACCGGCAGACCTTTTGGGCGGACAATTACGTTTTCAAACTTCCTTCCGGCGAGATCGTTTCCGTTTTCGACGACGTGACCGCGCGCAAACTCGCGGCGGATAAAATTTCAAGACAGACCCGCCTGCTTTCCGCCATCAACCGGCTTTTTGCCGAGACGCTGAAATCCCAGGACACTGAAGCGGTCGCAAGGACCTGCCTTGCCGCCGCCCTGAGCATTACGGACAGCGAGTTCGGATTTATCGGTGAAGTGGGCCCGGACGGACTTTTTTCCACATACACCGTCAGCGAAACGGGCTGGGACGCCTGCTCCATGCCCCAGAAGGAGGCAACGGCTTCTCTGCAAAACATGATCATTCGGGGCATCTGGGGACAGGTGATCCTTCGGGAGCAGCCTCTAATTGTCGACGATCCGGGAGCTTTCCCCGACCGCGTGGGCGTTCCGGAGGGGCATCCGCCGCTGACATCTTTTCTGGGCGTGCCGCTCAAAGACGGGAGAAAAACCATCGGGATGATTGCGCTCGCCAACCGCACCGGCGGCTACACGGGCGAGCAGAGAGAAGACCTGGAGGAGCTGGCGGTTTCCCTGGTGGAGGCCCTGCGGCGCAACCAGGCAGAAGAAAAAGTCAAAAACATGTATCAGGAGCTGGAAAAACGCGTCATCGAGCGCACCGGGGAGCTGGTCGCCAAAACCGAAGAACTGGAGCGGATCAACCGCGTCTTTGTGGACCGCGAGCTCAAAATGCGGGAACTCAAGGCCCGGATCGCGGAGTTGGAAAAGAAAGCGACGAGCGATGAGCGATGAGGTTTTAAATGGTTTACCTGGATTTAATATTCAATCTGTCGCTTCTGGTGGCGCTCAGCGTTGTTTCGGGGTTTCTCGATAAGCGCTTTTCGCGCGATACCCGGACGGGGGCGCTCCTGCAGGGGGCGCTGTTCGGCGCCGTGGCCATCGTCGGCATGCTCCGCCCGCTTACCCTTGGACCGGGGCTGATCTTCGACGGCCGCTCGGTCATGCTCAGCCTCTGCGCTTTATTTTTCGGTCCTCCGGCTGCCGCCGTCTCGTGCGTCATGGCGCTGGCCTGCCGCATCAGCATCGGCGGCGCGGGGCTGATCATGGGAATTCTGACATCCCTTTCTTCCACCGCCATAGGACTGATCTTTTTTTACCAAAACAAATCCTCGCTGCAACCGCCTTCCGCGAAGCTTCTCTACGTGATGGGACTCGCCGTCCACGCGGCCGTGGCGGCTTTGATGTTTACGCTTCCGGAAAGTCTTTTTTGGAGCACTTTCCAAAACCTTGCCGCTCCCATCCTCCTCCTTTTTCCCCTGGCCACACTGCTGGCGGGAAAAATTCTTTCCGACCATCTTTCAATGATGCAGTCCGCCTCGGCTCTTTCGGAAAGCGAAGAGCGCTGCAAGTCTTTGTTCGAAGCAAGCCTGGACGCGGTCATGCTGACGGCCCCCGACGGCCGAATCCTTTCCGCCAATCCCGCCGCCTGCCGCCTGCTGGACCGCAGTGAAGAGGAACTGATCGACTTGGGCCGCGGCGGCATCATGGACCGGGAAGATCCCCGGCTTGCCGGGGCGCTTGCCGAGCGCGAAAGGACAGGAAAATTTTCCGGCGAACTGACGATGATCCGCAAGGACGAAACCAAATTTCCCGTGGAAATCACGACCGCCGTTTTTCATGACCGCTTCGGGCAGGCGCGCACCAGCATGATCTTCCGCGACATCACCCGGCGCCTGCGGGAGGAGGAACACCTGAAAAAACTGCAGGCGCTTCTGGCGGAAACCCAGCGGCTGAGCAAAATCGGCGGCTGGGAACGTGATCTGACAACGGGCCGGGGCCAGTGGACCGAGGAAGTCTATAACATTTACGGCATCTCTCCGGACGCTCAGCCCAGCACACAAGAAGCGATGGATTTTTACGCTCCGGAAGACCGCCCGGTCATCACCGAGGCCTTTGGGCGACTGCTGGAAACGGGCAAACCCTACGACCTGGAACTCCGGTTTAACAAGGCAACGGGAGAAACCATTCGTGTGCGCACCATCGGACAGGCGGAATGGAGGGATGGAAAAATCGTCCGGGTCTTCGGCAACATCATGGACGTCACCGAACGCGTGCGCGCGCAGGAGGCGCTTCGCGAAAGCGAAGAACTTTTCAGAAACCTGTTCATGCACCATACGGCAGTCAAATTGATTCTTGATCCGGAGACGGGGGACATCATCGACGCCAACAAAGCCGCCGCGGAATTTTACGGCTGGCCCCGCGAGCGGCTTTTACAAATGAAAATTTTTGACATCAACACGCTGACGGAGGAGGAAATCCGCACGGGGCTGCGCAAGGTCAAGAATGAGAAACGCACACGATTTCAATTCCGCCACCGGCGGGCCGACGGCTCCATTCGCGACGTCGAGGTTTTCAGCAGCCGGATCGACGTTCGGGGAAAGCCGTTTCTGCATTCGATCATCACCGACATCACCGAACGAAAAGAAATGGAAAACCGAATGCGGCAAATGAACGAGGAGCTCGAACAAAAGGTTCAGGAGCGAACGGCCGAGCTGAAAAAAACCATTAACCAACTTGAAGAAACAAACAAGGTATTTGTCGGCCGGGAGCTGAAAATGGCCGAGCTCAAAAAACGGATCGAAGAGCTGGAAACAAAATAAAACACGGCGATGACCGGTCGTCATCCCGCAGCCGAGGCCTGTAATGATTCTGGACACCCGCACCATTGTTTTATCCTATATCGCAACGGACATCGCCTGCCTGGCCGTCATGGTTCTGCTCTGGCGGCAAAACCGCAAGCGAATCAGCGGAACGCATCTGTGGGTCATCTATTATATAGTAAGTCTGTTTGCCCTCATCCTGATGATTCTGCGGGGCGCTATTCCCGACGGGGCATCGGTTATCCTGGTCAACGCCCTGTTTATGGCCGGCACGCTGATCGGTTATCAGGCGCTTCTGCGCTTTGCCGGTGAAATTCGCAGACAAACTTTCAATTATTTCATTCTGGCGGCGGCGATTTTGATCCACGCCTACTTCACGTTCGGCAAACCCGACGTGAACGCCCGAATCTTCAATCTGTCGGCGGTGCTCCTGGTCTTTTTTTCGCAGTGCGCCTGGTTCTGCCTGCGGGGCGCTCCGGAGGCCCAAAGGAAGCTGATGTGGTGGCCCGGCCTGGTTTTTGTTCTCCATATTCTAGTCAGTCTGTGCCGAATGGCCGCGGCCGTTTTCGCCCCCCATGCGCAGGCGGATTTGTTTCAGCAAAACACGACCATTGCCCTGAGCGTGATCGCCTACCAGCTTCTGTTTGTCGCGCTCACTTTCGCGCTGGCGCTCATGTACAACCAGCGGCTCGTCGAAGAGGTTCGGGCGAATGAAGAAAAATTTGAGCTGGCCTTTCAATCCGCTCCTTATACGCTCGTTTTGTCCCGCCTGTCCGACGGAAAGATCCTGGCTATCAATGACAGTTTCACCAGAATCACCGGCTATAGCGAAGCGGACATTCGGGGAAAGACGGCGGCGGATCTGAAGCTGTGGGTCAACGAGGAAGACCGGGCCATTGTTGTCCGGGACCTGCGGGAAACCGGCGCCGTCTTTGAGCGGAAACTGCTGTTTCGGAAAAAATCGGGTGAGATCATGACGGGGCTCCTTTCCGCAAAATGGATTACCATTCAGGATGAAAAGTGCCTGCTGTTCAGCGTCAACGACGTCACCGAACGGGAAAAGGTCCTGGAAGAACTTCGCACCGCGCAGGAGCAGTGGCAGAAAACTTTCGATTCCACCCAGGATGCCATCTGGCTCATGGACCGGAATCACAACATCCTGCGTTCGAATAAAGCCGCCCAGCGCCTTTTCGATCGTCCGGCGGAAAACATGACCGATCGACACTGCTGGGAAGTCGTCCACGGCACGTCGGCGCCGACTCCCGAATGCCCCATTTTACTGGCCAGGGAATCCCTGCGGCGTGAATCCATGGATTTATCCATCGCGGGGAAATGGTATCTTGTCACGGTGGACCCGATTCTGGACAAAGAGGAGCGTTTTGCGGGCGCCGTCCACACCATGACCGACATCAGCGAACGCAGGCAGGCCCAGGAGGAAATCAACCACCTCAATGAGACCCTGGAACAGAAAATCGCCGATCAGACCCGTGATCTGCGCGACAGCCAGGCGGCGCTTCTGAATCTGGTGGACGATCTCAACGAAAACGCGAAAAACCTCACCATGATCAATGACTCCCTGGAAGAGGTCAACCGGGAGCTGGCGTCCTTCAGCTACAGCGTCTCGCACGATCTGCGGGCGCCGCTGCGCACGATCGACGGATTCAGCAACGCCCTTATGGAAGACTACAGCGACCGGCTGGATGCGGAAGGTAATAAATATCTGGAAAGAATCCATCACGCCACGCAGCAGATGAACCGGCTGATCGACGACCTGCTCGGCCTCTCGCGGGTGATGAAATCCGATTTTTACCGGCAGGATTTCAATCTGAGCGAAGTGGTACGCGAGATTTGCGCCGACTTTCACCAGCAGCCTTCGGAAGGCCGGCCGGATCTGGTAATTCAGGACGGCATCGCCGTCAACGCGGATCAGCGCATGATGCGCATCGTCATGACCAACCTGCTGGACAATGCCCGGAAATTCGCGGGGAAAAAGGAGCGGCCGATCCTTGAATTCGGCTCTTTTGTCGAAAACGGCGAAACGGTCTTCTTTGTCCGGGACAACGGCGTGGGATTCAACATGACCTACGCCCAAAGAGTTTTTGAGCCTTTTGAACGCCTCCACCGGGCCGATGAGTTTCCGGGAACGGGAATCGGCCTGGCGACGGTCGCACGCGTCATTTCCCGCCACCGCGGACGCATCTGGGCTGAAGCCCAGGAAGGAAAAGGAGCGACATTTTATTTCACCCTGGGAGCCTGAAAATGCCAAAACCCCTGAACGTGCTCATGATTGAAGATGCGGAAGACGACGAGCTGCTTCTGACCCGCGCACTGAAAAAAAACGGCTATGAACCGAAAGTCGAGCGGGTGCAGACGGCCCGGGAAATGACCCGGGCCCTGGAAAACAGCCCGTGGGATATCATCCTGTGCGACTACCACATGCCGGCCTTCAGCGGCATCGAAGCCATCGACCTGCTGAAGAACACCGGCCTCGATATTCCCCTGATCATGGTATCCGGCGCCATCGGCGAAGAAACGGCGCTGGACTGCATCCACCGCGGGGCGTCGGACTATATCATGAAGGGCAATCTGACGCGGCTGGGCATGGCCGTTAAGCGGGGGCTGGAAGAAAAAGCATTTCGCGACCATCACCGGCAGGACGAGGAGGCGCTGCGCCGAAGCGAGGAAAAGTACCGGACAATCCTGGAAAGCATCGGCGACGGCTATTACGAAACGGACCTGGCCGGCAGCTTTACGTTTTTCAACGACGCCCTGCAGCGAATATGGGGCTACCCGAAAGAAGAACTGCTGGGCCTGAACAACCGGCAATACATGGACGGGGAAACGGCCAAAATGCTGTATCAGGCCCACAACCGGACTTACAAAACGGGCATCCCCGGAAAATTGATGGACTACGAGATCATTCGGAAGGACGGCGGGCGGATAGCGATCCAGCAGTCTTTCACGCTGCTGAAAGATTCCCTGGGCAACACCATCGGCTTCCGGGGGGTCGTGCGCGACATCACCCATCTGAAAGCGCTGGAGCAGGAGAGGGAGGAAACCCTGGGAAAGCTTCGGCAGACGCTGGAGTCCACCGTTCACGCCATGGCGGTGGCCGTGGAATCGAGGGATCCCTACACGGCGGGCCATCAGCGGCGGGTGACGGAGCTTGCCTACGCCATTGCCGCCACGATGGGACTGGAGCCGAACCGGATCAACGGTCTGCGCATGGCCAGCATGATTCATGACCTGGGAAAAATATCCATTCCCACCGAGATTCTCACCAAGCCGACCAAACTGACGAAAATTGAATTTGAAATCGTCAAGACGCACGCAGAGGCAGGATACGAAATTCTGAAGGACATCGCCTTCCCCTGGCCCATCGCGCGGATCGTTTGGGAGCATCACGAGAAGATCGACGGGTCCGGTTATCCCCGGCATTTAAAAGGAGACGATCTTCTGACGGAATCGAAAATCCTGACGGTTGCCGACGTGGTCGAAGCCATGGCGTCCCACCGCCCCTACCGCCCTTCTCTGGGCCTTCAGGATGCGCTGGAGGAAATCACGCGGAACCGGGGGATCCTCTACGACGCGGATGCCGTCGCCGCCTGCCTTACTTTGTTTGAGGAAAAGCGTTTCAGCTTTGCAATATAACGAGTCGCTCGTCATCCTCGCTCATCGCTCGCTGCTTCTTTATCGTCTTGACAAGGGTCAAACGCGCCGGTACAGTACGTCAACCGTGACCGGTTAAAGAATACAGGAGGATTATTCATGGCTTCCCCGAAAAGCGGCACAACGACCTCTCCCTGGACGGACTGGCAAAAACAACTGAACGAGTATCTCGTGGATTCCGCGCAGCGCTCGATCATTTTTGCGGACATTCTGCGCAAGAGAGGCAACAATTACATCAAGCACATTCGAGGCGGCCAGCCGCCGGTTCTGACGTTCAACTACGAGATGATCCTGAACGCCAAGCATTTCGAGCGGCCGGTCAATTACGCGCTGGTTCGCATTTCCGACCGCCGCCGGAAAGACATCGATCCCGAGCAGCAAAACCGCCGCCGCGCGCTTCGGGAACGCCCCGACATTCCCAAACGGCCGATTGTCATCATCGATCCGCGGGCGGGCCACGGCCCCGGCATCGGGGGCTCCAAACGGGATTCGGAAATCGGCATGGCACTGGACCACGGCCATCCGGTTTATTTTGTTCTGTTTTACACGGATCCCCTTCCCGGCCAGACGCTGCCGGATGTCATAGCCGCCATTGAACGGTTCATCGAAAAAGTCACCCAGCTGCACCCCGACGCGGATGCGCCGGCGGTCATCGGCAACTGCCAGGCGGGCTGGGCGGCCGCGCTGGCCTGCGCGGACAAGCCGGGCATCGCCGGCCCCCTGGCGCTCAACGGCGCGCCCCTGTCCTACTGGAGCGGTGTCGAGGGCGTCAATCCCATGCGCTACCGGGGAGGCCTTCTGGGCGGCGTGTGGGTCAATTCATTTTTCAGCGATCTGGGCAACGGCGTGTTTGACGGCGCGAATCTGGTGCTGAACATGGAGCTGTTGAATCCGGCCAACACATACTGGACCAAACAATACAACGTTTATTCAAAGGCAGACACGGAAGAGGAGCGCTATCTCAACTTTGAAAAATGGTGGGGCGGCTTCTTCATGATGAACGACGATGAAATTCACTTCATCGTCCGCAATCTTTTTGTCGGCAACAAGCTGGAGCGAGGCGAACTGGAGCTGCGGGAAGGCCGGAAGGTCAGCCTGAAAGACATCGAAAGCCCGATCCTGGTTTTTGCGTCGATGGGCGACAACATCACGCCGGCCCAGCAGGCGCTCAACTGGATTCCCCGCGTGTACAGCTCCGTGGAAGACATCAAACGGCACGGGCAGGTCATCGTCTATATCGTTCACCAGGAAATCGGCCACCTGGGCATCTTCGTCGCCGGCTCCATCGCCAAAAAGGAGCACCATGAAATCATAGGCAATTTCGACATGATTGACTGCCTGCCGCCCGGCCTCTACGAAATGGTCATCGACGGCGATGTCGGAAGCGGCAAATTCGAAAGCCGGTTTGAACCGCGCACGATGGCCGACATTGCCGCTTACGACGACGGAATACACGATGAAACGGATTTCAGCGTCGTGGCCAAGGTATCCGAAGCCAACGACAATTTCTATCAACTGCTGGTGCGGCCCTTTGTGAAACTCTGGACCACGGAGCTTTCCGCGGAGTTCATCCGCCATCTGCACCCCCTGCGCGTGCAGCGGTATTCGCTGGCCGACATCAATCCCCTGACGCGGCCGCTGCAAAACGTCGCCAACGTCGTGCGCAGGAACCGGAAGGCGGCGGGGCCGGACAATCCGTTTACGGAGCTGGAGAAGGCGGTTTCCGATTATGTGGAAGGCGTGCTCGACATTTACCGCGATTACCGGGACCTCTACCAGGAAGAAATTTTTCAGCAGATTTACGGCAACGGCTGGCTGCGCAGCCTGTTTCCGCCCGTCCAGGACGAGCCGAAGCCTTTAGCCGCCAAACAGGACCATCCCGACTATGACAAGCGGCTGGCCGCCATGAAGCAGGGAGGTTTCGCCGAAGGATTGATCCGCATTTACATGGCCGCGGGCGGCACCAACCAGGGCATCAAAAGGAAGCATTTCGAAGTCGCCAGTGAAATCGCCGCCACGCACCGGGTATTGAGCAAACTGTCCCCGTCGCAGTTCAAAAAAATAATGCGCGAACAGGCCGCCATTCTTCAGGCGGACGAGGAAAGGGCCCTTCAGGCTCTTGCAGCGCTGATCAAAAACAGGGACGACCGCATGGAGGCGCTGAGCATCGCCCGCCGGCTGTTTCTGGCGGACGGCGTTTACAACGACGAGGAAAAAGTGCTGCTCGAAAAGATCAGGAAGGGGCTGGGCCTCGAAGCTGTATAGATGATATACAAAGCAGAAAAGGGGACGGTTCTATTTATTTTGCTATTAGCAGAAAAGGGGACGGTTCTATTTATTTTGCTATTTATTTTGAGAGATGAGCAACGAAAGATAGTTTTTCCTTCACGCTTCAGTGAAAAAATAGAACCGTCCCCTTTTTTGTCTTTTTTGTCCGTCAGTCCAGCAGCCGCGGCTCCTTCAAATGCCGTGGAATCTCGGTGATGCGGGTCGCGGGGCGCGCCCTCAGAATGTGGCCGGGCAAAGGCTTTCCCGCCATCTTTTCCGCCAGCCGGACGCAGTCGAGGAGCTTTTCCAGATCGATGCCCGTTTGGATTCCCATGGCTTCAAACAGATGAACAATATCTTCCGTCGGAACGTTCCAGTATCCGATATCCAGCTCGCTCACCCCGTAAGGCGTGTTGCTCATTCCCCCCAGCGACGCGTCGAAAATGCGGATGCCCTCATCGTAGGCGGCTACGCAATTGGCGAGGGCCGTCCCGCGCGTATTGTGAAAATGCACCGCGAGCTGAATGTCCAGTTTCAGCTCCAGGAGCGCCCGGATCAGTTCTTTTGCCGATTTGGGATCGGCCATGCCGGTCGAATCCACCAGAACAACTTCGGAGGCGCCCATATAGCTGAGTTTGAGCAGAAGCTCGGCGACCTCCTCGGGGCGGACGCGGCCCGTGTAGGGGCATCCGAAGGCCGTCATCAGGTAAATCCGAACGCTCCGGCCATGCCGGGCCGCGGCGTCAAGAAGCGTCGGCAGCACCTTGTTGAGGCTCTCCCTCAAGGATTTTCCGATGTTGATGCGGTTGAAGGTGTCGCTGGCGGAAAGCAGAACCAGCAGCTCGTCGATCTTCGTCACCAGGGCCCGCCGGCAGCCGATTTCGTTGGGCACCAGCCCCACGTAGGTCACCTCCGGCTTCTTGGCGATGCCGGAAACAAGTTTTTCGGCGTCGTACCCTTCAGGAAGCAGGCGCGGATGCGTGAAGGAGGCGCACTCGATCTTCTTCAGGCCCGTTTCCGACAGTTTGTTGATGTAATGGATTTTATCTTCAGTGGACAGGCCGTTGCATATCTCGGGAAAGCCGTCCCGCGGGGACACTTCCACGATGGTCATCGTATTTTCTTTTTTTCTGGCGGATTTTCCCGCCGCATTGGCATTTGGCATAACCGCCCCAGGCCGGAGAAAGTTTTTTTAAACATGTTGCATAATTCATTCCAGCCGGCCGGATCTTTTTATTCCAATCCGTATTCCTTCAATTTCAAATAGAAGGTGCGCCGGCTGATCCCAAGGGCCCGGATGGCTTCCGACCGGTTTGAAGAAGCGGCTAGCGCCTCGGTGATGAGCCTTCGCTCCAGGTCCCGGACGGCCTGGGTCAGATTGAGAGAGGCAGCCCCGCTTTCAGCGGCAGGCGGCGCGGCTCCGTCCCGACTGCGAGATTCCGAAACCAGGAAATTGGGCAGGGAACCGGCATCGATGACGGGCGACTGCGTCATGTTCAGCGCGTAGCTCACAACGCCTTTGAGCTCCCGGACGTTTCCCGGCCAGCGGTACGCATGCAGCATCGCGAGCGCTTCGGGCGAAAACCGGTATTTCTGTTTCTGCGCGGCGCCGCTCGCCTTCAGGAAATGCTCCACCAGCAGATCGATGTCTCCTCTTCTCTCGCGCAGCGGAGGCAGCGGGATCGTGAAGGTATTGAGGCGGAAAAAAAGATCTTCGCGGAATTTCTTCTGCCCGATCAGATCCGCCAGATCCTGATTGGTCGAGGAGATGACCCGGACGTCCACCCTGACGTTCCTGATTCCACCGACTCTTTTAAACGTTCCGGATTCCAGGACCCTGAGCAGTTTGGCCTGGACGGACAGGGAGGAATCTCCAATTTCGTCGAGCAGAATGGTTCCCTCGTGCGCCTCGTCGAAATAGCCTTTGCGTCCCTCGGTCCGCGCGCCGGTAAACGCGCCTTTTTCATAGCCGAAAAGCTCGCTTTCAATCAGGGAATCGGGAATGGCGGCGCAGTTCACGTCGACGAGCTGCTTGTTTTTGCGGCGGCTGGTCTGGTGAATGGCGCGCGCCAGGATTTCCTTGCCCGTGCCGCTTTCCCCGATGATCAGCACGGAAATATCCGATTGGGCCGCCCGCCCGGCGCTCACCAGCGCCCTGCGAAAGGCTTCATCGTCGCCGATCAGTTCGTCAAACGCGCTTCCGGCCAACGTGGCATCCGCATTCGTCGGGGATTCTTCTTTTCCGCGCGGTTGAGCCGCTTGCGATTTTTTGGTTCCAGCCGTCATGGGTTCGGTTTTCTTTCCTGCATGTCTATCCGGTATACAAATTTCGTTCTGAATGTATATAAATCATACATCCCTGTCAAACAGTTTTTACCGCGCGCGGATCAGCGACTGCGCCGCTATTGCCTTTTTTCACTGGTATGGTATTTGCTGTATTCAACGGAAAACAATCTGCAACAAAAGGAGAGTACTTATGGCAGAAATCATCGGATTTTCAAAAGAAGGCCCCGTCGGCATCATCACGGTCAGCAACCCGCCGGTGAACGCCCTGTCGCAGGCGGTTCGCTCGGGAATCAAAGCGGGGATCGAGAAGGGCATTGCGGATGCCGCCGTTTCGGCAATGGTGATCATCTGCGAGGGCCGGACGTTTATCGCGGGCGCGGACATTCGGGAATTCGGCCGCCCGCCGATGGAGCCGCACCTGCCGGACGTCTGCCAGTTCATTGAAGATTCTCCAAAGCCGGTTATTGCGGCGATTCACGGAACGGCCCTGGGCGGAGGCCTGGAAATCGCTCTTTCCTGTCATTTCCGCATTGCGCTTGCCTCCGCGAAAGTAGGTCTTCCCGAAGTCAAACTGGGGCTTCTGCCCGGCGCGGGCGGAACGCAGCGGCTGCCGCGTGTGGCAGGCGTCCAGGCGGCGCTGGAGATGATCACCTCCGGAACGCCGGTGGCGGCGGCCAGGGCCAAAGCCATGGGCATTCTGGATGAAGTCGTTGAAGGCGATCTGAAAGCGGCGGCGCTTGCCTTTGCCAAAAAAGTCGTTTTGGAGAAAAGCCCCATACGCAAAGTAAGCCAGCTTCAAGCCAAAGCCGATTCTCCCAGTGTTTTTGAAGACTTCGCCAAAGCCAACGCCCGCAAGTTCCGCGGTTTCATGGCGCCTTTCAAGTGCATTGAAGCCGTCAAGGCCGCCACGGAACTGCCTTTCCCGGAAGGCATGAAACGGGAAAGGGAAATATTCGTAGAGCTGCACGATTCCGATCAGTCCAAGGCCCAGCGGCATGTTTTCTTTGCCGAGCGTGAAGTCGTCCGCATTCCCGGACTGCCCGACGATCAGCCGACCCGCGAGATTAAATCCGTTGGCGTCCTGGGCGCAGGCACAATGGGCGGCGGCATTGCCATGTGCTTTGCCAATGCGGGCATCCCCGTCATGCTGCTGGACGTCAAGCAGGAATTTATCGACCGGGGCATGGCCGTTATTAAAAAGAATTACGCCAACACCGTCGCCAAGGGCTCGCTCAAGCAGGAGGTCATGGAAAAACGCCTGGCGCTGATCCAGCCCACGCTGGCCTATGAAGACCTGAAAGATGTGGACCTCGTCATCGAAGCGGTCTTTGAAGACATGGCCGTCAAGAAGGAGGTCTTCACGAAGCTCGACGCGGTTTGCAAACCCGGCGCGATTCTGGCTTCGAACACCTCCTACCTCAACGTCGATGAAATCGCCGCCATCACAGGGCGGCCGCAGGATGTCATGGGCATGCATTTCTTCAGCCCCGCCAACGTCATGCGGCTGCTGGAAAACGTCCGGGGCGCGAAGACTTCCCCCGAGGTTTACGCCACGGCCATGAAGACCGGAAAAAAGATCGGCAAGGTGCCGGTCCTGGTCGGCGTCTGCGACGGATTCGTCGGAAACCGGATGCTCGCCAAGCGCACACGCGAATGCGGCTTCATGCTGGAGGAAGGAGCGCTTCCCTGGCAGATCGACCGGGCGATCTACAACTTCGGCTTCCCGATGGGCCCCTACCGAATGGGCGACATGGCGGGCCTCGACATCGGCTGGCGGAACCGCAAGGCCAAGTTCGGCTCGCTCACGCCGCGCGAACAAAAGAACAACCTCCTGGACAAAATCTGCGAAATGGGGCGCTACGGACAGAAGACGGGTTCAGGCTTCTACAAGTACGATGAGAAGCGCAACGCGACGCCCGATCCGATGATTGAAGAACTCATCATCAACCACTCGAAGGAAGTCGGCATCGCCAGGCGGACCCTCACGGATCAGGAAATTATCGAACGCGCGATTTATTCGATGATCAACGAAGGCGCGAAGATTCTGGAGGAAGGGATCGCCGCGAGGCCCCTGGACATCGACGTGGTCTGGCTTTATGGATACGGCTTTCCGGTGTACCTGGGCGGCCCGATGTTCTATGCTGATACGGTAGGTTTGAAAAAAGTCTATGACGCAGTCCTGAAGTACCGGGATTCGGTGGGAGCCGAATACTGGACGCCCGCGCCATTGCTGGAAAAGCTGGCCAAAGAAGGAAAAGGATTTTACTCCAAATAAAAATTCGGAACGGGGAAAAGGGAGGGGATGATGAAGTATCAGGAGGTTTACGCGCATTCGATTTCTGAGCCGGACGCCTTTTGGGGCAAAGCCGGGGAAGCCATAGAGTGGACGAGGAGGTGGGACAAAGTTCTGGATGACAGCGGCAAGCCCTTTTACCGGTGGTTTGCAGGCGGAGAGCTTAACACCTGCTACAATGCACTGGACTGCCATGTAGAAAACGGGCGGAAAGACCAAACGGCCATCATCTACGACAGCCCCGTCACCGACACCGTCCGGAAGATCACTTACGGCCAACTTCTGGAGAGCGTTTCCGTTTTTGCCGGCGCCCTTGCCGGAATCGGCGTCAAAAAGGGCGATACC
>Ga0116159_1002547_pt1 | contig 17352 bp, 9 predicted proteins | sample AD_JPNAS1_MetaG_FD_89878 | JGI IMG/M metagenome (GOLD analysis project Ga0116159, IMG submission 89878) | Active sludge microbial communities of municipal wastewater-treating anaerobic digesters from Japan - AD_JPNAS1_MetaG | ecosystem: Engineered > Bioreactor > Anaerobic > Digestate | place...
CTGGTGGTAATATTGAGTTTGTTGTAAATACATTAGACGATTATGCTGCTGGTATTAACAATGGTGGTGACAATGCACGCTATCACACTACATTTACTGTAGCTTCATCAATTGACTTTAAAGTTACTATGAATTCAGAAACTCCCAATTTTGTAAGTAGTACTGGAGGAGGTGTTAATCCACCTCTTAACAATCTTGGCTATGAACTTCAATATGATGGCTCTGGTGGCTCTGTTGGTGGTGACCCTGGTGATTCATACTTGCTGTGTGGTGCGGATCAAGAAACTTCTGCTGTACAAGCATTACAATCCAACCCGTTTGAAATTATTACAAGTATTGATGGCGGTGGTGCAGGTGATGTCGCCAAAAACAGATTTATAATAAGGTGGCGATTTGGTACACAGGAAGGAATTGATATGATTAAAAAATCTATTTTAGAGCAAAGTATTGCTGCCGACAGATATACTGTTAATGTTTTCTTAGTTCTTAGCTCGCTGTAATTAATTGTTTAATCGAAGATAAAAACAGTTGCAATCAATGTCTGTTATATAATCAATATAACAGACATTGGTTGTGTTTTAAAACAGGTTTTAGTCTTCATTTAGTAGCAAATCGATAAGATTTCGGATTGAATATCGATTTGCAAATAAATTGGAGAAAGTTTTTTAGGATATATGACGTTAGGGTATGAAGTCCTAATAATACAAGTCTAAATCAGAGGTATGTATTCTTAAAATGCTTAAATGCAGTAATATAGTTTATAAGCAAATATTTGAAAGCGGTTCTATAAATGAATTGCTGTTATTTGTTTATTATAGATACCAGATCAAATTCGGCACTTTACTTAGACAGTTTTAACCAATATTGAACCAAAAAAGCTAATCAATGATAAAAATAATTGCATATACTAAAGCTGTAGCATGCAGTATTTTTCTAACTATTGTTTGTAATTTATTAGTTGGGCAGCCCCCAAAAATTAGGATTTTAGGAGGTTCGAACGTTGGTTTTAATTTTAATACCTACAACCGAATTCAGAATGGTATAACTTATGATGATTTTACAAAACTAGAACTCAATTCTAACGGTACACCGGCTCCAAATGGCTGGGAATTAACAGTAAGGGCATTACAGTCAAGTATTGGAGGAAGTATGACTACATACTCTCTCCCTGTAGAATCTATTAAAGTAAAGGCAAAGAAAGATGGTGTGGGATACACATCTTATGATCTTGGAACGGCTGAACAAACCATTATTAGTGGATCAGAGACAACTCTTGATAAAGTAATTGTTGAAATTAGTTACTCCTGTGGGACAGACTCAGACCCTAACTATAAAATGATAAATAAGGTTCCTGACTACTACGCTGTGGATATCGAATTTACACTGAGACTTAAACAATGAGGCACAATGTTAAAGCAATTATTTTGTTTTTTGTTTTGGTTTGCATAAAACACGCTCCAATATATGGGCAATTCTCATTTTTTGAAGAGCCTTACAATATGTTAGAGTCATCGTTTATCAAAGAAAAGGAGGAGATAGACCCTCAGAAAAGTTTTTTTAATGTACTAAAAGTTGTAAACCCAACAGACAGACGGTTGCGTTTTGAGGTTAGTTTTGGTATGCCTGTAGGTTGGGTATTAATGGGAGAGCGTACACAATCTATAGTATTATCTCCGGGAGAAACGAAATTGATTCCTCTACGTATCTCCGCTAATGTTTATACAATGGGCGATATTGGCTATACAATTGTAGCATCACTGAAAGATAATACTGGAAAAGTTTTCAAAAACAGCTACTCATTTATTAATGTCCCTAAAAGAAGCGAAATAAGATATAAGCTAATTGAGAGAAGTCTATTTTTCGATCAACATCTTAAAAACACCACACTGTCAATGAGTTTCTCAAACAGTGGAAATGTAAACGAGTTGATATATGTAAACATTAAATTACCCCAAACCGTTACAATTGAAGGGGCACAAGATAATTCCTTTAAAGATGATTTTATTCTTAATTCAAATAAAGACACCATAGTTAATTATAACATACAACTAAAAAATAGCATTGAAGCCTACGAACAGCGAAATCACGGGTTATATATTGAAGCGGGAAGTAAAGATACACTATATAAATCAACCGTCTGGATAAAAAACTTAGATAGTAAATACACATTAGAAGTACCTGAAACTGATAGAATATTAGTTGCAGAGCTTGCTTTTTTAAATCTTTTTAGCGAAGGCAATCCTATTTACGAAGGTGCTCTATGGGGATCAATACATGGGAAGAACTCTCTTTTAGTCAACTATTTTTTTAGAACAATGGGGGAACAATTTTATAAAAAAGATCCTCTTATATACAACTACTCATACATCAAAACAGTTTATAAAAACTGGGGTCTTAGATTGGGAGATCTAAGTCAGCCGGGAATGCTTACAGTCAATGGTAAAGGAGGACAAGTTGATTTTAATCACAGAAAAATAAGAGCAACTGCTTCGGCAACAAGAAATTTAATAAGCGATATTTCTGGAGAGGCAATAATACTACAAGGCAAACCCACTAAAGGATTATCGCTATCGGCAGGATATAGCCAAACCAAAAAAAAAGGCTACTCACAATCCAAAATGCCATCGGTAGGAGCAGGTTTTACATTATTTAAACACTATTCGTTAAATTTTGACTTGGGATATTCAATTACAGATAACCTTATGCTTAACGGCAATAATCAGCAAAAAGGTTTTGGAGGAAGTGCCTTACTACATGTTAACTATACACGTTTTAGGTTAAGCTCAAGATTAATGTACGGCGAACCAAGTTTTGCAGGAATGCAAAGAGGAAAGACGGATTGGAACAGTTTCTTTAGCTACGACCTGAAAAAAGGTCGTGGAATTTATGGTCGTCATAATGGCATTAACCAAGCCATACTTAACTATGACAACTCAATAGAAAATATAGATAGAAGTATTTCTAGTCACAATGCAAATATATTGTACTACGCTCCCTTAACTGATCAAGTAACATACTCAGTTGGACCTTGGTACAATTACTTAGGAAGCAACTCCTTCTATCTATTTAATCCTGAACACTGGTTCGCGGTACATACATCTATGGCAGATATTATTGTGCGATATCGCAGCAACAGAACGCCTGTTAACATAGGTGCAGAGATTCGTGGTGGGGTTAGTTATATCTCTAAATACTCTACAGAGTACGGGGGGTTAAACATATCAAACCTAAACCCTGAAAAAACGTACCCAAACATGTATATTTCACTATTTGCAAATTTAAGAAACTGGAATTTTAATGCCGCTTACTATCACGGTCCATATACAATGGTAGAACACTACTCAAAATTTTATAACTATTTAAACCCAAAAACGGTACGACTTATAGGAGGTTACAGAGTTCTGTTTTTCGAAAAGATATTTGAATACTCTATTCGCGGAACATACTCTTATGTAATACATGCAAAAACAAATCGTTTGGGAATTAGTAATGAGTTGGTTGCCCGACCCGGTGGGAATTGGACTCTATCACTAAGCAACTCTATTGGTCACCAATCAACATTCGACAAACTAACAGAAAACAAATACAAATACAACAATATGTATTTTGAATTTAGAATTCGCAAAGAGTTCGGTATTAACCAACCAAAATTCAAATACATAAATTTAGACCTTATTTTCTTTAAAGACCTAAACGGTAACGGCGTTAGAGATCCTAACGAACCTGGTGTTAATAATGTTTTAGTATCTATTGATAAAGACTGGGAATTAACCGACTCTCTGCTTGGAAAAGATAGACACGGAGAATTTTATACCATGGAGTTTCTCTCTGATTTGGACGGACGCGTGCAGTACAAAAATATTCCCGATGGTTACTACACTATAAACTTCACGCCTGTTGGTAAAAATATTGACAGCTTTGTGGCAGAAAGCTCTCAACTTAGATTACACCTCAAAAATTCTGAAATAGTAGAAATTCCTTTCCAGGAAAGAAACAAAATATTTGGTCAAATAGTAATGAACCGTAGCAAGCTATCTAACCTTGGAACAATTGACATCTCTAATATTAAAGTTACCGCTGACGATGGTAAGGGAAAAATATACTCAACACTAACCGATAAAAATGGACGTTTTGTTATTTATGTTCCAAGTATTGAAAAATATACTGTTAGCATTAATAACATCTTTAGGGAACATTTTGATTTAGAGCAAAATACATTCGATGTACAATTGAATGGCTACAAACAGTTTGAACTCACCTTTATATTTACCGAAAAACAACGCCGCATTAACTTTGCACAACAAATTGATTTTAGTGGAGAAGGACAACAAATACTAGCTGTTAAACGTACTAACTTAGCAGGAACGGTCAAAGACGAAGCAACCTTTGCCCCAATTAAAGCCATCGTTAAAATTATTGACCAAGAAACTGGTAACACTATTGCAGAAACCGTTACCGATGGACGTACAGGCAATTTCTACACTACATTCGTATCTGGCGATAACTATCACTTAGATGTCACTGCAGAAGGTTATTGGTTCTACTCTGAAAGATTAATGGGAGACCAAATTTCAACATTCCTTAACTTAAATCGTGATGTTGCGCTAACAGCAATAACAATAGGAAGCAAATTAACCCTACATAATGTTGTTTTCAATCGTAACGAGTCTAGATTAAACGAGGAAGCAAAAGTTGAACTTTCAAGACTATTAGATGTTCTTAATGCTAACCCAGGCATACAAATCGAAATTGTTGGTCACTGCGATGATGTTGAAGCCATTAGTAATGTAGGAGTTGCTGAAGCTCGCGCAAGAGAAGTTATGAAGTATTTGGTCGAAAATGGTTACACCAATGTAACGTCAAGGACAATGGGGGCAAGCGATCCTGTTATAAACGAGGCAACAGAAGAAGCACGCAGAATTAATCGCAGGGTGGACGCTATTGTTATAAGTAAATAGAATGCAATTAGCAATTAAAAATGTGCAATGAACAATGCTTGCACTTGGTCGCTGAGCCCACGGTCACTGAGCTTGTCGAAGTGACCATACATCATAGGTTCTCCTTGACTTTGGCTTCGATAAACTCAGCCGACGTTCTATGGTCACTGAATTAATCATGGTACACTGAATGGAATCGAAGTAAAGTGAAATCAAAAACAAAAATCCGAAACCTATAACTACAACTTGATATCAGTGAAACTTTTTGAGTAAACACAATAGAAAATCAAAAAAACATTATATCTTTGCGGGTAGTTGGCAAATCATAGCGGATAAGTCAATTGAATGAAAAGCTCTCAAATGTGATGTACGCGGCTTTCTCAAAGGTCGCGTACGTTTTTTTAGCAATTGGTGCACAAAAATTTAACAAATAATCACAGTAGTCGTCCAAAGAAGCAAGACGATGCACTGAGCGTAGCCGAAGTGTAAAAGGCGGCGCACTGAGCTAAGTCGAAGTGTAAAAGTAGAATTGTCCGTAGGACAAAAAAGTTTGATGATAATCCAAAACTCTAAATTTTTAGGGAATAAATTTAGCTTACTTTATCTTAAAATATATTACCTATTTAGGCAATTGATTAATTCATATAAAACACAATAACTGAGACAATTATACGTTCTATATTACCTAAATTTTCAGGGTTTGGGTTTAATATATTCATTGCTAATTGCTAATTGTCCATTGCTAATTGCTTCCTACAACTATTGAATGAATAGTTTTTGAACCACCTGCTTCAACAACAAACAGATATACTCCGCTTGCCCAGTTTTCCACATTAAGTTCGGAAACAGCTGTTTGAGTTTCAAAAACTTTCTCTCCCAACAAATTGTAAACCGTTACTTTATTGGGTGTCTCTGAAAATAGTACAGTTTTATTTGCAGGATTAGGATAAACAATAAAACTTGGTTTATCGGTCTCTGATATATTAGTGAAGTGATTACGAAGTGCTTGCACATGTCGCTCAATTTGCGACACGTGACTATCTGTTAAAAATGCAAACCTAATTAATTGAGGTTGGGCAGGTTGCAAAACGTCTATTTTGGCACTTGTTAAATGTGCTGGCGTTGTTTTTTCTAACGCATAAGTCATTTCTCTTGAGTTATTTAACGCTTGCCACATCTCCTGTGTGGTAAAATTATCTGTTATATCAACTCCTTGTGGCGAAGCACCTGTATCGAAAGTATAATTATTAAAACTTTCAGTATCAGATAAAACAGTTACCCCATGCGTATATGGATATATATCAGCACTGTTAGTGGTAACCAATTGCAATTGGCGATTTGTTGTAACAATTGCGCCTGTACGTACAATCCAGTTTGCGAACATTCCAACCCTAATATTTTCAATTGTCGCATTTGTGACATTTGTTACTGTAACTTCATATATGACAGCCGTATTCAACGGATATTCGCTTCCTGTATAAGCCGTTACCTGATAATCTAAACCAACTGAATTTGGCGAATTAATATCGGTAAAATAAGCTGTTGCTTGTTGCAATGTCATGTTTTCGACATGGGAAACAGATCTGTTTGAAATAAAATCAGCATTATTGTAAATTCCGCTAACAACCTTAACTTCCGATTTTCCAACAACTAATCCCACATCCCACAGTAACGGGCTTGAATTTTCCTTTCTAAACCCATTGCCTATTAACGGTGATAAACTATGATATGCAGGTTTCCCAACATTTGACAGTGTCATTTTCAAATCAAACATATCTATATCATACCACGATTTTTCGGTAGATATCGTTCTTACTTCACGATAATTTCGACCATCGACGCTATACGTAAAACGAACTGGTATAAGTAAATCTAAAGGGGTATTTGCGTCAATAATCAGACGTATATTATAATCCTCAAGCTGAACGATATCACCAGATTGCCAATTATTTACAGTAAATGTATTATTAGCAATCGAAACATACTCCGACAGTGGCGATATTGTTACAGTAACCCCATTTTTTGAACAGAGTAAATTTTTTAGCTCTCCTTTTAAACGGTAAGTTTCGCTGGGGCAGACCTCTTCTGCATCAATAATTTTTGTAGGAATATGCAAATAAAACAGATTTGTATCCGACACTGCTCTGAACATATCGACCCTCCCCGCTCCCATTTTGTCCCTATATGGGACGTTTGCAGGCATAGTGTCTAAACACATTGCTGTTGCTTTTATTTGTGCAGCAATTTGGTATGGGTTCAAATGTGGACGCAAAGATTTTATAACCGATGCGACTCCCGCAACTATCGGCGCAGCATTCGATGTGCCCGAACTTGACGAATAGGTATTTCCAAAAGCTGTCGAAAGGATATTTTGTCCCGGTGCGGTAATATCTATACGATATCCGTATGTGCTACCCTCCCATTTATGATTGAATTGATTTGATGCTAAAACAGATACTACTCCCGGATATGATGCGGGATAATAAAGATCTTCGTTACGACTATTTCCTGCTGCAGCAACAACTAATACACCCAATTCATCAACAACATATCTTATAACTTCTCTTCCAAGATTACTTGGCAAAACCCCTCCCCACGAACATACAATTATCTTGCAACCGTGCTCGGCAGCGTAAACAACACCCTCGTATGACGATTTTAACAACCCACTGTAACTCATTATCTTAACAGGCAAAATCCTAACACCTGGTGCCACCCCTGCAATGCCTATACCATTATTTGATTGTGCTACAACTATTCCTGCAACACCCACCCCATGCAGATTTACATCTGCCGTCACATTGTAGTTGTTCTCGGCAATATTCCATCCCATAAAATTATCGATAAAGCCATCGCCATCGTCATCAATTCCGTTTACGGGATCTAAATAGTTATATGCAATTTGATTAACCAACTCTATATGTGTCGGGTCAATCCCTGTATCGACAATGCCGACTTTTACAGTGCTGTCGCCTAAACTGATATTCCAAGCATCAAAAGCTCTAATCAAATCGAGATAATATTGTGAACCTATCAGCGGATCATTAGGCTCGTAAAACAGTTCTTGACAATCACGATACTCAACCCACTCAATAAAATCAAATTCTTGTAAATACTTAAAAAATCTTCCATCGTCGGGATTTGGCAGTTTTACAGATAAAATATTCCAAATTTTTGTCTCACTATAACGGTTAATAGCATTTTTTTGAAATAAATACGTGGCATTGAGTGACTTGTGTGACATCAATTCCTGAAAATCTTTAATATTCTGCTCGGATTTAACTTTAACTAATATCTCAGAGTAATCAATTGACGGTTGTCCACGCAAAACCAATGTAAACAATAAAAAATATGCTACTATTTTTACTCTCATTATCTCCATTTTTTTTAATATCCTGTATAAATTGCGGTAAAAATGCGAAAAAGGTTTATATATTTTTTAAAATTTGGTATAAAATTGCTATTATTGTAGAGAAAATGCCTTTTACCTGTTTATTATATTTAGTAATAAAGGCAAATTTAAGAAATAAATACCAACAAAGTGTCTAGCACAAGAAAAAAGACTACACTCTTAATCTGATACACAATATTATAAATAGTTTTAGTCCCTTGTAAACTTGAACCAAAAAAAATTAAGCATATGAACTGTATTATAATTGATGATGACAAGCTGTCACGGAAGTTAATTGAAAGTTTTATTGAAAAAACTGAGTTTCTCAATCTTATTGGAAGCTACGAAAGTGCCATGGAATCACTAAAGGCATTTGAAGGTCCCGAAAGTGTCGATTTAATTTTTCTAGACGTAGAAATGCCTGAAATGACAGGCTTAGAGTTTTTAAATACACTTGAAAATCCACCACAAGTAATTATAATAACCGGTAAAGAAAAATATGCTGTAGAAGCATTCGATTACGATGTTACTGATTTCTTGCTAAAACCAATTTCCCTAACACGTTTTCTAAAATCGGTTAACAAAGCCAATAAATTGCACAGCGAAGCTATGCAAATGTCGGGAAATACCAATGAGGAGATTTTTATTAGAAAGAAAAACTCAACACTTGTGCGACTTTCATATGATGATATACTTTGGATAGAAGCACTTGAAAACTACGTTGTTATAAGCACACACGATGAAAAATTTACTATTCATTTCACAATGAAAGCCGTAAACGATAGATTCCTCGAATCACGTTTTAAAAGAGTACACAGGTCGTACATTGTCAATATCAATAAAATAAAGATGATTGAAGACAATGTTATTATAATTGAAACGAAACAAGGAAACAAAGTAATCCCTATCGGTAAATCATTTAGAGACAGTCTTCTAAATGACATAAACCTTATTACAAAGTAATGAATCAGCGCGATTTATTCTTTAGGCACGTAGGACAGACATCGCAATCACCATTGGGCTTAGAGGTAAAGTACGCCGAGGGAATATATTTGTACGATAAGGCTGGTAAATCATATATTGACCTGATGTCAGGTGTTTCGGTAAGCAATATCGGACACAGACATCCTAAGGTTGTTGAAGCAATTAAAGCGCAAGCTGACAAGTACTTGCACCTTATGGTTTACGGCGAATATATCCAAACCCCACAAGTACAACTCGCAAAACTGTTATCGGACGTTCTTCCTCCAAAAATAGAGAGCATATATTTTGTAAATTCGGGAAGCGAAGCCATTGAAGGAGCACTAAAATTGGCAAAACGCGCCACAGGTCGATTTAACATAGTCAGCTGTAAAAATGCGTATCATGGCGGGACACACGGCGCGCTAAGCGTTATGGGAGACGAAATAATGCGTAACTCCTTTCGCCCACTTCTGCCCGGCATACGTCAAATAGACTTCAACGTTCCCGAACAACTGTCGGCTATTGATAACAGAACTGCCTGTTTTCTATTGGAACCTATTCAAGGCGAGGGAGGAATAATTATTCCTGATAAAGAGTATATTAAACTTGCTCGTCGACGTTGCAACGAAACTGGAACTCTACTAATTTTTGACGAAATCCAAACAGGATTTGGACGCACGGGAACCCTATTTGCAGCCGAATATTTCGAGACCGAGCCAGATATTATCTGTATGGCAAAAGCAATGGGCGGTGGAATGCCAATCGGAGCATTCGCAGCTTCACACAACTTGATGAACCAACTAACATTCAATCCAACATTAGGGCATATTACCACATTTGGAGGTCACCCCGTGAGTTGCGCGGCAGCAATAGCCTCATTATCAGTTATTATTGAAGAGAAACTTGCTGAAAAATCGGTCGCAAAAGGAGAAATGTTTGTCAATTTATTAAAACATCATACAATAAAAGAAATAAGAGGCAAAGGACTATTTTTAGCCGTCGATTTGATAAAAGAGATTAATATTTTCGAACTTATGTCGGAGGCTATGAATCATGGTATAATGATAGACCCTTTTCTGTTTCGTCCAAACGCATTCAGAATTGCACCTCCTTTAACAATTACAGAATCTGAAATCAAAGAAGCGTGCGAAAAAATAGTTAAAACCTTAGACATCATATCAAATAAAATATCAAAGAATAATTAATTGGATTTAGTCTCTGTCAAACACAGCACAGATTCTCGAAAAAACTGTATATTTGTCACTCTTTAAAAAAATGGCAGAAAAAAAGAGATATAAAACTTTAAAAAACGAGATAAAACACTTATTATGAGCATATTAGTTAATAAAGATTCAAAAGTTATTATTCAAGGTTTCACAGGAAGTGAGGGAACTTTTCATGCCCAACAAATGATTGAATACGGAACCAAAGTAGTTGGAGGTGTTACACCAAAAAAAGGAGGAACAAAACATTTGGGCTTACCAGTTTTCAACACCGTTGTTGATGCACGCAAAGAGACAGGTGCTAATGTAAGTGTAATATTCGTACCACCGACATTTGCAGCAGACGCAATAATGGAAGCTGCCGAGGCAGGAATAGAAGTTATAGTAACCATTACAGAGGGTATTCCCGTTGCCGATATGGTAAAAGTTAAAGAATATATCTCAAAAAGAGATGTAACGCTTATTGGACCTAACTGTCCGGGTATTATAACCCCGGGCGAAGCTAAAGTTGGTATTATGCCAGGATTTATCCACAAAAAAGGCAATATTGGTATTATATCTCGCTCTGGTACACTAACTTACGAAGCTGTTGACCAAGTAACTAAATGCGGTATGGGTCAATCTACATGTATCGGGATTGGAGGAGACCCAATTATCGGGACAACCACTTTAGACGCAGTAAAATTATTGATGGATGACCCCGAAACTAAAGGCATTGTAATGATTGGAGAAATTGGCGGTAGCATGGAAACAGATGCGGCTCTGTGGATAAAAGAACACGGAACAAAACCTGTTGTTGGATTTATTGCAGGGCAAACTGCTCCCAAAGGAAGAAAAATGGGACACGCAGGAGCAATTGTCGGAGGAAAAGCCGATACTGCCGAAGCCAAAATGCAAATTATGCGTGAATGTGGAATTACTGTAGTTGAATCGCCTGCAAACATTGGAATAGCAATGAAACAAGCATTAGAAGGCAAGTAAACACAACTACAACAAAACAACAAAAAAGAATGCAAAAAAAAGTCCGGATACCACACACCTACGTCATTGTTTTTGGATTTATTCTCCTTTCAGCTATAATGACGTGGATATTGCCTGCTGGAGAGTTTGACAGAACTACAAAAATTACAGAGGGAGGTAAAGCTCAAACTGTAATTGTAGAAAACAGCTTCCGCACTGTCGAACAATCACCGCAAACATGGCAAGTACTATCATCAATTTTTAATGGCTTTGTCAATCAAGCAAATATTATTGTTTTCATTTTGCTTATTGGTGGTGCCTTTTGGATAATGAACTCAACAAAAGCCATTGATGTAGGCATTGTAGCCTTTATAGAGTGGTCGAAAAAATTAGAACGGAGTCGAATTCTAAAAAAGATCGGAGTCGATAACATAATAATGATTCTTATAATGCTCATGTTCAGTGCCTTTGGCGCAATATTTGGCATGAGCGAAGAGACAATTGCTTTTGTTATCATTTTAGTCCCTTTGGCTATATCAATGGGATATGATTCAATTGTCGGAATATGTTTAGTGTACGTTGCTGCACATTTAGGATTTGCAGGTGCTATGTTAAACCCGTTTACAATCGGCATTGCACAAGGTTTATCCGACTTGCCTATCTTTAGCGGATTAGAGTATCGCATTTTTTGTTGGTTTGTAATCAATGCGGTAGGATTTACGATTATCCTGCTTTATGCGCGAAAAATTAAGCGCAATCCTCAAAAAAGCATCATGTATGAGGCTGATGAATATTGGCGCAATCGTGAAAAAATCGACATAGAGAATATAACCTACAAAACTCCTTTAAGTGCTTGGATTAGCTTTGTTGCAGTTTCAATAGCACTGATTTTATTTTCTGTTAATTACTATGACTCAACACTATCAATAGGTAATACAGATTTTAACTTTCCTGCAGTTCCAGTAGCTACAGCACTGTTTATAATCTCTTCGATAATTGCTCTACGCAAATCTGTTCACTTCTATATTCTTAATTTATTGGGATTTACGATAATTTTTCTAATTATCGGAGTAATGGGATATCAGTGGTATGTAATGGAGATAGGAACGCTGTTTTTGGCAATGGGCTTAATATCTGGAATTGCAGTAAACAAATCGGCTAACGATATTACGAAGCTCTTTCTTGAGGGAGCAAAAGATATATTCTCGGCAGCATTTATAGTTGGTTTAGCCGGTGGAATTATTGTAATACTGACAGACGGCAAAATCGTTGATACCATAATGAATGGGTTAGCTCAAACAATGCGAGGTTTTGGCAAAGAAGGTACACTGAGTGCCATGTACGGAATACAAACCGCATTGAACATAATAATTCCTTCAGGCTCAGCAAAAGCAGCACTGACAATGCCGATTATGGCTCCTTTCTCCGATTTAATAGAGATTTCGAGACAATCGACCGTTCTGGCATTCCAGTTTGGTGATGGATTTACCAATATGATTACTCCAACAAGCGGCGTTTTAATCGGCTGCTTGGGTATCGCCCGAATTCCTTACGATAAGTGGTTTCGATGGGTATGGCCCTTTATTTTAATATTAGTTATATTAGGATTGTTATTACTTTTACCAACACTCTACTTACAATTACACGGATTTTAATATTATGCGCAAACTGTTAACATATACAATATTTTTGCTAACTGCTTTACTTGTTGTTAGTTGCAAAAAAAAGGAGAAAGACATCAGCTTCTGTAATATTACAGTTGAAAACTACAGACCGGCATTCAATCGTATTGCACTGTATAACAATGGGTTATATCTTGAAAATATTTATAAACATAAGATTGTTCTGTTAGATAAGTCAATCTCGTCATCAGGCAACAAGCTAACCGGCAAGGGCGATGTATTGGAGCTAACTCTACTGACATCAACCAACGACTCTCCAGAGGGAAATTATAGTTTTTCAAATTTAGAAGAGGCAAACATTCTCTTTAACGGTTATTTTGCAAAAGGATACAACTTCGATCAACAAAACATGGTATCAATGTCAGTTATTGAAGGTGGCGAAATAGAGATTGCGCCATATCACGAAGATCAAAATTATAAAAGTATTAATGTAAAGCTTAAAACAGTAAACGGAGACTCAATAAGGGGGTCGCTTCTGCTTCCGTTTATTTCAATTAACAATGCGGTGTACTGAGCGAAGCCGAAGTATGCAATGAGCAATTAGCAATTGTTAACAACTTTTTCCTTTTCCCTTTCTCACTACGGCTCTGCTCACTACATCGCATTGTACCTTTCTGTGTCACCCCTTCGGGGTTTAATAAACCCTTGGTTTTCACCGTGCTATAATAATTTCATCCCTTCGGGATTATGATGTTATACCAATTGTAATTTTAAAATAGTCCAATCTTTTTAAAATTTTACATTGGTAAATGCCGATGTAACAGATACATAGTTCAAACGAACGATAGTGAAGTTTGGACTATAGTAGCTGTCCAATCGGTATTAACCCCAAACCCTAATTTTTTAGGTAATAGATATTTGAAATTAGAAGGCGGTGCACTGAGCGTAGCATTTCGACAGGCTCAATAACCACCGAAGTGTAAAAGAGGGGAACGGGGCAGTGCGCTGGGGTACGGTCACTGAGTTTATCGAAGTGACCGTCATAGGAGATATGAGGTGGCTTCGATAAACTCAGCCACCTGGAACGGTCATTGGGCGAAGTATTTTGGATTTTACTTCGACACTTCGACTTAGCTCAGCGCATAGCTTAGCTCAGTACATCGCTATCTGGTTTGTGCTACCCTACGGGTGGGATTGTGTGCTGTTGCAGACCCATAGGCTTGCGCTTTAGCAATTAACAATGTGCAATTAGCAATTAACAATTATCTGTCCGAAAATCAATTAATTATCTTGTATTTTAGCATACAAACATATTATAAAATCCACCAATCTTGTCCTACGGACAAAGAACAAGTGCTAATCCAAAATATGAATCTTCAAAAATCAACTATATAATAAAGACGAAGTCTTTCCTAAACTTTCCTTAACTCCTTAATGGTTATTTAGTTACGTTCACTAATCACCAACCATCCATCACCATTCACCATTCACCATTCACTAACCACCAATCACCACCCAAAAATAACATAGACTTTTTCAGTGAACCCTAATATAATTTGTGTTGATGCCTGTATCTTTTTATTTAGTCATATATTTACTTCAACTTAAATATAGAAACGGCTTTAAATAATTCTTCTGAGAAATAGTTAAGTTTAGATATTGTATCGCTTATTTTTGTTACTTCTGCATTGCTATTTTGTAACATAGTGTTTATTCCATTTATTGCACTATTAATTTGTTCTATACTTTGGTTTTGTTCTTTTCCTGCTTGGTTTATGTTGTTTATCAGATTTACTGTTTTATTTGCGTGTTGTTCTATTTCTTGTGATTTTTTATTTACTTGATTGCTAATTTCCAAAATTTGGTTTGACGCTTTACTTACTTCGCCTCCAACCTTATTACTGGCATCTGCCAATTTTCTTATTTCATCGGCTACTACGCCAAATCCCCGTCCGACATCCCCTGCTTTTGATGCTTCTATGGCTGCATTTATGGCTAATATATTAGTTTGTCCAGCTATATTATTGATAACTTCTACCTTTTTTGCAATTTCTAATATTACTTGTAATGACTCAGCATTTTGTTTGCTACTTTGATCGATGGATTTTATAGTCTGAGTGATTAAGTCGCTAGTATTGGACAAGTTAACCGAGTTTTCTCTAACCTGTTCACTTATTTCTTCTACTGCTGCCACCACTTCTTCTATTGAGCTTGCCTGTTCCGATGTATTTGCTTGAACCGATTGCATTATGCTATTTAACTCATTAGTTATGTTTTTTACATTGTGAGAACTTGTATTTATATTTCCAATTATTTTATTAAAATTTTCAGATAGTGTTTGCACTGCATTTGCAATTTCTCCTATTTCATTTTTTTGAGATAAATAATTTTCCGAAACTTCAAGATTAATTTCTCCATTAGATAGCTGTGATAATTGTTTTATCATCTCTTTTAATGGTTTGACGGTAACACGATATGAGAAAAACACACCTAAAAACACCACTATAATTGCGAGTGGTAGAGCTATTGCTTGCGGATATCCTTCAATTTCTATTCTTGCAGAGTTGTTTATTGAAGAAAACACAACTGTTAAAACCCAAATAAAACTAATTTTGTAGAATATTGATTTCTTAAAAATTAGTCTCATACCGAGTGCTGTTACTGGAATAACAACAATTAATAAAATTATGATTGGTATTAAAAAAGATTTCATGACTTATTTATTTTATAATTGTTTATATGATGCATAAATTTTGACCTAAAATTCTCAAATATAATTGTATGTGTCAAGTAAAATGCTTATATTTAAGCATTTACAAATAAAGTAAAAATCACTTAACAGATGCAAAACAAAAGTACAAAATAATTATCATTTACCACTAAATCAGCTAAAAATGAATTTAGCGCAGAACGATTAACGTTGTATTCAGGATTAAACGTAATCTCTGATTTTATCAAGTTTTGTGGAATTTATAAAACATTTAATAAAGAGTAAAAATGATGCACTGGACTAAAAAACAAAAAAGAAAAAACACGATATTTAATTGAAAATAACGAAAATTATCGTGTCTAAAACGTATTTTTTAAATTTGAAATTTCAAGTGAGAATTTTAGGTTGTAAATAATTGAAATGTGATGTGTTTTTTTGTAACTTTGCATACTTTTTAGTAACAAAATTTATTAATATTATGATTATAGGAATTCCAAAAGAAATTATGCCGGGAGAAGCTCGCGTTTCAGCTACCCCCGAAACAGTGAAAAAATTTGTTGCAGACGGTGCCAAAGTTTTAGTTGAAAAAGACGCAGGCATAGGCTCTTTCTTTAGCAACGAAGCTTACAAAGAGGCAGGTGCAACTATTATTAACTCGGCTAAAGAGATTTTTGAAAAGTCAGACCTCATACTAAAGGTTAAAGAGCCGCAATTCAATAATGAGTTCAATGCTCACGAGGCTGATATGATGCATGCGGGACAGTACCTTGTAACATTCCTACACCCTGCAGCACCTGCAAACCACGATATGATTCGTAGTTTAGCTAAAAATGGCATTATTGGTCTAACTCTTGAAGGCGTTCCTCGCATATCGCGCGCGCAAAACATGGACGGGCTTACATCAATGAGTACTTGTGCAGGTTACAAAGGTATTTTGATTGCTGCTAATGCACTTCCAAAATTTATTCCTCAGATGTTTACTGCTGTTGGTATGCTTCAACCTTCAAAAGTTCTTGTTGTAGGTGTTGGCGTTGGTGGATTGCAAGCTCTTGCTACCGCAAAAAGACTTGGTGCTGTTACTCACGCTGTTGATATCAGACCAGCCGCTATGGAGCAAGCGACAAGCTTAGGCGCAAAAGTATTCGACTTAGGCATACCTGCTGAACTCGCTATTGGCGAAGGTGGATATGCTAAATATCTTCCAAAAGAATGGCTTATAAAAGAGAGAGAAAAACTCAACGAGATTTTACCTGAAATGGATATCGTTTTTCTAAGTGCTTTGGTACCAGGAAGAGTTGCACCTATGCTTGTAACAGAGGATATGGTTAAGAGAATGAAACCAGGCTCAGTGATTATTGATATTTCTATTGACCAAGGCGGAAACTGCGAAATTACACCTCCCGGAAAAACTGAAGTGAAGCACGGTATAACAATCTGCGGTATTAAAAACATTCCTGGGATGATACCAACAAGTTCAACTCACATGTTTGCACACAACGTCTATAGTTTTGTAAAAAACATGATGAAAGATGGAAAGATTGTGATA
>Ga0116159_1002561_pt1 | contig 17279 bp, 11 predicted proteins | sample AD_JPNAS1_MetaG_FD_89878 | JGI IMG/M metagenome (GOLD analysis project Ga0116159, IMG submission 89878) | Active sludge microbial communities of municipal wastewater-treating anaerobic digesters from Japan - AD_JPNAS1_MetaG | ecosystem: Engineered > Bioreactor > Anaerobic > Digestate | place...
CGCATCATCCAGCGCTTCGGGCGAATCGACCGCATCGGCTCGCCGAACAGCCAGATTCAACTGGTCAACTTCTGGCCCAACATGGAGCTGGAGGAATACATCAATCTGGAGCAGCGCGTCAGCGGCCGCATGGTGCTGCTGGATATTTCCGCGACCGGCGAAGAAAACCTCATCGAGCAGCAATCCGGCAACCCGATGAACGATCTGGAATACCGCCGCAAGCAGTTGCTCAAGCTGCAAGACGCCGTGATTGACCTTGAAGACCTGTCGACCGGCGTCGCCATTACCGACCTGACGCTGACCGACTTCCGTATCGACCTCGCGCAATTCCTCAAGGCACACCCCGGCAAGCTGGAAGGCATGCCGCTGGGTGCCTGCGCGGTCACGACAGCCATCGACGCCGATATTCCTCCTGGCGTCGTGTTCTGCCTGCGCGCCGAAGGTACGGCTGCCGAGAAGCCCATCGACCCAACGTACCCGCTGGCGCCGCACTATCTGGTGCACGTGGGCGACGACGGCGCGGTGCTGCTGCCCTACACCCAAGGCAAGCGGATTCTCGACCGCCTGAAACGCCTTAGCCTTGGGCGCGAACTGCCGGATGCGTCTGCTTGCGCCCGCCACGACAAGGCCACCAAGCAAGGCGAGGACATGCGACATGCGCAGCGCCTCCTGGCTGCGGCCGTCAGCTCCGTTGTCGGCAAGAGTGAAGAGCGCGCCGTCGCCAGCCTGTTTTCACCGGGCGGCACGCACGCCATGAAAGGTGAGTTCGCCGGGTCCAATGATTTTGAAGTCGTCGCCTATCTCGTCGTACTGCCCGGCAAAGATGGCGAAACCGGCACGGGACCAGTTGCGTGATTGACGGCGCGACCGATAGCAACACGCGCCGTCTCGCCAGCGCCGACTTAATCGCCGCGTTCGATCTACCGGCGGCGGCCTTGGTCAATCAACGTGTGCCCAAAAAACTGCTGGTCGAAAACGGTGCGCCGACGACGGCCGACCGCAAGCTGATACAGGACGGCATCGAAGAAATCACTTGGGTTGCTGCGCTCAAGCCTGCCAGCATTGGCGTGCCCGAGTACCGCGACGAACAACGCGCCTATCTGGAATTGGCTGTGCTTTTGGTCGATCTCCGTGAAGCAGGTAAAGTCAGCCGCCTTGCCGAATTGATCCACCGAGCGATTCCTTATCCGGTGCTGTTAATCCTCGCGGACAGCAACGGCTTGATACTTTCGCTAGCGCATATCCGGTGGGCACAGAAGGAAGCCGACAAGACGGTACTGGATGGCGAGCCGAGCATGGCGCGGCTATCTGAACAGATAAACGGCGACGCTAGTGGCCTGAGCGACTTTCTACAAGCGCTTTCCCTGCGCAGCCAACCTCGTGCCGATTTGCACGCGCTGTACCAAGGTTGGCTCGATACGCTGACTGCCTTGCAGGCGGCGGCAGTTACCGGGCGTTTCGCGAAAAGTGAAAATGCCGAACAGGCCAGCGCACGGCGCGCCGCCTTGCACCGCTGCCGCGAGATCGACGCCGACGTGGTGCGCCTGCGACTTGCCGCCGGGAAAGAAAAACAAATGGCCCGCCAAGTGGCCATAAATATGGAGATTAAGGCTCTGCTCGCAGTGAGACAGTTGGTTGTGACATGCGTTTAAGGGAACTATGAAAAATCAAAAACAGACTATTCGAAAAATCGTTGGCTACCTAAACAACCCAGATGAAGACGGTGGGTACTGGCTTCCGAATATCCAGCGCCCATTCGTATGGGGGGAAGAGCAGATTTGTCGACTGTTCGATTCAATCTTGCGGGAGTACCCGATCAGTACGCTTTTAATCTGGAAAACCACTAGCGGAATCCGACGCCGAAAATTCATCGACAACTGGTCCAGCTCCCTCAAGTTGAGTACGTTTTATGTTCCAGAGGACACCAAAAGGAAATGTCTTGTACTTGACGGACAACAGCGGCTCCAAAGCTTGTATATCGGACTCTGCGGTAGCTTTGCAGGGAAGGAATTACACTTTGATGTCCTCAGCGGCACCGCCGCCATGCCAGACGATATAAAGTACCGCTTCGAATTTCGCGATACAGCCACCACAGGATTTCCGTGGGTCAAGTTCAAGGACCTGATCTTCACCACTCGCCGTAAGCGCGAGTTGGTAAAGGATCTGGAAGCCAAGGCTGGGCATAGCTTTTCGGCCGACGAGGAGGACAAGATCGAGAACAATCTCGATTTGGTTGACCGTACATTTAAGATGGACGAGTCGATTACCTATCAAGAACTCGACAGCATCGACAACCCGGACCTTTACACCGAAGACGACGTTGTTGAAGTGTTCATCCGCGCCAACTCGGGTGGTACAAAACTTGAAAAGTCGGATCTGCTGTTTTCATTGTTGAACGCCACTTGGGATGTGGCGGACAACCGCATGGAGGAGCTGCTGGACGACCTTAACCGGCATGGATTTGCGTTCGACCGAGATTTCGTGCTGAAGACTTGTCTGGTGCTGCTTGATCAAGGAGCGCAGTACGAGGTTTCCAAGTTCCGCAAACCAGGGGTCCGTGAAGCAATTGAAGGCAACTGGGACGCTTTGTCTAATTCAATTCGTGCAGTTACCGACTTCGTTCGCAGTAAAACTTACATTCAGTGCGACAAGGCCTTACCGTCTTATCTTGCCCTGATACCGCTGATTTATGTGCGACATCATTTCCCGATGGCGTGGAACACAGCAAGCAATGTGGAAACCTTCCTCGTTCGCACGCTATTGGCTGGCGCCTTCAGTGGTCAGTCAGATCGCATCATTGATGCGCTGGTCAAGAGCTTCAAGCAGTTGGGCCGCTTTGACGCAGAAGAAGGGTATAGCGTTATTCGTTCGCAGAGCCGTAGCCTGGAAATTACACGTGATCGTTTCTTCGACATGGGCTATGGGTCGAAAACGTTACACCTGATACTCAACCTCTGGTATCCGGCATTTAGCCATGTCCCAGCTTACGACAACAATCTTCCGCAGGTAGATCACGTTTTTCCTCAGAGTCGACTAAAGGCAATAAAAGAGACCAGTGCTGAGAGTGGGAGGCCAGTCATGAAGTACCGTGACTATGCAAGAAATCAACTTGCTAACTGCATGCTCCTCACCCGTGCAGAAAACGGAGCCGGCGGCAAGGGGGATACATCTCCGGAGGATTGGTTCGCAAGCAAGTCAGCCGACTACTTCATGCTGCATTTGATTCCGGCTGATCCGGCGCTTTGGGAGATGGATCGATACGAAGAATTCATTGAAGCCCGAAAAAAATTGATTGCCGACAAGTTCGCTTGGTTGCTGGTTTGACAATGGGATGCCCTGAGAGCGCCTCAACGACAATAGACAGCGTAAGGGCGCTGTCTATTGCGCTAGACCGTTCAGAGGCGCTGGATAACGCACTGATGGAGGCGGTAGATGCGCCCGATTACCGGCCTTACGATAACTCCGATCGTATCTGCGCAAGTGTGGCGGCCTCCAGCGTGGCGCTGGAGCACGGCAGAGCATTGCGCGTGCTGATCTCCGATGATCTGCCAACGTCTGCTTTTAGTCTCCTGCGATTACAACACGAGGCGTTGGTTCGATCTGTTTGGCTCCTGTACGCCGCGTCTGAGTTGTCGGTGGCAAAGCTGAGCGCAACTTTGTCGCCCGAGGCAGAGGCTGCGGCAGGGAAGTTGCCTATGGTTGCTGACATGCTAAAAGTGTTGGACGGTAAAGCTCCTGTGTCTGCTATGCAAGGTTTATTGGCCTTTAAAGACAATAACGCAGCGGCGTTGAACTCATTCGTTCACGGAGGTATTCATGCCCTGCACCGCCATGCTCAAGGTTTTCCTGTACCTCTGGTAATTGGCGCGCTACGAAATAGCAACGGTTTGATGGTGATGACTGCCGCGATGCTCGCAGTCCTGTCTGGTAGCCAGCAAGCGATGCGCCGCGTGGCCCAACTGCAAAGTGAATACGCTACCGACATGCCCCCCCATTTGTTGAATGTCCCGGCAGCGCAATCAACTGTCACTACGACATTGGGCTCCTCCGGCGAAAGAGAAAACAACACGAATTCGGGAACCTGAGAAACATCATGCACATCGAAAAAATTGAACTGAGATCGCCAGAAAGTCAAAGCCGTGACCTCAAGGCCGAGAACATCGCCACGCTCAAGGCGCTGTTTCCCGAGTTGCTGAGCGAACGCATCGTCAACGGCGAGCCGGAAACCGCGATCAACGTGGATGTGCTCAAGCAGCTGGTGGGCGACACGACGGCCAGCGATGCGGAAGAAAAATACGGCCTCAACTGGCACGGCAAGCGCCGCGCCCGCCAGATCGCCTTGACGCCCAGCACCGGCACGCTACGCCCCTGCCCGGATGAAAGCGTCGATTGGGACACAACGCAAAACCTGATGATCGAGGGCGACAACCTTGAAGTGCTCAAGCTGCTGCAAAAAAGCTACGCCGGCAAGGTCAAGCTGATCTACATCGACCCACCGTATAACACCGGCAAGGACTTCGTTTACCCGGACAACTTTCAGGACAACATCAAGAATTATCAGGAAATCACAGGGCAGCGAGAGGGCGGCGCAAAGGTCACCAGCAACACTGAGGCCAGCGGGCGATTCCATACCGATTGGCTGAACATGATCTACCCAAGATTGAAGTTGGCTAGAAATTTACTTCGGCATGATGGGTTGCTATTCGTGTCGATTGACGATTCCGAAGTCGTGAATCTGCGTAAGGTACTCGATGAGGTGTTCGGTGAGGACCGCCTGATTGCACAGCTTGTATGGAAGAACAAATACAACGCAGGCGCTTTGACAAAGGGATTTTCAAGTGTCCACGAGTATGTGTTATGTTATTCAAATGGTGAAATCAGCAACATAACAGCTCCATTGGGCGAAGAAGAAATAGCTGGCTATAAAGGCCGTGATTCTAAATTTGGCTCACGTGGCAGTTTCGTCACTCAGCCTTTAGCAACAAGCAGCAAAGATCCACGCCCAAACTTGCGATATCCGATTGAAATATCCGGCCGGGAGATTTGGCCAGAAAAGCAATGGATTTGGTCAAGAGATAGGGTAGAGCAAGCTATAGCAAATGACGAAGTTGTTGTGAATGAATCCAGCGGGAAGATCAGCGTCAGAGTTAAGCAATATCTGAAAGACGAGAGTGGGGAAATGCGCGAAATGAAACCCCTCTCAATCTTGATCGGACCCTACAACCAAGAGGGCACAAAGGAAATAGCTGAGATTTTTGAAAGTGATAACGTTTTCTCTTTCCCAAAGCCTATGGAGCTTGTCCGCCGATGGATCGCGCTGACGATCAACGACCACAAGGATAAGGAAGCAATTGTTCTTGATTTCTTCGCCGGATCAGGCACAACCGGCCATGCGGTCATGGCGCAAAACGCGATTGATGCTGGGCACCGGCGATATATCTTGGTTCAACTTCCTGAACGCTTGGACACCGAAAACAAAGACCAGAAGACTTCCGCTGATTTTTGCACGGCACTTGGCAAGCAAAAGAATATTGTCGAACTCACCAAGGAACGGCTTCGTCGTGCAGGCAACAAAATTCGTTCGGAGAACCCTTTGTTTGCTGGCGACACAGGCTTCCGCGTCTTCAAACTCGATACCTCCAACATCCGTGCATGGAGCCCCAATCGCGACGATCTGGAAGGTAGCCTGCTAGCCAACATCGAGCACATTCAACCCGGCCGTTCCGATACCGACGTTCTCTACGAACTGCTTTTGAAACTCGGTCTCGATCTCTGCGTGCCGATTGAAGCGCGGCCGATTGCCGGTAAAGCCGTGTACAGCATCGGGGGCGGCGTGCTGATGGCGTGTCTTGAGCCGCGTATCGCCGTAACCGAAGCGGAGGCACTGGCGCTGGGTATGGCTGCTTGGTGCAAGGAACAAGCACCGGCCGGCGACACGACGGCAGTGTTCCGCGATAGCGCTTTCGAGAACGACGTCGCCAAGAGCAACCTCGCCGCGATTCTGCAACAGCACGGTATCGGCCAGGTGCGGAGCCTGTAATTATGCCCATGCCTGCGCAGCCCAAGATTTATCACATCTGTCATGTGGATAGGCTGCCTTCCGTCGTGGCTAGCGGGGGCTTGCTGTCCGATGCGGCCATCCAGCAGCAAGCGTTGCCCGGCACTGTCATTGGCATGAACAACATCAAGCAGCGGCGACTGAACGAACTGACGCTCGCCAGTCATCCGGGCTTGCACGTGGGCGCATGCGTACCGTTCTATTTTTGTCCGCGATCAGTGATGCTCTTTTTAATTTATCGACAGAACCCGGAGCTTAGGTATCGCGGCGGCCAAGGCGACATCATCCACCTGGAGGCCGACTTGCATGCCACAGCGACATGGGCCAACGCGCATGCCCGGCGGTGGGCTTTCTCATTGTCGAATGCTGGTTCGTACTACTTTGAAGACCGTGCCGATCTTGCAAGGCTCACCGAAATTAACTGGGATGCGGTACAAGCCAATAATTGGCAACAGTGCAAAGAAGCAAAGCAAGCAGAATTCTTGTTGGAAAATAGTTTCCCATGGCACTTGGTGGAGCGCATTGGCGTGTCATCGAGAGCCGTGTATGGGAATGTAGTGAACGCTTTGCCTGCAAATGGACATAGACCGACGGTCGATATTCGGCCGGATTGGTATTACTGAAAGAGGAGTCAGCGATGATTGAACTCGCTAGCGGCGACATCCTGAAAGATGAATCCGAAGCCATCGTCAATACGGTGAACTGTGTTGGCGTGATGGGGCGCGGCATTGCCCGGCAATTCAAAAATGCTTGGCCGGAGAACTTCAAGGCGTATGAGGCGGCTTGCAAGCGTGAGGAAGTGCAACCGGGCCGGATGTTCGTTTTCGATACGGGCCGACTCACCCTGCCGCGCTTCATCGTCAACTTTCCGACGAAACGCCACTGGCGCGGCAAGAGTCGCATCGAGGATATCGAAACCGGGCTGTCCGCCTTGGTGGCGGTTATCAAGGAGCGCGGCATCCAGTCAATCGCCGTTCCTCCGCTGGGAAGCGGCTTGGGGAGGCTGGAATGGTCAGAGGTGCGTCCGCGCATTGAATCCGCTTTGACAGGGTTGCCAGATGTGCGTGTGCGCATCTACGAGCCGAAGGGCGCACCTGAGTCGGACACCATGCACCACAGCCGCAATGCGCCCACCATGACGGCCGGTCGTGCTGCGCTGGTGGAGTTGATGGACCGGTATGTACGCGGACTGCTCGATCCGGTGATTACCCTGCTGGAAGTACATAAGCTGATGTACTTCATGCAAGAGGCTGGCGAGCCCTTGCGCCTGAAGTACGTACAGGCACCTTATGGCCCCTATGCGGAGAATCTTCGGCATGTTCTGAAGGCAATAGAGGGCCACTTGGTTGCTGGTTATGCCGATGGCGGCGATGCCCCGGATAAGCCGCTGACCCTCGTGCCCGGCGCGGTTGAGGACGCCAACGCGTTTCTTGAGGCGAATTCGGACACGCGCTCCCGGTTTGATCGTGTCGGAAGCTTGGTTGAAGGCTTCGAGACACCGTTTGGCCTTGAACTGCTCGCTACCGTACATTGGATTGCCAAGCACGGTTACCCCGTGGCTAGCGTTGATGAGGTTGTTGCCCGGACCTACGCCTGGAATGATCGAAAACGGCAATTCACCCGTCGCCAAATCGGGCTGGCGGTTGATGTTTTGGTCAACAAGGGATGGATTGATCCGATCCAGCCAAATCTCGCATGAAGCTGCATTTTGAATCTGATCTTCCGTATCAGGCAGCGGCCATAGAGGCGGTCTGCGATTTGTTCCGCGGGCAGGAGGTCTGCCGCTCCGAGTTCACGGTGACGATGCGGGCACTGTCGACTCGCCCGCTGGTGCCCGAGGTGGAGAGCGGCGAGTTGTTCCCCGGCACGGTGCCGCAGCAGATGACGCTGGAAGGTGTGCAGGAAACCGACCAGGGCGGTATCGGCAACCGGCTGACCCTGCTCGACGACGAGATCGCCGATAACCTTGGTTCGATTCAGGTCCGCAACGGTCTGCCGCCGTCGGGCAAGCTGTCCGCCGACTTCACCGTGGAAATGGAGACCGGCACCGGCAAGACCTACGTGTATCTGCGCACGGTGTTCGAACTGAGCCGGCGCTACGGATTCACCAAGTTCGTCGTCGTCGTGCCTTCGGTGGCGATCAAGGAAGGCGTGAACAAGACGCTGGAAATCACCCGTGAGCACTTCGAGGCGCTGTACCCGAGCGCCAAGGGCTACGGGTTCTTCCAGTACGACTCGGCCAAGCTGGGGCAGGTGCGCAACTACGCGACCAGCCCGAACATCCAGATCATGGTCATTACCGTGGGCGCGATCAACAAGTTTGGCGACGAAAGCGAGGCCGCCGCCGAAGAGTCGGACGAGGCGAAGCGCCGCGAGAAATCCAAGAACGTGATGTACCGCGCCAGCGAGAATACCGGCGGCGAAAAGCCGATTGACCTCGTACGGGCGACCAAGCCGATCATCATCGTCGATGAACCGCAAAGCGTGGACGGCGGTATCGACGGCCGCGGCAAAAAAGCGCTGGATCGCATGGACCCGCTGTGCACGTTGCGCTACTCGGCGACCCATGCCGAAAAGCACAACATGGTCTATCGGCTGGACGCGGTAGATGCCTACGAGCAAAAGCTGGTCAAGCAGATCGAGGTAGCAGCGGCGACGGTGCAAGGGGCCAACAACAAGGCCTATGTGAAATTGCTCTCGGTCAGCAGCAAGCGTGGAGTGATCTCGGCCGTTGTTGAAGTGGATCGAGAAAACAGTTCAGGTGTGGTCCGTCGTGACCCCATTACCGTTCAGGATGGTTTCGATCTTAAGCAGGAAACCGGCCGCACCTTGTACGCCGATGTTCACATCGGGGAAATCCGCACGGCCAAGGGTGACCAGTTCATGGAGCTGAAAGTGCCGGGCAGCGAGGTCTTCTTGCGCCCCGGCGACGCATGGGGTGACGTGGATGCGACGGCGATCCAGCGCGAAATGATCCGGCGCACGATCAAGGAACATCTGGACAAGGAAAAGCGCCTGCGGCCCTTGGGCGTCAAGGTATTGAGCCTGTTCTTCATCGACGCTGTCGACAAGTACCGCCAGTACGACGCAGAAGGCAACCCGGTGAAGGGTGAGTACGCGGTGATTTTCGAGGACGAGTACAAGCGCTGGGCGCGGCATCCCGACTATCTGAGCCTGTTCGGCGAGGTCGACCTGAACGCGGCGGCGGACGAAGTGCATAACGGGTACTTCTCTATCGACAAGAAGAAAGTCGCCGGCAAATCCGTAGAGGTGTACAAGGACACCAGCGGCGAAACCAAGGCGGACGACGATACCTACAACCTCATCATGCGCGACAAGGAAAAGCTGCTGGGCTTCGAGTCGCCGCTGAAATTCATATTCTCGCACTCGGCGCTCAAGGAAGGCTGGGACAATCCCAACGTCTTCCAGATTTGCAACTTCTCGACGCGCGAGACTGAACGCTGGCGTCGGCAGACTATCGGCCGTGGCCTGCGCTTGTGCGTCAACCAGAACGGCGAGCGCCTGCGCGGCTTCGAGGTCAATACGCTCACGGTGATTGCGACCGAGAGCTATCAGCAGTTCGCCGAAAATCTGCAGAAGGATATCGAGCGCGATACCGGCATCCAGTTCGGCGTGGTGCAGGATCATGAGTTCGCCGCGATTACCGTGAAGCAGGAAAATGGCGAGCTGACACCCTTGGGCTTCGATCAGTCGAAAACCCTGTGGAGCCACCTCAAAGCGCAGGGCTACATTAACGACAAGGGCAAAGTACAGGACACCTTGAAAGTGGCCTTGAAGGATGGGACGCTGGTGCTGCCCGCCGAGTATGAAGTCCAACGGGCACAGATAGCGGCCGTGCTACGCAAGCTCTCCGGCAAGCTGGAAATCAAAAATTCCGACGACCGCAGGACGGTGCCGGTCCGCAAATCGGTGCTGGTCAGTCCCGAGTTCAAGGCGCTGTGGGACCGTATCAAGCACAAGACGACCTACCGCGTTCAGTTCGACAACGAGAAGTTGATAACCGGCTGCATTGCCGCGCTACGCAATGCGCCGCCCATTACCAAGTCCCGGCTGCAATGGCGCAAGGCCGGTCTGGCGATTGGCAAGGCGGGCGTCGAAGCGACCGAAAAAGCCGGCGCGGACACGGTCACGCTGAACGAGACCGACATTGAGTTGCCCGACGTGCTGACCGAATTGCAGGACCGCACGCAACTGACTCGCCGGACCATCGCGCGCATCCTCACGGAAAGCGGGCGGCTCAACGACTTCAAGCGTAACCCCCAGCAGTTCATCGAACTGGCGTCAGACGCCGTCAATCGTTGCAAGCGCTTTGCCCTGGTCGATGGCATCAAGTACCAGCGACTCGGCGACGAGCAGTATTACGCGCAGGAATTGTTTGAAACCGAGGAACTGACCGGCTACCTCAAGAACATGCTGATGGACACCGAGAAGTCGGTTTATCAGCACGTGGTGTACGACTCTGAGGTCGAGCGCGACTTTGCCGATCAGCTCGAAAAGAACAACGCGATCAAGGTGTACGCGAAGCTCCCCGGCTGGTTCAAAGTGCCGACCCCTTTAGGCACATATAACCCCGACTGGGCCGTACTGGTCGAGCGCGACGGACACGAGCGGATTTACTTCGTGGTGGAAACCAAGAGCACTCTGTTCACCGAAGACCTGCGCGACCGCGAAGGCGGCAAGATCGAATGCGGGCGCGCGCACTTCACGGCGCTGCGTGTAGGCGAGCATCCGGTGATCTACGAGAAGTTCAAGGATGTGGATGGGTTGCTGACGTATGAGGTGCGGCGATGAGTGGCGGCTATGGCTGACCTATCGGATTATTGGCCGAAGGCCGTTGCTCACCTTGGTAATCCTCTATGCCTAGATGATTCGGAGGAAATCACCGTTGCGGAAATCAGCAAAGCACCAGTCAATGGATACCGGGGGTTCCGCAAAGCAACGACGGCGCTCGTACCACTAGAACGTCTTGATGAAGTGCTGAAGCACCCCGGCGGCATTGGGCATGAAGTCAGGTCGTGGGGGCCGATGCCATGCGTTGACGAGGGGCAGGTTTACAACACCTCGTTTTGGGTCGATGGCCCGAAACGCACTGATGAGCGATTTGAATCCTTCGTCAGTGCGTGGAATCGCCACAATCGAGACGTTCAGCTACCGGACAACATCTTCTTGATGACTTATGGTCTTGTGCCGCGATATCTGGGTGATGGTGTGGTTTGTTGGGACGATCCAGCAGGGCCGGTCTACGACGTGGTTCGCGCCAGGTCCCACGTTGATTGGGGACAGAAGCCAAATGGGCCGCTGTGTTTTATAGCGGTTCGGCGGGATTACCTTGAAGACTACTGCCATCTGAAGCGATGCGCTGCTGTTCAGGTCTATTACGAGGAGCGCTTTTCCGCAGACGATGAGACTTTCGCGACGGTATTGAGTGGGGATGAAGGAAAGCAGTTTGACCTTCCGGGCCGTATGCTCGGAATGGGGCTTCTGAAATACGACTATCACCGCGATGCTCCTCAGATGTCCCGAGTTTGGGGCGCCCGATTACTCCTCAAGCCACAGGGAAGACCAATAACGGATTCAAAAGATCCCGCATTGGTTTGGCCGGGTGATGCTGAGCCGATGACGTATGCGATTGCCGCGTCATCATGGGTACATGGATATGTTCGCGACGACGTCTTGCAACTTTATCAAGGACGAACCGAGTATCAGATCCATCCAGAATCTGGAGGCGTTAGCTACGGTGGTTGGTGGGGAACGTCACGGACCTATCGAGTTGGGCGCAACCACATACAGGTCGAGTTGAAGAAACTCTATGAAGGTTGCCCACCGCACGTAATCTCGCATTGGCACAAGTTCGCAGTCCCCGACAGCATTGTGAACCGTGACAGAGAGCAACATGGCGAGAACAATATCGCTAAACGCGCCCATCGCTTGATCGACGCGTTTCTGTCATTGACGGCGACCTTGGAGCAGCTTTCTGAGGAACTTGGTTGCGGTTCCAGCCAAGTCGAGATTGGCAGTTTATCTACCGCAGAAGTCGCGAACATCGGATGGTGGAAATGCTCGGTGGCAGAATCGTTGTTCGCCGTTGCGCCATTGGCAATGACGCGAGAGCAATTCTTGGATCGAGCGCTTGCGCTCGTGAAAGTCCTCGAACTGCTGAAGCCCGGCCCGCTACGCACGATGGTTCTCAAGCTGGGGGTGCCGAAAGAGGCAGTCAACGATTTTAAATCATTAAAGCTGCTTGCATGCCTTTGCCAGCTTGCCAATATTGCATGCGAGGAAGGTGTTGTTCTCGTGCAGGATGCGTCATTGGTCGTCCCGAAATGGCAGCACACGCTGGAACTGCCGAGCCTTGTTTCACTCTTCGCAGTACAAGGGTTGCGTGACGCCCAAGCGCATACCCCTAGCAGGGTCCGTGACGCTAGCGTCGTTTCAGCGGCGAACCGTTTAGGGATTGACGTGGCAGCAATGGCTGGCGGCTGGGGATATGCTGTTGACACGATGTGTGACCGCCTAGCAAGCGACTTGGGGATGGCAGACCAGCTAATTAGTGCAGCCTTTGTCCGTTGATTTTCCGAGCAGCGACGAAATCTTACGGTGGTTGGCTTGCCCTACTTGGGGCGCCGTCGATCAGTGACGGGCGAGGAGAGCCCTGACCGGATAGCGCACGAGGGAGCGGGGCGGAATGTGATCAGATGGCAATCCAGGGGCAGCAGCAAGCAAATACCCGCTTCGCACCTCACCCGTTCACGACCTGCAGGCATCTCTCCCGGCCTTCCGGATTCAGGGTCATCGGCATGCCTTCGGATTCGTCTGCACCATCGGTGCCGCGCTGAAAATCTGAAACCACCCTTCAAGCTCTTGCTCGGGTACGGCTTTACGCAAGACTTCAAGGAACTCCTTGTCGCGGGTCGATTCGACGGTGATGTTCTTGTAGACCACTTTCACGTTTGGCTCGATCACCCGCAGGTTGTCCAAACCCTTTCGCACCAACTCTTCGATCCTGACTCTTGTCAGCTTCTGACGCTCGTTCGCCCGTTGCATGCGCTGCTCGATGAGGGTAACTACCCGTTTCACACGCTGATCGTGGTCGCCCTTCACCAGTTCCTGAAAGCCCTTCACCCAATCCTTGAGCACGATCTCGAACGCTGCCTTGCCCTCTTCAAACTTCACTTTGTCGGAGTGGCGGATGATCTTGCCAAAACCCGGCAGGTTGACGATGTAGCGGTCCGTCAGCTTGGTCCAGTAGTTGCGGATTTCGGTCTGCGTGGTGGGCAAGGTCAGCGGCTTGCCTGCCCTGTTGAAAGCCTGCTCGCCGTTTACCAGTACCGGCACGTCGATGGCCTTGTCAGCGTCCGTATTGAAGGGCTGTACCGTCGTGTGCAGCAGGGGCTGCAACTCCTCGGGGGCATCCGAATTGACGATCAGACTGTCCAGCCGCATTTCACGCTTGGTCAACTCTGCACCGCGTAGCACCGTTTCGATGAACTGGAACTTGGAAGAGAATACGCGGGACAGTCGGGACAGGTCGAAGGGCGCGGGCGGCGCCGCTTTGATTGCGGCGACGACTTTGGCAACTTCCTCGTGTTTGAGTGGTTCGGTACCGATCTCGGCTTTTGCCGCCGGGTGCGCAGGGTCAACACCCAGCGCCTCGGGTAATCTCTGCAGGGTGTCCTGCGTAAACAGCAATCCGTTTGGCTCGTTCACGCCACGAGGTGCCTCGAACATCTGAGGTGTGGGCGTCCAGACAAGGATTTCGTCATCGGCCATCAGCAATCCTATGCGTATTCCTCGTTGCTGCCGTACTGGAATGCCCAGTTTTGTGGCCGCTATGCTCAGCGCCTCGAGAGACGGTGCATCGCAGTAGCCCAATCGGCAGGTTTCTTCATCCGCATCCAGCACGATCATGATCTGGGGAACAGGGTGGCGTGCCAGGCAGATCTCAAGGGCCTTCGCTACGGCAGCAGACACGCCAGGCGCCACAAAGACCATACGCCTGGTAGCACCGGCGATACCGCGCACCAGGTCGTCGTCCTGTATGGATCGGAATACTTGCATGACGCCCCCATTGTCCGGAAATTGTTCTCGGGTTCCAGTTTACAGTGAGTTCGCCGGCTGGTGCGCAGGCACGAAGTCAAGGCAGCGCTGCAGGAAGCCCGGGGCAGGCCGGTATCCGCGGATCGCCGAGATGACTCCGCCAGGCTTGGCGACCACGCAGACGCCAGACCGCAAGTTACCGCACTGGTCACACCACCGACGGTCATCTGTGTCGACTGTGGCGCACTCGCCGGCCCGGCCAACGAAGTATTGCCGCGCATCCTCATCGTGCCGACACTGCGCGAGTACCTCGCCGACAATGGTTTCGTCGAATTCGCCGATCTGTGTCAGCCAGCCGACGACAGCAGTTTCCTGCCTGCCGGTCAGCATCGTTGCGGGTTGTCGCTGGCCCGGTTCGATCGGTTCAGCCGCTGACGCACTAGGGTAGCTGGCGAGCACCTTGGTATGAGTCGTAGGTGGCGAGAAAACCATCGTCAGCGGCTTGCGGTCGGAGAAGTGGAGTAGCCAGCGTGAAGCCGCCCGACAGGGCTTCCCGCTGGCTCCTTCCGACAGTAGCGCGATGATGTCGACCTTGTTCTCTTTGATCGTCGCCAGCCAAAGAGCCACCGTGGCCTTTTCGCCCGTCGCCTTGATCATTCCGGCGGCCGACAGAGAGAGAGTTACTCCCGCGGCCGCCGAATTTCTGAGGATTGTCGCCGCGGTCATATCTCTACTTCCACCTGATCAACCGGCGTTTCCATCGCAGGACGCGAACTTGGCGAAAGTGGCGAACTTGGCCTATCTGCGGGCTTTCCGGCAGATTCGCACGCTTGCGAAGTTGGCGAAGTTGGATTCTTCGCAGCAATTCCAACTTCGCCAGTTTCGCAACTTCGCGGACTTGACCGATTCCTTGCTGAATGGGCAACTTCGCCAGACTCGCCAGTTTCGCAGCAGCGATAGAGTTTCGGCCGCTTGCCGTTTTTCTCGTCCTTTTCGCCCTCCAGCACCTCAATGGTTGGCGGGGTGTTCATCAGTAGACTGTCTAGCGCCTCATCTATCCGACTGGCCGACAAGTGTCCTGAGAAGCATTTTTTCGACAGATCGGAGCGCGTGGTCTGGCCGTTCTGCTTCAGGTAGTCGAGAATCTTTGCAGCGCCGTCCGAAGATTCTCGCGCCGCCAATTCGCCGGCAGCGTCGTTGAAAATGAACCTCACCGAATCTCGGTGAAAGCGCACCCAGGCCAGCGCCGCGTGGATGTGGGGCAGATCGATCGTCAGCGTTTTGTCGGTCAGCGCGAAGATCATCGCCAGCCGGAGCAGCATCGGCGCGCGGCGCTCGATCAGCGCGGCAACTTTTTCGCCGTCCGCCAGTCGCGACAACTCGCCGCGATACAGCCGCGCATATTCCGTTCTGGCGTCAGCCGATAATTCCATCGGCCTGCTGTCCTTGTTTTCCGGGTAGCCTTCCGTCGCGAAGCGAACCACTGCCTTTGTACGCTCCGCCAGGTCAGTGACTACCGGTCTCGGTGTCGGCTTGGGGAATGGCTCGATGCGCTCGCGCTCTGCCCAGAAGATCAGGAAGCGATTCGCGAAACCATTGGACAGCTCACGCGACTCCATCAGCCCAAGCAACTCGGATGGCGTGATATTGCCCGTCAGCGAAATGTGCGGATTGCTCGCCCATAGCCGAGAAGTCTTTGTTGCCGGCCTGATGCTAACGCCATCCCACGAATCACGCAGAGCAGAACTCAGCGTGTTCCCGTCCCGCTTGGCCTGGTGCAGCACGTTGGCAAACTCAGATTCGATGACCCACAACCGCTTATCCTCAATCGGTAGAACGTCTTCCTTGCCGACTCTGTAGCCGTCGTGGATCAGCAGCGCCAGCCCTTCCCGCGTACTCAAACCACCGTCGTGCATCTGTCCGCAGAGGGGGTCAGCAAGATTTCCGGTGTCTTCGCTGTGATGCTCTTCGATTTCCCACCTGATACGCTTCGTCAGCGAAACTGCCTCACCTTTGCGGCCTCGCCCACTGCGCCCAACGTGCAGCATGAAGACTCGCGCATGGTGTTTGACGTTGCCGACAGGCAGGTAGACGTTTCGACCTACCCCCGCAGACAGCAACGCAATATGTGCCGCTGCGACCGCGTAGCGGTTTGCCTCGGTAGTTTGGGCCGCCGCCCGTGCAACGTCACCGATCAACCCGTACAGCATGGTCGTGTCGGGCTTTGGTGCATTGCGATGAGGGTCGACAGAATCATCCGTCGATTCTTGCTCTCCCTTCCATCCGTGCGTCTTGGCCAGATCAAAGACGCTCGCTATCGTCACTGGTTTTGTGGCGCAGTATTCAGGGTCGGACGTCTTGAATACCGGCAGCGACGCGCCGCCGGTCCGCTTGTCCCATCCAGCACACAGCGTCGCGCCTTCGGCCTCTTCAAGCCCGGAAGTCGAATGCCGCAGCGCCCAACCAATAACACGCTCTGCCGGGTGCTTGTCGTGCGTCACGTTGCGGGGAATGGCCGCCAGTGCGTGGGCCAGCTTGCGCCCGTCGTCGCTCAATGCAGCTTGATCGACTAGCCGATGCGTTCCCTTCTCCGGTGCTCTTGCTCTCGCTGTAGAGCCTCGCATGGATTCTGCCGCGCCGTCGAGAAACGATGTTCCGCGTGCCTCGCTCCTATCCATGGCTCACCCCCGCCACCGTCATTGCGGCCTGGATTCGCGATACGGCCAGTATCAGGCGATCGCGGTCAATATCGTTGAACGGCTCGCCAGCCAGCATCGCCACCGCAGCCGCCGCGACGACAAGCGCCTCAAAGCCAATGGCACGCAGCACGTCAGCCGCGGGAAACGGTCGCCGCTCCGGCTTGAACCTGAGATCGACGGCACGAGGAGGGAAGAGGTCGGAAACATTCAGATCCACGGCGGCCAGAACGTCGTGCACATCGCATCCGGCAAAGCAATGAAGCAGGATGCGCCCATCATCAAGTTCCCGGACGGCGAGACTTGGGCCGCGGTCGTCGTGAGCAGAACAGCGTGCTGACCACGTGCCAGGCCCGGTACGCTTCACTTTGTCGAGGCGGGAGAGAAGGACGTCAACTGCCGAGTGCGTGATAAAATGTGCCTTGTCGCGGGCGCTCTCGATTGTGGTTTGGTCGGAGGCGCTTTTC
>Ga0116159_1002568_pt1 | contig 17222 bp, 19 predicted proteins | sample AD_JPNAS1_MetaG_FD_89878 | JGI IMG/M metagenome (GOLD analysis project Ga0116159, IMG submission 89878) | Active sludge microbial communities of municipal wastewater-treating anaerobic digesters from Japan - AD_JPNAS1_MetaG | ecosystem: Engineered > Bioreactor > Anaerobic > Digestate | place...
ATTTGTACTTGTTTTATTTAACTTTTTTAAAGAAAAACACATGGTTACGAGACGAATTCAGATAAAACAGCATTTAGCTGACTACATCAACGGTAAATTTGGGAGCAAAGACAAAGATTATGTTCAGCTACCGGATGAGACCGACTTGTATCACATTATCTATGATTTACTTCAGCGGCCACCGGTAAATGCTAAAAAAGACGAGGGAAATCTTAATTTATTCATTCCATCTCGTACGCGCGGTAAAAAGAGTGATTCATTTAATTATTTATCAGAGCGATCTGTTTTTATCATCCAACGTAAGATTGAAACCATGTTTTGGAGCGAGATCCATGATTTATTGGATTACAACAAGCACATACTCGGATTGGATTATACTGAAACGGTCTATCATTTTATGTTGAAGTATTCCATTACCGGTATATCTGAAGATGCAATATTGAAAGACTATTATCGATGGCGGGATAATCGGAGGAAAAAAAAACAGCGCAGAAAATACACTAAAAACAACACTTGATTTAATTATTTTTAACACAATAAAAAAAGTTAGCCGTTTGATGCTATTTGTCCGATTTTGTGGGTAAAAACGTCTGAAAAGCGTCCGAATATGGCGAACCATTTTAAAATCAATCTATTATGTTACTAAAAAAGTCAATTTGCAGCTATATGGACATCGTTCATGTAGCCGATGTTTTAAACATCAGAAATGATAATGTTTTTTTTCAAGAAGGAAAAAGTTGGATTCGCGTCAAAGCTAAAGGAAAAATTACGTATCAAGCCAAAATGGAAACTCCGGATGCCGGAAGTATAGTTACAGAAACAATTACTGCAACTGCTGATACAAGGGACGTCGGGTATTTATTGAATGGATTTGAATATTATATTATCCGTTTATTTATTGGAAATGAAATTTTGTTGGTTGGTTCCTTGGATTACCCGGTAAAAAAAACATATACTGACGACAGTATCCGCACATCTTTCACATTTACATGTATTTCCCCTAAAAATTGATGTCTTTTAATCGGTAAAGCAAGTGTGATATTATTGCAGAAATTTAATCTGCAGTAATAATGTCTCAATTATTAACCGAATTTACATCTTCTCCACTTTTGCTATGTGAATCCGCACAGCAGGAAGTAGAGCTTTTGCTTACTCGCACACTGCAAAATCAAAACAGCGATCATACTATCGGTAAGCCTGTGTTTCGCGCACAACATTCCAAGATGATTGCAGCAGATAAAGTCAGCAGTGATGATCCTTTTGATGATTACGAAGAAGACTCTATCGTAATTATTCCGATCACAGGTATTATGACAAAATATAATACCATCGATTGGGATGAGTGGCGTTATGTGATTGGCATGGATACCATTGCCTCCATCCTTAAAAAAGCAAATGAGTCTCCAAAAATTTCAGGAACTATTTTACTTATCAATACACCTGGAGGAAGTACACAATCTATTTACCAGCTTGAAATCGCTTTGCGTAACCGGACGAAACCGTGCGTAGCTGTTGTGGATGGAATGTGTATGTCCGGAGGAATGTATGTAGCTTCATTTTGCGATGAGATTTACGCAGTGCATCCAATGTGCGAAGTTGGCAACATTGGAACATTTGCTAAAATCATAGATACTACCAAAATGGACGAGAAATTCGGCATAAAAGTAATATCTGTATATCCTCCGGAATCGAAATATAAAAATTTAGCAGTTCGAGAAGCTATTGAAGGAAAAACGGAACGACTTATTGACGAACAATTGTCTCCGTTCGCAAAGCATTTTCAGGAAATCATAAAAACAAACCGTCCAAAACTCGATACTTCTGTTGAAGGAATTATCGAGGGTGCTGATTTTTACGCACATGATGCCGTGCGCTACAATCTTATTGACGGGATTATGACTTTGGATCAAGTTGTAGAGCAAACTCGCAGACTTATTATAGACAGAAATATTATTTATTCATCAATTAAAAATTAGTATTCAAAATGAAAAAGTGGCAAAAACGTTTTATGGCAATCGTCGCTGCACTTGGCTTTACGGAAAAAGTCAAAGACGGTTCCCTGACAGCAGATGAGCAAAAGCAAATCTTCGCTGAGTATGAAAAGCAACACAACATTACATTCGCCGACGACCGTGCAGCGAATGAAGATGCTGAACCTGAAGATCAGCTACTGTCTGCAGAAGACTTGGCTGATATCGCCAATTTGCTTGGAGTAGCTCCGGAAACATTACCTGCAAATCAACAAACGGTAGTTAAAGGTTTGGTAAACAAAACCAAAGAACAGCAACAGACAATTCAAACATTGTCAGAAGAACCTGAAGTTGACAACCCTGTAAAGCAAGTGAATGCAACTATGGATGCTGCAAAAGCAAGAATGATTATGATTGGAGCAGCTCCGCACACTCCTAAATTCTTGTTTGGCGTAGAACACGAGAGATATTCTCGCGAAAAGTGGTATAACGAATTATTCATAACTCGCACTCCATTTGGAGATAAGCTGAGTGAGGGAAATAAAAAAGACTTTATGTCTGCAGTCAAAGATATGGGAGTTGCTTTGAAAGAACGCTCCGAACAACTGAATTCCAATAACATGCTTGCTTTGTTGGATTTCAACAAAATGATTGCAGGTCAAAGTCACATTGACTATTCCGATCTGACGGGAACTGCCGGTGAGTATGTTATTCGCCGGACCGATTTGATTTTGGCATATTTCCGCTCGCTTCCATCAGTAGCTCACATTTTCCCGGTTGTAAGTCACGTTCAAAACAAAGAAATTGCTCCAAATGCTACTTTTGGCGAGCTTTCTCAAGGTTATCGTTCCGGACGTATCTTCAAAGGCAATGTGAAATTTGCTGCTGAAGTTTACAGCGTAGTGGACGTAATGTTTAAGTACAAATTTTCCGATTTGATTAAATTGGAAAAAATGTACATCGGTTACCTGAACCGTGAAGGATCAAACGTAATCAAATGGACATTCGTTGAATGGATTATGGTACACTTTGGTCGTATCTTGATTGACGAACAAAACAAACGTCGGGTTTCCGGTTATCGCGTTCCACAACAAAATGTGGTTGCAAATCCTGCAAATTTAGCAGCTGACGGTGCGCTTCGTGCTATTGAACGCGTAGAAGAACAATTGAAGGTGCTTCCTTTCGACGATTTGGCTCTTTATACATCAATATCCATTGTTGACTACTTTGAAAGCTTCTGGGATAAAGTAAATATGATCCTCCCATCCATGGACGGATATAAATTGTACGCAAACGGACGCCACAAACAATGGTATCTGCGTGCATATCGCTCCAAATATGGTGCGCAAAATGATTTTACAGGAAGCAACACTCAACTGATAGATCTTGCACCGGATTCAATTATTTGGGTACCGAATATGCCGGTTAATTGCTACAAAGCATGGATCACCATTCCCGGTAACGTAGAAAATTACGAAGACAAACCAAACGAAATGACAGCGTTTTATTTCGAACGCGATTTTGAAGATATCCTTACGCTGAGTCGTTGGAAAGAAGGTTCAGGATTGCTGCAAGCCGGTGTTCAGTATAAGACAAAAGCTGAACTTGTGGCATCCAACCGAGAAATGCAGTGGATTTTCACAAACCTGCCGGCTTCTGCATTAACACTGGCTGCTTCAATTTCTTTCAAAGACAATATTTTGTACAAAATATCGGGAGATACCGCTGTTACCTCTGTTACCAACTACAGTCCGGATGTTGTTTACAAACTATTTGCATCTGCAGCAGCCGTTGAAATTGCCAAATCGGGTCCATTCTCTAAAATTACAGAGAAATTCACTGCAGGAGCTGCCGGAGACTACATCAAGGTATATGCTGAACTGGAGGATTACACTGCTACCGTGGATGGTGAGACTGTAACTTTGACTCGCCCAACGGGAAAATTCCTGGAACTTGAAAGAAAAGTAACCACGTAAAAAATGTAAAGACGTGAAATGCCACGTCTTTACTTTATTTCTTTGATTTTTAAATTCATAACTTTTTAATTTTATAAAAAATGCTTACAGATCTGCCAAAAGACCAAAATAAAGTGTCTAAAATTTCAACCTTGAAATACAGACTCTACCTCGCATTGTTGACTGATGTGCTTGAAGATGATTTTCCTAAAGCCATCGGTGCTACCATTTCCACCAATCCGCTAAAAGCAGGAAAAGTGTGGAAGTTCCTTGATTGTAAAATCAACACCATAAAACCAAATTCCGAACCGGGCGAAAGTCCATACACCGGAAAGCTGAAGCTGACACCAATCATTGAGGGTATTAGCAAACAAACCCTGTCTTGGCTCTATGAAAACATGGGTAAAGATGTGCTTGTTATCTGGGAGCGTTGCTCTGATGGGCAAAAGTTCCTCGGTGGATCTCCATGTTCAGGAGGTATGAACATTAAATTCACATCCATTGGTGCGCAAGAAGGCGGTATTGAAGGAATTGCGCTATCTCTCGAAGGAAGCGAATGTCCTGAGCCGTTTTGGTTTTTTGATGGAACCATTGTACGTGAAGATCCACAGGTTGTTGATCTTTCATCCGGTACTACTTTTGCATTATCAACTAAATCTCAATATCTAATGTCCGACAATACGGCACCAAAGACATTGTCAGACATTACCAATGTTACTGATGCTGACGTTGGCCGTGTAATTGAGTTGGTTGGTGCAGGTGTAAACAACCCGACCGCAATCGCTTCATCCACAAAATTTATTCTGAAAAATGGATTGTCATTCTCAGCTTCTGTTGGAAAATCAATCTCATTTGTAATTACCAAAGATGGTACAGGGTACGCTTTCTACGAGGTGTTCCGCTCTTAAGATTATGTTGTTTAATTCGAGAGGCGTAGCAATACGCCTCTTTAAAAATTGACTTCAATGGAAAAATTAACTATATCTGAAAAATCAGAACTCACTCAAAAATTAATAGATGGAAGGTTCTTTTATGAAGATTTGGAGTTATTCAAGTCTAAATTTCCATACTCAAAACTTAACACTGAGTTGGCTTACGTGAATGCGTATAATCAAGATCGACTCCATGGTCAGATTATCTACAATCTTCTTGATGAAGTTTCTGAAAAAGAGATAAAATCAAACAGAAAGAAAAAAGCTGATGAGCTGAAAGCTGCTGCCGAAGCTGAAGAAAAAGCTAAAAAGGAAGCTGAACTAAAAGCTGCTGCCGAAGCTGAAAAGCAAGATGAAGCAAACACAGAAACGGAAGAAACTCAAGAAGCTGAAACGCAGGTTGATGCAACTGAAGAAACGGAAGAAACTCAGCAAGCTGAAGTTCAGGAAACTGAAACACAAAAACCTGCACCGGTTGAAAAAAAAACAACCCAAAAAGGTCAAAGCAAGAAGAATTCCCAAAAATAGACTGGTCAAATAACTCGGACCAGGATATTCAAACATGCATTCTCCTGTACGATGAACGTGTATCTACATATCATCGCTTACAGGAGATTGATGTTTTAATAGATGACAACCCATCCCTTACTGAAGAGTTTGTTGCACTTGATATTCGTAATCAGCAAGCCCACCGAGAACTGCAATCCTTTAATGATACCGGAAAGTTTCTGTTTATTCATTCCATTGCAATAAGCCGGCAATTCGCTTATTCGCAACTCAATGATTTAACCAAAATGAAAAAGGAAAATCCGGACGCTTTTATAAATGAAATTACAAATATCACTCAAAACATCCGCCGGATACAAAGCAATCTCAGAAATAAAAAATACAAATCAAAAACTGAAAAAGCAAGCTGGGAAGATAACTTGAAAAAAGCCATTTTACGCAAAGAAATAATTGCAGAAATTTTGGCTAAAAAAGATTAGATTTTTTAAAAATATACATCGATTTGGCATGTTTGATATTTAAAACACCCTTAAATTGCTGAAAACCAATAAACCAACTTTTTATTAAAAAATAATATAAAAAATGAATGAGTGGAAAGCCTGTGCCACTGTGTCTTTCTCTTGTAATGCAAAAAGAATTCAAAAAGGGGTTTTATGACAGGCATTTGAAATTCAAACCATTAAACAAAATATTTACAATCAAACTCAACTGAAACTAAAATTTTAATTAATCATCCGATTTATCTTGCAATGCATCGGATTGTCTTTTGACGATTATGAAACCGGAAGTACTTTTAATGCAAAAAAGAATATGGAAAAATTAGTTTGGCGTACGGAGCAGCGAAAAGTTTCTGAACTTATTCCGCTTGATTATAACCCTCGGAAACGAAATGAAGAAAAACAAATCAAACTGCAAGGCAGTATTGATAAGTTTAACCTGGTTGAGATACCGGTTATCAACTTAGATAATAAAATCATCGCAGGCCAAAGAAGGTGGGAGGCTTTCTATGAGCTTGGCAAGTCTGAAGAGATGATTGATGTGCGAGTACCAAACCGGATGCTAACTGAGGATGAGGTCAAGGAATACAACCTACTGTCTAATACACATGCCGGTGAGTGGGATCTCCCGAAGCTTGAGGCTTACTTTGCTGGATTGTACGAGGGTATTGTTGAACTTCCTACAGTGACAGCCGACTTGATGTCAAGTGATATGCTCGACAAACAAAAAGAGGAGCAGAAAGAGTTGGTAGATGATGAGTTTACGGATGACATTATAGAGGATGCTGAACCTATTACCAAAGAAGGAGATCTCTACGAATTGAATGATCACCGGCTTATATGTGGTGATTGCACGGATGTACTCGTTGTTCGTGAGCTGATGAATAAGAAGTTGGCTGGCATGGTGTTCACAGATCCTCCATATAATGTTCGCGTGAAAGATATTGTTGGCCTTGGTAAAAGTAAGCATGATGAATTTAAAATGGCAAGCGGAGAAATGAATCAAAACAGATTCGCTCGCTTCTTGGAAGACGTGTTTCTAAATCTGATCAAACACACTTCGGATGGCTCAATCCATTATATCTGCATGGATTGGAAGCATATCAACGAAATAACCAATGCCGGGAAGATTTATACTGAACTTAAGAATCTAATTGTGTGGGTTAAGAAAAATGGCGGAATGGGTTCATTTTACCGGTCCCGTCATGAATTGATATTCGTGTATAAGAATGGGAAAGGAAAGCATACTAATAACTTTATGCTTGGCCAGACCGGCAGGTACAGAACCAATGTGTGGGAGTACGATGGGATGAACTCAGTCGGTAATAAAGAGCGTGAGCTTTTAGAAGATCATCCAACCGTGAAGCCGGTTAAATTGGTTGGTGATGCCATACTTGACTGCAGTAATTACAATGACATCATTTTAGATGTTTTCCTTGGTTCCGGTACCACTATAATTGCTTCCGAGCAAACAAGCAGGATTTGTTATGCTTCTGAGCTGGACCCAAAATATGTTGATTTGAGCATTCGTAGGTACGTGCGATTTATGAAGCAGTACGGAAAGGCAGTGATCATTAAAAAGAATGGAGTTGAGTTGACTGCAGATGAAATAAATGAATTTCTGAAATGAGTTATACATCATCCTTTTTAGAAAAAGTACGCGCGTTCGGCATTCTCGGATATTCAGTTGATAAAATAATTGATTTAGTCGAGCCGGATGATCCGGAGCAATTCCGGGACGATTTTGCCAATCCGGATAGTGAGGTTTATCGATTTTACAGAAAAGGGAAGACCACCGGCGAATACAACCTTGACAAAGAACTCTTTGATCAATCTACAAAATCTCACGATGTAAAAGCGAATGAAACTTTGAAAGACAGGTTGCAAAGAAATAAGATTGATGATTTAATTTACACGCACTTCGGAATATGATAGAACACCTTCAAAAACTACCGGTTGAAATTGTAGAGCGATTTCTTGAACTGCGGGATGCAAAGAAAACAGGTATCCCGCAGGAACTGGCTGATTATATTCTGCAGGTAAATGAAGCTGCTAATCTGAACCGCCGGTATCAGTCTATCATAGAGTGCGCAAAACGCTTACAGAAGGTTTATCCAACCCTTTCTATTTCAACATGTAAGAGCAGAATTTATGATGCGATTAATTATTTCAATTCTGATAGTTCCGTAACATCAGAGGCTTGGAATAATTATTTTGCAGATCAGATGATGAAGCTCGCGGAAGTCAATCTCGTGGCTCACGAACTGCGTGAGGTGCGAATCTGCTTTGAAAAGGCTCGCGCATACAGGATTGCCGCTTCTGCCAATGCCATTAATCCGGATCGGGTAAAATTCAAACCACAAATTGTTTCTGCAGACATGGAGCTTGAACGAATGGGCATTAAAAAGAAAGGATTGCTGGATGCATATAGAAAGGCGTTGGCTCTTATAGACTCGCGGGATATAAGTATGTCGGACAAAGAACGATTGAAAGACGAAGTTGAAAAGGAATTAGGAATTACTGAGGTTGATTATGAGAACATTAAGTGATGAAGATATATTTCTTCGGACATATTTGTCTGTTGTACAAATACTTGTTAAGCTGGCAGATCCCACGTTTCTTTTTGCTGAACTCGGAAGAGGATCCGGAAAAACCACACATATTCTCGCTCCACGGATCGACAGGGTTCAAAATGATATGCCTGGATCAGTACTTGTGCTTGGATCGTCAACCTATAAGAGTATTCTCGACAATATTCTTCCTGGAGCAATGGAGTATTTTTACGAAAACTATGAGCGTGGAGTTTATTTTGAAATCGGGAAAGAACCGCCCAAGCATTTTGCTCCTTGTAACACTTATATTGAAAATTGGAAGCACACCATTTCCTTTGTAACTGGAACAGTCATTCAATTTGTGAGTGCTGATCGTCCTGAGTCCATGCTCGGAAAAAACGCTGCACATCTATTCGTGGATGAGTTATTAAGAATTCCTGAAACTAAGTTTACAGAACGCATTATTCCCGCACTTCGAGCCGATCGATCCAAATTTGGGCACTCACATTATTTTATGGGAATAACCGGAATTTCATCTACTCCTAATTTTGAGACTGACGAGGATTGGTGGACTAAGTACGAAGAAAATATGGATGCAGAATTGATTCAATGCATCCAGGAAATAGCTTATGAATTAGATTTGCGGTTGGCAGATCTGATAACTGCCAGAAGTGAATTTAAGAACTCAGAGATCAAACGCTTGCAAAATTTTGTAAACAGATGGTCCGCTCGCTTGTCTGAATTTCGCAGGGGACAGACATATTATGTTCGTGCTTCTTCATTTTCTAACATTAAAATTTTAGGGATCGATTATATTGAAAATCAAATCAAATCCATAAAAGATGAGGATAAATTAAACACCTCTATTTTGGCAGTTCGTAAACACAAAGTAAAAGAGCGTTTTTTCGGAAAGTTCGGTAAAGAGCATCTATATGATGATAGCTATAAATACACGCTGATTGACAAAATAAGCATTGATTCAAAGATTGAGGATAGCTGCCAGTACCTTAATCATTACGACACCAACCAACCCATTTATGCCGGTTATGATGCCGGTCCTTTTTCAAGTATTGTTTTAGGTCAACGATTTCGCCGTGAGAATAAATTCCGTATCATTAAAAATCTTTGGGTGATCCATCCGGAGCAACATGATGAGCTGGCTCTCAAAATAGACAGTTATTTTAAAACGCATCGCCGGAAAGTGATGTTCCTGCATTACGACCGTGCTGCCAACCAGCGCGATCCTCGTTGGCGTGATTTTTATCCATTAACCGGAGATCTGAATGATACAGATGCTATTCTGCTGAAAAACGCACTCGTAAAACTCGGATGGAGTGTTACGCTGATGAGTCTCAATCAACCGGTTATTTATTATTCTCAACACTACCGCTTGCTTACTATATTATTTGGTAAAAACAAGGGCAACAGGGAGGACATATTAATCGACATGAACGAATGCGAAGCCTTGGTGTCGAGTATTAATCATTCACCACTGAAACGAAATGACAGAGGAAAAATAGAGCTTGACAAATCCAGTGAAAAGGAACTCGAATACAAAGATCAGCCTTATTATTCCACTCAATTATCGTCCGCACTGATGTACCTGCTTTGGGGAGAATTCAGCAAAGTGCTTCCGGAAAGCGACCAAAGAAAAATCATTCCTTCCGGTGCAGGAACGTACACTTCTTAGACAAATAAATATGTCCTTTATATAGGTTTGAAAAATAGTTTTTTTTGTATTAAAAACATGAAATCAATAACAGGTACCAACGCCATTGAGAAAATGAGACGCTTAAAATCAGTGCCGGGTGCCGTTTTTGGGATTGTTTTTCTTACTGCAGACAGGAATAGAGACAAGTACGGTGAGCGCAGAAAATATGAACGGTGTCGATTGCGACCGGCGATGCGAGATGAGGGTTTGGACGTATCTGCAGATCATTATCTTTTCTTTGAGGATGCAGACACCGGTGATGCCAAGCAATGTTTTAAAAAACTGATCCGTCAGGTAGCATTTCCGCCTGAATATAATTGGCTTACAGTTAAATGGTTTGAGTAACAGCTCCCTAAATCCCCCAAGGGGGACTTTAAGACATTAAAAACAAGAACTTTTACATAACAATGGAAAATAAAACAAAAACAGTTGAATTTACGAGCAAATCACGTGGCTTTGCTTATGCAAAGAATACGGTACTCACATTCGAAATACAAGGCGTCACCGAGCGTGAAGATATTCGCTTCAAGGAATATCAGTCTATTTACAGCCGATTTACAGCCGATCGATTGACTATGAAACTTGAGGATTACACGGTCCCGATGTGGGGTGAAGGTCATAATTTATACCCGCAGGAAGTTTATGCTGTTATATCTGAAAATAAGCTGCTTCCGGAAGTGATTGAAAAACAAATCCGGTTCCTGTTCGGTAAGGGTCCGAAATTATATAAAGAAGTGATCCATGGGGAAGGGGATAAGGCTCGGAGGGTACGAGTTCCCATAATAGATGCTGAAATTCAAAATTGGCTGGACAGTTGGGAAGAGCGCGGATATAATCATTATTGGGACTATCTTAAAAACCTAATCACAGACTATTATCACGTTAAAACCTGCGTTACAAAATACCAATTCAATAGGGGGCGCCGTATTGGTATGCCGGTGTTTATTGACGCGCTGACTTATATTGGGAGTGATGAAGCTCGTCTTGCGGCTCGCGGTGATTTTTTTAACCAACGAATCAAAGAGAGCGATTGTAGCTATGTGATTGTAGGTGATTGGCTTAATATATCCGGGACAAAATATGATGTGTATCATCGTTTTTCTCCTTCAGAACCGATGCGATATCCGGTTGCAGTAGCTTTTAATTCCGATAAGACTTTCAGCAAGTGGACCTACGCATATAACGATTGGTTCAAAGGATTGTATGAGTGGATTAAAGCATCCAACCTATCGCCTCGTTATCTTAATTCATATCTAAAGAATGCGCTTAATGCTCATGTTCATGTTGTTATCCCGGGTACGTGGTATAATGCTCAAAAAACTATCCTTGAAAATATCTGTCAAAGTAACCTGATGGGTGATGAAAATACACCGCTCCAAACAGAGTACCGAGGTGTGAAATTAGTAGATGACAAAGGAAATTCGTACCGTTTCTTTGAAACCATGATGGACGACTTAATTGCAAATGAGTTACGCCGGATTACTGAACTAATGAGCGGTGAGGGCAAGAACCAGGGCAAACTTTATGCGACCACCAAGTGGGGTGAGGATGGATGGAAGTTTGAGGATTTTCCGGGTAAATTCAACGAGTATTTTAAATCGGTTATTGATTATGATAAGCGAGCGGACCAGGTGATTTTAGCCGGGAAAGGAATAAGCTCCTCTATTACTAATGTAGAAAATGACGGTGTGATTAGCAAGTCCGGAAGCGATGTGTATTATAATTACTTGATTTATATAGCTTCGCTCACACTTGATGAATACTTTATTACCAAAGAACTGAACCGTGCCATTTGGCTCAACTTTCCACGTGCCAAATCGGAAGGAATAAAGATAGGATTCTGGCTCGACATTCCTGCAAAACAGGAAGAAACATCAGCGTCTAACAGGTTATCTAACACTGCTACTGCAGATCAAAAGTAAAATTAACATATGGAACACTTACTCAACAAGTTACATTTAATTGATAATTCGGTAGGGATGAGAAGTATATCCGATGAGAGTGTTGACGTAATTCTCACTGATCCTCCTTATTTGTATCTTAAAAATCAGAAATTTGACCAAGAATTTGATGAAGAACTATTTTTCAATGAAGCAAAACGTGTGCTGAAAAAAAACGGATTTATCATACTTTTTGGACGTGGAACTGCTTTTTATCGTTGGAATACGATACTTGATAATTTAGGTTTCACCTTTAAGGAAGAAATAGTTTGGGATAAATCTTACTGTACATCGCCATTAATGCGAATAAGTAGAGTACACGAGACCGTTTCCATATTTTGTAAAGGCAAAGCAGGCATAAACAAGGTAAAAATTCCTTATCTGGAGATGAAAGGGCATGATATTGATTCTATTATTCAGGATATTAAGCGAATGCGTTCTATTCTTAAAAATTCAAAGTCTCTAAAAGCAGTGCAGGATTATTTGGAAAATAATGTTTTGACAATGGATGGTGTTTCTATCAGTAAAGGAATAACCCGAAATAAAAAATTAAAAATTGCAGATAGAAGTGCTTATGTAATAAGCAATATAAATGATGGATTAACTGAAAAATCAATCATTCGGACTGATTATGAAACTGATAACGTTTTATCTACCACAATAAGTAGCATTGTTAAAGTTCAAAACAGGAATGTGGCTGTAATGAATGCAATAGAACAAGGTATGAATGAGAAAACCATTATTAAAGAAATTCGTGACCACTATTCTGCCATTCATCCTACTCAAAAACCCGTTCGTTTGCTTGAAAGATTATTAGCATTGGTACTGCCAAAGGATGTAGAAATGCCTGTTGTTTTAGACCCATTTGCAGGAAGTGCATCCACACTTATTGCAGGAATAAATATGGGGTGTGATGTGATTGGATTTGAGATAGATAAAGAATATTTTAACAGCGGAAATCAGCGGTTTGAAGCACTAAACAAGAATTTACAAAAAAATCAAGTTAATAATCATCATGACTACAATTCCATTTAACAGAGACACATTTGCATCGGAAATGAAACCGAAACTTTCCGGCAGCAACGTTACGCTTGAGTTTGACAATATCGAATCTACGCTTGTAAAGGTAGGTGTTGAAGTAGCTGAGTTGATTGGTGTGAAAGTGTATGAGAAAATATGTGCAGGCACGGCTGCCACTGAAAGCGAGGAGTTGAACAACAAATCAAAAGACTACTTGCAGCGTGCAATGTTGCATTTTGCTGTTTATCAGCATACTATTTTTCTGATTGCTCGCATCGGAAATGACGGCATCACGGTTAAGAAAAACGATGATGAAACGACCATTTTTAAGTATCAGCAGGATGAGTTAACCAATAAGCTGATTTCTGACGGATGGTTTTGGATGAATCAACTGATTAAGCTGCTGCGTGAAAATGCAGAAAAATTCCCGGAATGGAAAACCTCTGATGAGGCAAAAAACTTCAATGAGCTACCAATCACCACCGCTGATTTTCATAAATGGGTGGGTGTTAATTCAGAATATTTTATGCTTTTGGCCATGTGGATCATTCGGGAAGTGTGGACTGACTGCGTGTTAAGTCGATCAGAGAAACCAAAAAAGACAGATACGTTAACACGGGCTGTGTGTTATGAAGTTATGGCACGTGCTTGCTACCGGCTGGCTTATTATGCTCTTCCGGAACCAATACGTGTGGATATTAACAATGAAATGGGTAAGAACCATGCCGCACAATCGGAAGTTTATATCCGTGATAAAATTTCGCTACAATTCCAATCCAAAGCTGATGCGTACTGGGTCGCAGTGGATATGGAGTTGGCAAAAAATACTGCAGAAGAGACTGAGAGCCGGGCATCTACGCAAGTCTATGTGCCAAAGTCTTACAGCGAAAATGACAAGTTTGTAGCGAATTAACCAACTATGAGAATTATTCAATTAAATAAAGGTAAAACGCTTGAACTCCCGGAGTGCTGGGATGAACTGACTCGTCCTCAAATCATTTATGCATTTGAATTGTTACTCCGTCTGTTTGCCAACGAAATCACTCCATTTCAATTTCGTCTATTGTTGCTTATTAAAATCACCGGATATAAACCGAGCAAATTGTCGATTTCTGACAAGATATTCCGCCGTATATGGTTGAGTAAGGATAAGTATAATGAGTTGATGGCATTAAAATCCGAGATAAAAGAAAACATACACTTTAATCTTATTCAATTGGCTGAACTGCTTGACTTTGCATTTTCTGTTGAAGAAAATAAAATAATTCCAAAATTTTCTTTCAAAAGCAACCCATTTGAATACTTGAGCGACACACCGCCTTATTTTAATATTGGTTATACGGTAGAAACCAACCTTACAGCACGTCAGTTTGCCGATGGGTTGGACCTGGTTGTAGCCATGGATCAAACGGATGATGCAGATGCGCATCGGGCGTGGACAGATAGGTTGATACAGGTATTATATTCTGATAATATTCAAGTCAACAAACTTAGTACGGCTATTAAATTTGGGATTCTTTGTTGGTTTAAGTCGGTAGCAATGTTTTTCAAAAACCACGCAATTTATTCTGTTTTATACAGAAAATCCGAAACAGAAGAGTCGGAGGATAAGATATCTTTAGGACTGATGGAAGTTATTCTTTTTCTCAAAAAAACCGGATATTCCGACACGGATAGTATGAATCTGATTGACTTCTTTAACGCTCAAATTAAGCAACTGAAAGACACTATTGCACAGGCATTGGCTTCCGGCATTAAAGAAGATGAACTTTCTCAAAAAATCGGACTTGATCCGTACGTTATTTATAAATTAAGTTAAACACATGGATAATATAATATCATTATTTCGCTATTTTTCACAGTTTGTGCCCAAGCCGGTACTTGAGGAAATGTTTCGCCAGCCTGAACGCTCACAGGAAGCAGGTTATTCGGAGTTCAAAGCTGAAGTACTGGCTACCGGCGACAATAAAGTAATTGTTGAATTGGGTACTTTTGTTTGTTCTGCAAACCGCAAATATGTGTCCGATAAAATAAAGAATTCGCAAGGAGTTATTTTGTTTATTGAGTACGGTTCTACCATGTTCGATCCTACTGCCACAGACGGCGTGGAACAGCAGCTCGCCGTTACCGTGTGCCGTGAGCATAATGTAGCCAACAACGACAATCTGAACGAAGCTTTATTGATGAACGAATGCTACAACATCCTTTCTGAGATTCTTCAGCAGATGGAAATAGATCAGTCGAACGGAGATACTTGCGAGGTTGGTAATTTGATAAAATTTCCGGCAGAAATACTTCCTGTTGACTCCGAAACATTCTTTGATCGGAGCGGATGGACGGCGTTGTTCTCCAATCAAAATTCAATAATTCAATGAAAGAATCTAAAAAAGACAATCAGTCGCACACAGAAAGTCTTCCCCTTGGGGGAGATTTAGAGGGGGCTCAAAATAACTTTGCTCTCTCTTTCAACGATTTGGAAGAATGGAGTTTAAAATTCAATTATTTACTTGAGCTGGGTGAAGAGCTTCCGGCTATGCCTGAATATTTAAAAACTGATCACTCGCTTATTCAGGGATGCATTGCAAAAACTTATTTTGTGGCACAATTTGAAAATGGGAGGCTGAAGATTTACGGATGGAGTAATGCCGGCATTCCATCCGGACTGATAGAGATGCTTCGGAAGGTGTTTGAAGATGCCACACCGGAGGATCTTGCAAGAGCAAACATCAACTTACTTGAACAAATCAAAATAACCCATCATCTCACACCTACCCGCACAGCAGCATTGCAGGAGATGATAAAAAGAATAAAACTGGCTGTTTCCTAAATTGTTTTTTTGTTTTTGGAATCCCTTCGTTGTGAAACGAGGGGATTTTTTGTATTAAAATATTAACTACATTTGTACTCCTCTATTTTTAATAAACATATTTAATTTTTAATGTCATGAAAAAAGTATTATTTATTGCTGTTGCAGCAATGCTTTCATTAAGTACATTTGCTCAAAAACCACTTGAGTTTTCAAAAGTGATTCAAGTTGAAGGTGTTGAATCTGATGTTCTATTCTCGTCAATTGTACAGTGGATTGGAAGCCGATATTATAATGTTGGCAATGATGATTTTATATCCGACAAGCAGGCTGGTTACATTATCAAACAAGCAGCTATTCCATTTGTAAAAACGGGATTTTATCAATGCTATAGTGGAACAATTATATTTAAAATGAAATTTCAATTTAAAGACGGAAGATATAGAGTTGTTTTAAGCGATTTTTCACATATAGTTAAAACTTCTGCTAAATGTACTTTCAACGGAGAAATGGGATTGGTAACTGATGCAGAAGATAATCCGTTAGGTGGTGGAATAAGTAAATCTGCACACAATAAAGTGTGGAAAGAAATACAAGAAGCATGTAAAGAAAAAGCGGATAAAGTATTTGCAGAACTCGAAAAAATAGATTACAAAGCTGCTGATTCAAACAATGATGATGATGATTGGTAAAAAATAATAACTAAATAAAAAAAGCGAGATTTCTTGCTTTTTATTTGGAAATTTTATTTTCGTGTTGTATATTTGCAATGTACAAAGTTCAACACGTAAAAGGCGTGGATATGCGCCGAAGGAGTTCGGCTTTTTTTATGTCCATTCCATAGTTAACAATACGGCGGTTTCGCCCCGTGCAATGGTTGTAATGACTATTGCAAGCCTTTTACGGAAGACTTTGTACAACGGGTAGCGAAACCGTTCTTTTTATTAATGTACAAAAATTTTCGTAAGTATGAAAAAACTTTCATTTCAGGTTCCTATGCAGGAACAGCATGCCGTGCAAACCCGCACGCTAAACAATCAGAAGCCCGTAACATGGGGATTAAGCAAGCAGGAAGCAGAATTTTTACTGCAAAGTATCGGATCTTCTTTTTTGACAGTAGTTGTAAAGAAAGGAGGTACGGTATGAAAAACAATCCCGAACAAAACTCAAAAGCATCATCACGCGAAGAAGGTTTAGGGGGGGGTATTCCTCCCCGGTACAAAAAGCCGTTTGATCCGGACCTGAACACACCGGAAGAAATCCTGTTTAATTGCGGAAAGTACGGATTACCGCCGGAGAATGCCATCGGAATATTACGCCGTTCGTCTAATG
>Ga0116159_1002574_pt1 | contig 17200 bp, 18 predicted proteins | sample AD_JPNAS1_MetaG_FD_89878 | JGI IMG/M metagenome (GOLD analysis project Ga0116159, IMG submission 89878) | Active sludge microbial communities of municipal wastewater-treating anaerobic digesters from Japan - AD_JPNAS1_MetaG | ecosystem: Engineered > Bioreactor > Anaerobic > Digestate | place...
ACTCAGTATGCAGGGCCGCCGGGCCGGCGAGGCCCCGAAGTATGAAGTGATTGCCTGTATTGCCGGCCGGGGTTTCGGCATCCGCCGGGAGGACATGAAGAAACTCATTCTCTCGACCCGCGGGAAGGTGTTCACCCTGAGTACCCTGGACCGCCTGATCGAGTGCACAAAATTGAAGGAGTATGCGATACGTTAGTGGGGCGGGATATGAACCTCCGACGATAGGATCGGGAACCCCCTATCCGGGCTCATGGCCCGTTACCCGGAGATCTGATGCCATCCGTGGTGCTTATCGGCCGTAAGGCTCACACTATTGGTCGGATAGCAGAACAGCCGGAGGCAACGCCGTTCCGGCAGACGTTTGCCCTTCACCCCACCCTCGCACCGGGGGTAAACTTTATCACCGTTCAAATGCATCGTCCGCCTCATGAAGAGATTGTTTGGTATCCTTGCCCTCATGGTGTGTGCAAGCATCATGATCGCAGGGTGTGTACAGCCCGGGGGCAATGAGACAGCAACCCCCGGCACAACAACACCGGGTGCCACTGAAACCCCGGCAACAACTGAAACCCCGGCAACAACTGAAACCCCGGCAGCGACCGAAACCCCGGCAACAACCGAAACCGCCACGGGGACTCAGACGACCCCCGCTGCAAACGCAACGGAGACACCACCCGCACCGCCGGCAGTCAGCGGCGAGGCCGTCTCCATAACCGCCGGCGGGTTTGTGCCGGACACGCTCACCATCCCCCCGGACACAACGGTGACCTGGACAAACAACGCCGCCACGAACGAGACCGTCACGGCGACCGGTGTAGCCGGGTTCTTCAGCTCAGGGATACTTCAGCCCGGTGACTCGTACAACTACACCTTCGCCGAGTCTGGTAACTACACCTACGCATCAGAGACGACCGGGATCATCGGGACTATCGTCGTCACCGACGACAACACAACCTCTTAACCCTTTTTCACCCTACGACCGCCGATACGCCAGAGCGGCCCGGACCAGTGCCCCGGCAGACTCCTCCGTGAAGTAAGCGTGGGTGTACCCTCCGACTGCGTTCTGCGCGACAAGTCCGTCCCTGCCGCCGTCGATCCCCTTCCCCCGGAGGAGTTCAAGGGCAAACCTCACGTCAGGGGCGCAGTCGAGGCGGGAGTAGTGGAACTCGTGGCCCCGGAAGGTAGAGCCCGGCATAAGGACAGGGGCGTTGCCGGTCACCCGGGCCTCCACGTAGCCGAGGGCCTGGATCCGATCCGTCATGGCGGCCGCCGCCGGGAAGACCCCCGCCATCGGGTAATCACCGTCATCGGTCGTGAACCGTTCTGCAAGGTAAATGAGCCCCCCGCACTCAGCATAGACCGGCATGCCGTCGTCGACGGCTCGGCGGATATCCTCCCGACACCGGGAGGCTGCGAGCGCCGGCGCGTGGAGTTCGGGATAGCCGCCGCCGATATAGAGGGCATCCACATCCGGGAGCCGATCCGCCGTCGGCGAGAAGAAGACCAGCTCCGCCCCGGCGCGCGCAAGGCGATCGAGGTTATCGGCATAGTAAAAACAGAACGCCGCATCCCTCGCAACGCCGATCCGCGCCCGGATCCCCGGCCGGTCGGAGTCCTCCGCCAGCTCCGGGAGGGGAGAGGCCGACCGCGCGAGATCCATGATACCGGAGAGGTCGCAAGTCTCCTCCACGACCGCACCGAACCCGGCAAGAACCCCCGTCTCGGCCGCCATGGCAAGACCGAGGTGCCGGCTCCCGACCGCAAGATCCTTTCGCCGGAAAACCCCCCCGTAGATCGGGAGGCTCTCTGTCTCCTCGATCATGGCCAGATGGCGGGCGCTCCCGATATTGTTGAGTATGATCCCGGCGACCCGGACATCCGGATCAAATCCCGCATACCCGAGGGCCATAGCGTGCACGCTCCTTGATGCACCACTGGCATCCACCACGAGGATGACCGGGGCATCGAGGATCTTTGCGACGTGGGCCGTGCTCGCGATCTCACTTCCTGTAAGCCCATCGTAGAGCCCCATCGCCCCCTCGACGACGGCGACATCGGCACCGGCAGATGCCCGGGCGAACGTCTCCCGCACCCCTGCCTCCCCCATCATGAAGGGATCGAGGTTGCGCGAAACCCGGCCGCATATGGCCGAATGATGCGTGGGATCGATGAAGTCCGGGCCCACCTTGAAGGGCTGGACGGCAAGCCCCCGGGCGGCGAGCGCCGCCATCAGACCGCTTGCAAGTGTGGTCTTGCCGCAGCCGCTGTGGGTTCCGGCAATGACAATTCGTGGGATCGGGCGCATATCGCTCCAGAAGTGTTGGATACCGCAGAAGATAAATATGACCGGGTATAACCTCGATACATCAGATTAACTTGAGTTAATCCAAGTAGATTTGGATGACGCGCCGGCACGGCGGTCAGGTGAACGATAATGCACATAATGGAAGGATTCTTACCAGACCCCTGGTGGGAGATATGGTTCCTCGTCTCCCTGCCCTTCATCGCCATAGGGCTCTACCAGGTCAAAAGGCTCGTAGAGGAAAAACGGGAAGCGTTGCCGCTTCTTGCCGTTGCAGGCGCGTTCGTCTTCGTTCTCTCCTCGCTCAAACTCCCCTCGTTCAACGGGAGCTGTTCCCATCCCACCGGGACCGGGCCCGGGGCCATCTTCTTTGGCCCCTGCATCGCCGCCGTCCTCGGGCTGATCGTCCTCATCTTCCAGGCGGTCTTCCTCGCCCACGGTGGACTCACCACCCTCGGGGCAAACGTCTTCTCGATGGGGATAGCAGGGCCCATCGCTGCCTACGCAATCTACAGGGCAGGGATCCGCATGGGCGCAAACACATATGCAACGGTCTTTGCCGCCGCAGCCCTCGCCGATATAACCACCTACACCGTCACGTCGATCCAGCTTGCACTCGCGTTTCCCGGAACCACTGGATTTTTCGGGGCGTTCACAACCTTCGCCGCAATCTTTGCTATCACTCAGATCCCGCTCGCCATCATCGAGGGCGCGGTCATTATGCTGGTCTTCAAGTATATCGTCGAGCTCAAACCCGACATCCTCATGCGCTTAAACCTCCTCTCCGAGAGCACCATCAGGAAACTCCGGGAGGCCCCGGCATGAGATACGGCATGGAGATAGCGGTCGCCACGCTGATCCTCATCTTTATCGCCGTCTTCCTCTTCCAGGATGCCGCAATCCGCACGTCCGGGGAGGAGGCCTGGGGCGGAGCCGATGACGGCGCTGCCGACCTTATCGAGGCCTCAGGCTACGAACCCTGGGTGGAGCCCTTCTGGGAGCCTCCGAGCGGTGAGATCGAGTCGCTCCTCTTCGCCCTGCAGGCAGCCATCGGCGCAATAGTCATAGGTTACATCTTCGGTTACTGGCGGGGCAACAGGAAAGCCGCCTGATCACCTATAAGGAGGACGGGGATATGTACGAGACGCTTGAAGATTACGCCCGGACAAACGATCTGGGGCAGATCAGCCCCGGTCTCAAACTTTTTGTAGGACTATCAAGCATCCTGCTCTCTGTCTCATCGCCCGGCCCTCTCGCCCCCCTTCTGGTCGCGGCATCGATGAGCGCCGCGATCCTTCTCCTCGCGCGCATCCCTCCCCGGGTCTATGCCCGCCTCCTCCTTGTCCCTGTCTCGTTTGCGATGATGAGCATCGCCGTAGTCCTCTTTATCACCGAGAGCGGGACGGTCCTCTTCGATATCCCCGGCCTCCCCCTTGCCGTCACGGCCGGCGGTGCGAACCTTGCCGTTCTCCTCGTTGCCCGGGTCGCCGGCGGCATGTGCTCTCTCTACTTCATAGCGCTCACGACGCCTATGACCGGAGTCTTTGATATCCTCCGGAGGCTCGGGGTGCCCGCTGTCCTCATCGATATCGCCATGCTCACCTACCGATCCATATTCATCCTCATCGATGAGGCGAGCTCGATCTACCGCTCGCAGGTGATGCGCCTCGGATACGGTCGGTTCAAGGAGTCAGTACACTCATCTGGAATGCTTGCAGGAGCGCTCTTCATCCGGACATGGGAGAGCGGCGAGGCACTCGTGCTTGCGATGGATGCACGCTGCTACGATGGCAAACTCAGCGTTCCTGAAGAATCCCGGCCGGTCTCCGCACGCGCTCTCACCGTGGCTCTGCTCTACATCGTGGCCATCACCTGCATCTCAATCTCTACAGGAGGCCTGATTCTCGTATGACGACACCGTTGCTTGAGACCGACGCCATCACCTATGCCTACCCAAACGGCCCTGCCGCCCTTACCGGGGTGAGCATCCGGATCGCCGCCGGTTCAAAGACCGCCCTTGTCGGCCCGAACGGCGCAGGAAAATCGACGCTTCTGTTGATGCTCAACGGCATGCTCCGGCCGACCTCAGGCGAAGTGCGCTTCTCCGGCCGGCCGCTCGCCTACGACAATCGGAGCCTCCGGGATCTGCGCCGCCGGGTCGGGTTCGTCTTCCAGAATCCCGATCTCCAGATCATCGCCCCGACCGTCGAAGCGGATGTGGCGTTCGGACCTGTAAACCTCGGCCTCTCTCCCGATGCCGTCCGACGGGCGGTCGGGGATGCGCTCGGCTCCGTCGGGCTCCAGGGTTACGAGAAGCGGCCGCCCCACCATCTCTCGGGCGGCGAGAAGAAACGGGTCGCCATCGCCGGCATACTCGCCATGGAGCCTACAGTCCTCATCCTCGATGAGCCGACGAACACCCTCGATCCCGCAAGCTCCGAGGAAGTGATGGAACTCCTCGATGAACTTGCCTCTTTTGGCCGGACGGTGCTTATATCCACGCACGACGTCGAGCTCGCCTACCGCTTTGCCGACTCGATCATACTCATGGAACGTGGGAGCATCCTCACCGGAGGCCCGCCAGAAGAGGTCTTTTCAGACCATAACCTCCTCGCAGCCGCCCGGTTAAAACCACCGGCCCTCCTCGACCTCTACAACGAGCTCATCCTCCGGGGTATCATCGACCGTGGTCTCCCTCCAAAAAGCGTGCTCGAGTTCATCGATCGGATCGAGCGGGAGATACCCATGCCGGCCCGCGACGAACCCGGGACGATCTATATCTGCGACGCCGATCGGATCGGCGGCGATGATCTGCGTGCTCTTGCAAAACAGAGAACGGTCGTACGGGTCGGGGCGATGGGCACCCGCGCAAAGGAGTTTGCAAACCGGGAGCGGATCCCTCTCGACTACACCTACGGGGTCATCGACAAGTGCATCTTAAAGGCCCTTGTCGGGGAGAACTCCCTCATCATCACCACCGGGGGGATGGTCGAGCATGCCCGCCGGCGTATCGAGGAGTACAGCGCCGAGAGCGGGCGGGTGCTCAGGGCGACATCGATCCGGGAGCCGGAGGGCGGGGGATCCGGCTCCGGAGTAATCGGGACCGCATCGCCAACAGATCGGTATAAAAACCCCATATAATCTTCTTTTTAGGGTCCATCATCCCCGCCGGGCGAAGGTTAATCCGGTGCCGGCACCTGAAGGTACTTCATGATGCTCGAAGAGGTACTGCAGCGGATATCAGAGCAGGCAAAACGGAGGCGGATGGTCCTGCCTGACCAGAAGACCAAGATCGTCTGTACCATCGGGCCTGCATCCCGATCCCGGGAGATGCTCGCCCGGATGGCCCGGGCCGGCATGAACGTTGCCCGTCTCAACCTCTCCCATGGGACGTTTGATGAGCACCGGGAGAACATCCGTAACATACGGGCTGCGGCCGAGGAGACCGGCCTCCCCATAACGGTCCTGATAGATCTCCCGGGCCCGAAGATCCGGATCGGCGATCTGGCAAACGAACCCATGGAACTTGAGAAAGGCGAGACCGTCACCCTCACGACCACACCGACACCGGGCGACCCTTCGCGGATCCCCGTCGAATTCCCGCAATTTCCGCAGCTGGTCTCGGAGGGGAGCACGGTCTTCCTCAACGATGGTTTTCTCCAGCTCCGGGTCGAGAAAGTCGACGAGAAGGATGTCCAGGCGACCGTGGTCGTCGGTGGCCCTCTCCTCTCGCGCAAGGGGATGAGTCTCGTCGGCGGCGGGGGAATTGTCGCGCTCAGCGCCGTGACCGATCGGGATCTCGAGTGCATCGACTTCGGCCTTGGCGAAGGCCTTGATACGTTCAGTATATCCTTCATCGAGCGAGCGGAGGACATCCACAAGGCCCGGGAGTACGCGGCCAGATCCGGGAAGTCCATACGGGTGATAGCAAAGATCGAGCGGCAGGAGGCGCTTCACCACCTCGATGAGATCCTTCTCGATACCGATGGGGTCATGATCGCCCGCGGCGACCTCGGTGTCCAGACCCCCATCGAGGAGGTACCTGCTGTGCAGAAGCGGATCATACAGAAAGCCAACATACTCGGCCGGCCGGTGATCACCGCCACGCAGATGCTTATGTCGATGACCGACAACATCCGGCCCACCCGGGCAGAGGTGACCGATGTCGCAAATGCCATCCTCGACGGGACGGATGCCGTCATGCTCTCCGAAGAGACATCCATAGGGAAGTACCCGGTCGAGACGGTCGCCATGATGGCAAAGATCGCCCGCTCGACCGAGGAGAAGCGCACGACCGTCGGGGTCGGACTCAACATGCTCGACTACTTCCGGCAGGGGAAGGGACGGGAGAGGATCACCGTCAACGATGTCGTCTCATTAAATGTCATCGAAGCGTTGGATGCGCTCAATATACGGTTCGTTCTGACGCCCACCCGCTCCGGAAGCACCCCACGGAACATCTCCCGGTTCAAACCCGGGGCCTGGATCCTTGCATTCACCCGAAACCCGATCACCTTCAAGTTCCTGGCGTTCTCCTATGGTGTCTGCCCGTTCCTGATCCAGAGCGAGAAGGAATACTGGCACGATGCGATCCTCGATCTGGTCCGTGATTCAGGGCTCATACATCCTGGCGAGCGCGTGGTGCTCACCGAGGGAGTCTCCCCCGGACGCGAAGGGACCGATTCGCTCATCATTCTCACGGTAGATTGATGGGAAGAGAAACCCTATCCCGGTGGAGGTCGAACACTCATCCATCATGGCAGCGGTCTTCTCTGAGGCAGGCGGACGGGACGCTCCGGGCCAGGGCGAACGGCTCTCCGGCCTCAAGGAAACGATCTCGGACCTCGTTTCTGCCGCCCTGAACGTCGGCGAAACGCTCGTAAATCCCTTCAGGGGGAAGGAAGCGTCGGGGTTCGGTATCGCCGTCGTGCTGTTCTTTGCCGGGGTAACCCCCTTACGTCTCCTCGCGGTAGATGGCGGCGGCAAAGAAGACGGGCTCGATCGCGCTTGAGAGCAACGTCCGACATCTCCGTCGGGGTCGTCTCCGGCCCCACCCTTATCTCGTGAAACACGTGGAGACCGATATCAGGCATGCGTTTCCCCGCACTGATGAGGGCTGTACTGCCTTTACCGCCTGCCCCGGAGCGTGACCGGCTGACGCTCAACGGAGAACCCAAAAAAGAGCAGGAACGAAGAGACAGGGCGTCGGTAGCACCTCAGAGCATCACCGCGAGTGTGAGGCAGGCTGCGACCGGGATGACAAGGTTATCATCCACGGGGCTCAGCAGCTCGGCGACAGCCGCGACCGCAGCAGTCACGAGGGCGGCCGGCAGCGGGATGAAGAGATAGAGAGCCGCCGCCGTCACCGTGACACCGGCAAGCGTCCCCTCAAGGGATTTATGGTTATAGATCCGGGTCTTCCCGAACCGTGTGCCGGCAAGGGTGGTGACGCTATCGAGGAGCGAGAGCACCACAAGACCGAGAAAGGCGATCTCTTTTTCGAAGAAGACGAGGCAGAAGAGGGCTCCGAGTGCAAAGAAGAGCGCCCCCCGGCCGGGTGCCGCATCACGCCGCTCGAGGTTTGAAAGGATCGTCGATATGACCAGGATGGTGTAGCCCCGGGAGACAGCGTCGGAGAGGATGAACCCCGTAAAGAGGGCGAGGACGAGGACAGAGAGGGTGAAGTCGCGGTCAAAGAGGAGTATAAATGCCGCAATCCCGAGGCCGAAGAAGAGGTGGACGACCTGGCGGAGCGATTCGTTCATCGTACCAGAGGTTGGCGCAGAACCGGTTAAACCCTCTGCAGGCGCGGAACCTTGACGAGGCGTCTCAGAAATCCGGACAGATCTCTGCGTGATCTACCCGGTGATAGCCTCACGCGAAGCTGCAAAGAGAAGTTGCCTCTCAGCCAATCTTTGTGTTCCTCGTGGCAACACGAGAGGGAGATCGCCAGGGCGGCGCTAAAGGGGCCGGGGCGCGGCCCGGCGGCTTCACCGTGAGCGGCACTCCCGGATGAACGCCCGGGCCTCATCGTCGGTGATCGCATATGTCGCCTGGGCCTCAAGTGCGATCACCCGGAGGATCATCGCCACCTCATCGAGGCGGCGCTTGTGGTCTCCGCGGACGTGCTTCCTCACCTCGCGGAGGGTCTCAAGCGCGGTTCCGACGTTGGCTATCGTGCAGAGCGCGCTCTCCCGGGTGCCGATCTCGACGGCGGGGAGGGTGCAGGGCGGTGTGGCGGGGGCAGGAGCCATCGTACTTATCCTCACGCTCCGGGAATTTGAACCTGCTGGAACTCCCTGCCAATGTATTTAACTAAAAACCTCAAACCTCTGCTGAGTGTCTCCCGCCCGGGAGTTCGATCCATGACCACGGACCACAGAACCAGTACCCCTGATCCGGCCAGGCGGGGTGCCCTCCTCCAGAACCCATACCTTATCGGCCTCATAAAGTTCATCCTCCCTCTCGCCATCATCCCGGCCATATTTGCGGCGCTTTATCTGACCGAACCCTACCAGCAGTTCCTCGTCCTCTCCGGCCTGATCGTCGCCTACTTCATCCCTCCGGCAGGGAAGGAGACGATCATCCCGATAGCAATCCTGATGGGCTACCCCTGGTGGCTCATCATGCTCGTGATCTTCCTCCTCGACGTTGCCGTCTCTCTCTTCATCGTCTGGAACTTCGATCTCGCTCTGAAGGTTCCGCTTATCGGCCGGCTGCTTGAGAGCGGGATGGCAGTGGCCCGGAGATACACCGAGTCCCAACCCTGGCTCCGGCGGCTCTCGACGGTCGGGCTCATCCTCTTTGTCTTCTTCCCGCTCCAGGGGACGGGGGCGATGAACGGGGCGATCCTCGGCCGGTTGCTCGGGCTTGACAAGTTCCGGGTCTTCTCGTGCGTCTGCATAGGGTCGTTCACCTCAAGCCTCGCCATAGCGCTTGGTGCCGATCTCCTCATCGATATCTATCAGCAGGATCCGGCGCTCGGGATTGCGCTGGTGGCCCTGATCGTCATCGCCGTCCTTGCCGGTGTGGTGGGATGGCGGATGCGGGAGCGCAGGCTCCACGGCCGGGTTCCTCGGTGAATAGACCCCCATGGTCGCACTGCGCTTGTAAGGTGGGTTTTCTCCTTGCTGTACCCCACAACCCTTAAATCTCCCGCGTCCCTCCTTTTCCTGATGAATTCTCTCCCATACCCATGGATCGTTGCCGCCGTTGCAGTGCTGATTGCCGCCGGCGTCATCTTTGCGGTGTTGAACCCACCAACCGGCGAGAACTCCGCCGATGCGACGGCGCCCCTGATCCAGCTGCAGTCCGAGATCACCGTGGCGCTCTATACGCTCGATGGCCGCCTGAGCCATGCGGCATCCGATATCGGGGCAATCGGCCTTGGTAGCGATGCTGCACGCGGTATCCTCATAAACCTCTCCACAACAGACCCTGCGATCGTCGACTGCACGGTCTCCAATGCGGAAGGCACGCTCATCGCCGCCGAACCGGCGGCGTATCACGGGGCAGAGGGCACGGATCTCCGCGACCAGCCCAACGTCCGGTACATCCTGGCAGCGAAGAGGCCGATAATGAGCGAGGTGATCACGGTTGCGGAAGGGTTCCCGGCGGCGGTTATCAGCACACCGGTCTTTACGAACGAGAACCGGTTTGCCGGGTTTACCTCCGTCGTCTTCCGGCCGGAAGTCCTGATCGCCGGCGTCATCGGGCCGGCGACGAACGGTACCTCCTTTGAGGTGATGGTCATCCAGACGGATGGGCGGGTGCTCTACGATACCGATCCGGTCCAGATCGGGCGGATGACGTTTGAAGATCCGCTCTATGCCGATCATCCCGACCTGCTCGATGCGGCCCGCCGGGTCACCGCCGAGCGTTACGGGACCGCCACGTATGCATTTGGGGCCGGAAGAGAGGCGGTGCAGAAAGAGATCGTCTGGACGACGGCCGGGCTCCACGGGGCGGAGTGGCGCGTAGCGGTGATCCGGGCAGTGGGGTGACGTACCCTCACTCTACCCCCGGGCTGAAGCCTTTTATACGCGGGAGCGGATAGGGTGTTTTATGGTGGGGCTAAAAAAGCGCAGATTCGGGAAGACCGGGCGAGAAGTCACCTCCGTGGGGCTTGGGGGAGAGGGGGTTCTCCGGACATACGGGCGGCATGCAGAGGGACGGGCCGTCATAACGGAGGCCTTCAACCAGGGGATCACATACTTCGACTCGGCGAAGGCCTACGCCGGGAGCGAGGACTACCATGGCGAGGTCTGGCGGGATAACCCCGACATGCGCGAGCAGATCTTTTTGGCCAGCAAATCGGCGAGCCGGTTGCATGCCGATGCCGAGATGGACCTCACGGAGACCCTCCAGAGGCTGGGGATCGAGACCCTCGACCTCTGGCAGATCCATGATCTCCGGACGTTTCCTGATATCCGGGATCTTGAAGGGCCGGATGGCGCCCTCTCTGCGTTCATCGAGGCACGGGACTCGGGCATCGTCCGGCATATCGGGGTGACGGGGCACCACGATCCGGATGTCCTCTCGCATGCCGTGGAGAACTGGCCGGTCGATGCCGTCATGCTGCCCGTAAACCCCGTGGAAGGGGCACTCGGCGGGTTCCTCACATCGACGCTTGAGACCGCGAGGGAGCAGGGCATCGCGGTCATCGGTATGAAGGTGCTCGGTGGAGCAAACTACATCGTATCCGACGTAGGGGTGACGGCGGAGACCCTCATACGCTATGCCCTTGCACAGGAGATCTCCGTTGCCATCGTCGGCTGCTCGACGCCTGAGGAGGTTCTGGCGCTTGCAGAGGCCGGGCGGAGCGGGCCGCTCCCCGATGACGAAGCGGAGGCGCTCACCGAAGCTTTTCGCCCCTACGCCCGCGAGCTCGCATACTACCGGGGCCGCCCGTGAGACGGCCCTGTTACCGATATATGCCGACAGCACCAACATGAAGAGAGGAAGCGGCGGTATGCCGCGCGGAGGGAGGCTATTATGGCAGCAGGAATACTGAACCGGGACCGCATCGCCGCATCGTCCGGCGCCATCCTCGTGCTGGTCGTGCTCGTCATCCTCATGGATGCGATGATCTACGGCCTCCTCATCCCGGTCTTCCCGGGGTACGCCTCCCGTCTCGGTGTTGATGAGTCGGTCATCGGGGTCGTCTTCGGGGTTTACGCCGTCATGCTCCTCATCTTCTCCATACCGATGGGCCTCCTCTCCGATCGTGTGGGGCGCCGGCCTCTCATCATCGCCGGAATGCTCCTCCTCGCTCTTGCGACGGCCCTCTTTGCCTTCTCGACCACGGTCACGCACCTCATTGCCGCCCGGGCGATCCAGGGGGTATCGGCTGCGGCCACCTGGTCCGCGGGGCTTGCGCTCCTTGCCGATACTTCTGAGCCCTCCCGCCTCGGGGAGAGGATGGGCGTTGCACTCTCGGCGGTCAGTCTCGGGATCATACTCGGGCCGGTCGTCGGGGGACTGCTCTTTGAGTACCTGGGCTACACCGCGACGTTCCTTATCCCGGCGGTGCTGGTGGCCCTGGTCGGCATAGCGGTCCTCGCCGTCCCGGTACGGGCGGTGAGGCAGGGGCGGCCGGATATGCTGCCCGGAGGAAACCTTCTCCCTCTTGCCGCCTGTGCGGTTGTGGTCGTCGCGGTCTCCGGGACGTACGGCGTCGTGGACCCCTACCTTCCGGTCTACCTGCACGCTGCTTTCTCGGCATCCCCGGCGACGATCGGCGTCGTCTTTGCGGTGCTGGCAGCCGCGGCCATCCTTGCCCAGCCGGCGGTCGGGAGGGTTTACGATCGATACGGGGGGAGCCGCCACCTCATCGGCGCCGGACTCCTTGTATCAGGTGTTGCTCTCGCCGCAGCCATGCAGGCGCCGTCTCTGCCACTTATCGCCGCCGCCGTCTTTGTTCTCGGTGTCGCCCTGAGCTCTGCCATGGTGCCGGTGATGCCGATCCTTGCCGGGATCTACCGGGGCCGGGGCTCGCAGGGCGCTGCCTACGGGATCTACAATACATTCTACTCTCTGGGCCTTGCGGCCGGACCGTTTGCGGGGGCCGCCATCGTCGGTCGGTGGTCATTATCGGCGGTATTCCTGTTGCAGGCAACGGTTCTCGCGGTTATAGGGGTTTTCATCCGGCTTGCCATAGGCAGGCTGCACTGGAGGTGACTTCGGTATCATGCGCTCTCTTCCGGCCGGGCACCAGATCTCTTCTCAGGTGATGTCGTGCCGTTAGCTATCTGCCGTCGCCATGCCCCCGAACTGCTGATCGCCGTCTTTGGCCTCACCATCATTGTTGCAGTCTCCGGGATCGCCGGCGGGGAGGCGGGATCGTTCTTCTTTGCTGCTCTCGATGTGGCGCCCTTCGTCATCCTCGCGATGCTCATCTACCTTGCCGCGGGTCGACACCCTGCGTTTCGGTGGGTTGCCGTCCTCTGGCTATTTCTCCTCCTCGCGGGGATTGCCGCCGCGACGGCGGGTTTCGGGCTCATGGCGATCCTCCCGGCGGGAGAGCTCGATCCTGAATCGGTCGACCTTGCTCTCGCCGCAGAGGCGGCCCTCCTCCTCCTCGGCGTCATCGGGGCGGCTCTTGCAAGCCTCGTCGGGTTCTCCCGCCGGTTCAGGGTACGGCTTGCCCGGTATCTCCCGTTCGATCCCGATTCACTCCTCCATTCAGCCGCGCTCGTGGTCATCCTTGCCCTGACGCTGATCCCGCCAGTGCCCCTCCTCGTGACGCTGATCCCGCCCTATCTCTCGCCGCAGTTCATAGAACTCCTGACGGAGTCCGGGGCTCTCCTCGTGGATACGGTCACGTTGAACGCCTACACCCTCTTCTGGACTATTGTCGCCTCGTTCTTCATAGCCGGCGCATGCGTGCGGAAAACACCCAAAAAGGCCCTGGAACGCCTCGGGCTCGTTCGGCCGAGAGGGCGCGAGGTAGGTTTTGCGATTGTTGCGGCTCTCGCTCTCGTCGCGGCGTTCCACTTCATCGATCCGGCACTCGCCGGACTTATCGGTCTCCTCGGCCTCCCCGTAACCGATGCCGAGGCCGTCAACCTGCTCTTTTTAGGGACACTCACCATCCCCGGGATCATCATGGCATCCGTCGCGGCGGGTTTCGGCGAGGAGGTCAGCATACGCGGGCTGCTCCAGCCACGGTTCGGCATCATCCTCCCGGCGCTCCTCTTTGCATCGCTCCATGCATTCCAGTACAGCTGGGATGGCCTCATATCGGTCTTCCTTGCAGGGATCGCCTTTGCCTATATCCGGCGGTACTCAAACACCACGACATCGGCGATAACGCATACGATCTACGATCTCGTGCTCTTTGCCGCGCTCATGGTCGGGATAGCGATCTGAAGGGTCGGGGCCCGAATTTTGCCTGAAGAGATTGATGACGCCCACACCGCCGTTTACGACATACTCTTGATCTATAGCGGTCCACTGGATCGTCGTCACGATCGACCTTATCAATCGCCGTGCGATGTTATCCCCCGCCATGTTGCAGGCCTGCAAAAGCCCAAAGTATATACATATATCCCGAATCTCCAACAGGGCAGGGCGGATCGAACAATAACGCTCCGCACAATGACAAAAACGCTGAGGGGGAGATTTGAACTCCCGAGGGGCTCAACGCCCCACGGGCTTTCCAGGCCCGCGCCTTACCGGTCTAGACTACCTCAGCACAGAAGGTGCATCATTAGTTAGCACCCGAGTCTATTAATAGTAACTCTCAGCGGCCGGAAGTATCACGGACACCCTCGCGTCTTCCAGCCACGCGGGTAGGTGCCGGGCTGCATCAGGACGGTGGTGGGGGCGATGACGAGTCCGGGTTCTCCAGGTCTGAGCGTCGATGAGCCGACAAGAGCCTTCCCGAGGCCCACGAGCTCGCCGTGCCCGGTCATGATCGCGACCGTCTCGCCCCTGCCAAAGCCACCCACCTTCTCCTTGATCCCCACTCCGGCGAGGATCGCCCCGTGGCAGACGGCATCGACGGCGGTGTCGCGGATGATGACCTTCGGAACATCGGCGACAGCGGTCTCCGGAGGGAGGATCATCCCCTGAAGTGGGCCGGCATCACCCTCCCGTGCCGCGGCCACGGCATCGGCGACCTCGTGGAGCGAGACCGCCGCCGTTTCGTCAAACGATCCTGAGCGTATCCGCCGGAGCTCCTGCATATGGGCGCAGACGCCGAGGGCGTAGCCCATGTGGATGCAGAGCGTCCGTATGTAGGTACCGGCATCGCACCGGACACGGAAGAGGACGAGACGATCCTGCATATCCAAGATCTCGATCTCCTGGATCTTTCGGATCCGGAGATTCCTCTTCACGGCGCTCTTTCTTGGCGGCCGCTGGTAGATCCGGCCGGCAAACTCCGCTGCAACGCGCTCCACGGCCTCCCTCGACGTATCGCCGTGGAGCCTCATCAGGCAGATATACTCCTTGTTATGCGAGAGGAGGATAGGAGCAAGCCGGACGGCGCCGCCGAACATGACGATGAGAACCCCGGAGACCTGAGGGTCGAGCGTCCCGGCATGACCCACACGCCGGTCGAGTATATCCCCGGCCCAGGCGGTCACCTGGTGGCTGCTCGGTCCCCGCGGTTTATCGATGATGATGATACCGGAAGCGGGGATGAGGTGGCCGGTCATGCTCCTTCCCGGCGGCGGTTCAGCGCATCGAGGGTTCCTGCAAGCGATCCATCCCCGACGACCGCCGGAGGGTGCCCGCCGGCCCGCATGGCGTCGGCGGTGATATCGCCTATGGCGATGAGGAGGAGGCCATCATGAGGCCGCCACCGCGCCTCCCGGTAGGACATGGCGCTCGTAAAGAGGACGGCATCGGCATCATCGAGCGCAAGCTCGATCCCGGTGGGGATGAGCGCATAGATCCGCTCCTCCCGAACCGTCCCTCCCGCTCCCGTGATGGCATCGTGGAGACCCGGGTTAGGGACATCGGCCCGTGGTATACCGACCGTCATTCCTCTGAGCCAGTCGCCGAGGTAGGGGGCAAAGTCACGAGAGTAGAATGAGGGGAGGATCTCCGCATCGATCCCCGACTCCCGGAGAACCTCGGCGGTCTTTGGCCCTATGGCGATCACCCTGGGCCACCGTTCAAGCCTCGGCCCAACGATCGCCGCCGGGAGAGCGCTTGAGAAGAAGAGGCAGTCGAACTCGCCGCGGTGGGCGGCATCGACGAACGCAGCGACCCTCTCCATCCGGAGTTCCGCCCGGAGCGGCGAGACAGTATAGCAATCGTGGCCGTAAGAGGCGCAGAGGGCGCGGTCTCCCGCCGCCTTCTTCTCGAGCCGGGTGATGGCGATCTTCATGCCAAGAACCATCGCCTTCGTGAGATATGACTGTATCCCCGGTGCAATCCGGTTGATTTATCCCTGCCGACTCCGACCGATCTTCTGCGTGCTCGTCGGTATCGTCTTCGGGGCCGTCATCGGCATCGGTTGCGGCGTCATCAGCGGCCTCGTCCCCGGCATCCACGCCAACACCATGGCGGGCGTCCTCCTCTCGCTCCAGGCGCTCCTGCTCGCCTGGTTCGAGCCGGTGGTCATCGCGTCGGCCATGTTTGGCGCGCTCGTCACGCATACGTTCATCGATTGCGTCCCGGGGACATTCCTCGGCATACCTGACGCCGATACGTCTCTTGCGGTCCTTCCCGCGCATGCCCTCTGCCTCGAAGGACGCGGGGAGGAGGCCGTCAGGATATCGGCCCTCGGGAGCGCCGCCGGCACCGCCCTTGCCCTCCCGCTCGCGGCGGGGTTCATCCTGGTCCTCCCCGCACTCCAGTCGGGGATAGACTGGGGCATCGGCCTCATCATCCTCGCCGTCGCCGGATACCTCATCGTCGTCTCCGAGTCGCCGGGGTGGGCGCTTGCGGTCTTTGCGGTCTCTGGTGTGCTCGGCCTCTTCTCCCTCAACTACTCTTTCCTCGCCTGGCCTGCGGGCGGCGAGTCCGGTGTGCTGATGCCCCTCCTCTCCGGCCTCTTTGGTATAGCGGTCCTCCTCCGGGCGTCGCACGGGACGATGCCCGCACAGCACTTTACAGGGATTGAACTCTCTTCTGGCGCCATCCGGCGCGGCTCCATCCTCGGTTCCATCGCGGGCGCCCTCGTCGGCTGGCTCCCCGGCCTCTCGAACGCCACGGCAAACGCCCTCCTGACATCGGTCATAGGCTATGACTCCAATCCCCGTGAGTATATCCTTGCAACCAGCGCCGCGAACACCGTAAACGCCTTCCTCGGGCTTGCGGCACTCTACGCCATATCGAGGATGCGAAACGGCGTTATGGTGGCGCTTGCGGCGGCAGAAGAGATCCCGCCGGCCACCGCCGTCCTCCTTGCCGGAACGATAGCCGCGGTCGGGGCTTACCTCCTGACCGTCCTCCTCTCGCGTGCGGCCTGGTGGTTCGGGGACGTGAACATAACGAGGCTCAACCACGGCGTCATCGCCTTTGTCACCCTCCTATCCCTCTTCCTCTGCGGGCCGTTCGGGGGTCTCATCCTCGTGCTCGCAACAGCGGTCGGCTACGTCCCGGCTCTGGTCAACATCCGCCGGGTCTACTGCATGGGGGCGATCATGGTACCGGTGATGGTCTACTCCTTCGGGATTGCCTGACCTCTTATATCGGCGGAGCCCCTATACCGTACCATGCTACAGCGCTACTGGTTCGGAGATGTGGATGAGGGGGGGTGTCGGGCCGCCGGCACCGATCCGGCCGCGCTTGCCAGGCGGGTGGATGGTATCCGCACCAGTATGGAGTCGTACGTTCCCATCGACTGGGAGGTTGCCCGGGACTGCGGGGTCGCCCGGACCCGGGAGGAGTACGTCGACCTGCTCCGCGCGGTCTGCATCACGCTTGCCCGGGAGAAGATCG
>Ga0116159_1002582_pt1 | contig 17181 bp, 15 predicted proteins | sample AD_JPNAS1_MetaG_FD_89878 | JGI IMG/M metagenome (GOLD analysis project Ga0116159, IMG submission 89878) | Active sludge microbial communities of municipal wastewater-treating anaerobic digesters from Japan - AD_JPNAS1_MetaG | ecosystem: Engineered > Bioreactor > Anaerobic > Digestate | place...
ACGCTTCCGCTCCGCAGCCGACGACCTGGGGTTTCTGCTCGCCTCGGCTCAGTCGTCGCAGATGTGCGCCAAGGATCAGTACTGCTGGGACGACCGGGCGGAGGGCGAAGCCGAAGTCTCTGGGGTCCTTGCCAGCCTGCGTGGCTCGCATCGCTTCGATGCCGACCGCGTGATACTTGCCGGCGCGTCGCAAGGCGGTAGACTGGCAATCTCCATGTCGCTGGCGCTCCCGCTCTGCGGGTTCATTGCCGTAGTCCCGGCGGTTCGCGATGCCGAGGAATTCGCCGCGCACGTGGAGTCGGCGGCCGAGCGCGGTGTGAAAGGATACATAATCACCGGCGAGAAAGACTATTTTCTCGCTGGAACAGAGAAGCTTCAGCGTTTTCTGGACAGCAATGGGGTCTCTTGCCGCATCGAAGTGGTGGAGGGAATGGCGCACACGTTCCCTAAGGACTTCTCAGAACGCCTTGCACGCGCCGCACGTTTCGTCACAGACTGAAGCCGGGGCGACGACATGGCGGGTGGCGCGGCCCGGCAGGCCCCGTCGCCCGCCGGCGCATACTACCGTATCCTGGTGACCTTCCATACCATGCCTGAGCAGCAATAGGGCACGACGCCAGTGGGCAGACCCTCCAGCGTGCCGAAATCCAGAATGTACATGACCGTACCGGTGGGATCGAACTTCACGTCCACCGGGCGCTGAGGGCCCTTCCCACCCGGCCCGGGATCCATGCTCGCCGCGAAATCGTGCACCTCTCCACTGCGGAGATTAGCCCTGACCACTCTGTACCCTGCGGGAATCACGCCGCCGGTCGACGGCCCGCCCGACCCGAGTTGCGCGATGAACGCCTCACCCACATGCCCGAACGAAGGGTTCGTGGAGAACGCGAACTTGGTTGAGGCCGAGTGGGGCGGGAGCCTCAGCACAGGCTGGCCGGCAAGCGGTGGATGCTCCCCCATCACGAACTCAGGCGGGGGCATCCCCGGCGTCTGAAACTCGGGGCATGTGATCGGGCGGCCCGACACGAAGTCGGGAAACCCGTACCATCCTCCATCCACGATCCGCCACATGGAGTCGGGCGAGTTGGACACTGCGCGACTGCCGCGGGCGTCATACCCCTGGTCGAGAACGTACAGCGCCCCACATGGGCAGAACCCGATCCCAAATGGGTTGCGAAGTCCGTCAGCTACGACCCGCAGATCGGACCCATCGAGCCTGGCCGAATAGATGACTGAGTTCGCCACAAGACTGCCGGGGATCACTTCGCCCGGACTGCTGGGGACGCCGAACGGCTTGAACGCTCCTGTCATGGACGTGCACGGGACGGGTTGGTTCAGTGTGAAGGGGTTCGCCGACAGATAGTTCACGCCTCGCAGCCGAATAGCCCGATACGGGACGTCGCACAACCGGGGCATGCTCCCGAGCCAGCCGAAGAAGAAGTTGTCGACCCCGACAACCGCGGCGTTTGTGACCGACCCCACTCCGAAGTACATCCGCTCATCAGGTCCGAACGCAATATCACTAGTGAAGTGGTCGCCGCCGGACCGGAGCCCATCCACGAGCGGTGTAGCCGATCCGTCTTCATCTACACGGGCTATTCTCCCGGGAAAAGCGCCCTCCGCAGCGTAAATCGCGCCGCCCCGGCACGCTATGCCTGTCACAGGCCCCCTGAGCCCCTGTGCCACCTGGCGCATGGTGCCATCCCGCTCGAGGCGGAGTATTCTACCCTGCCCCGCCGACTTGGCAGGACCGTAAGAGTACCCTGCCTCGGCGATATGGAGCCTGCCCTCCTCGTCAAAGGCCAAGCTTGTAGGGAAGGTAAGGCCCACCGCAACAGGCTCAAGGCAGTATCCCTGCTCAATCACGACATCATCGCGCCCCACAGGAAGGCGCGTCACGGCCGGCGGCGGCGACGGAAGCGGCGCGCCGCAGACCGCCGGTGAATCGCTGGACATCGCTATTCCTCCTGCCTGGTTGATCTGCGTGGTTCATTGTACAGCTCCAGGCCGGGCGGGGTGACTCGCGGGATGAAAGGAAGGGGGCAAACCAAGGGCGGCACAGTGTGGTCCGTGCGACCTACTCCGTGCCGCCGCTGCATCGCCCATACTTGACTAGCTGAGTCTACCTAGGTTGCTGAGGCCTATTCGGGCCCCCCAACCTACTTGCCCACTGACTCGTTGTACCGAACGATCGCCGCATCGATAACCGACGCAGCTGACTTCAGCGCGTCCAGCGATTTGGCCTTGCCAAGCAGGACCTGTTCGATGGAGTCCTCTATGGTCTGGCGAGCCTGCGAGAACACGCCGAGCAGCGCCCCCTGAGTCGCACGGCTGCGCGGGGTGTCGCGCAGTTGCTGAACGGCCGTGGCGAACTGCGGGTACTTCTTGTGGTGCTCCTTCAGCTCAGGCAGATCGTAGGCGAGCTTGGTCACTGGGAAGTAGCCGGTGTTCATGTGCCACCACGCCTGCTGCTTCGGCTCCGATGCCCACTTGATGAACTCCCACGCAGCAACCTCCTCTTCCGACGGATGGCCGCCCATCAGCCACAGCGTCCCTCCACCCGGAATCACCCCGCCCTTGGCGTTCTTTGGACGAGGCAAGTACCCGGTACCCACATCGAATTGGCCCGCAACACCGGTGAGAATGGTATTGAGCACTGCGGTCGAGTCCAGAGTCATTGCTACCTGACCCGCAATGAACGCCTTCTGCGTATTGGCAGTGCCTTTGCCCAGGTTGAGCGATGTACCTTCCTTGACCATGCTGTACCACCAGTCCAGAATGGCCGCGCCCTCCGGCGTCGCGAACGCCGTAGCTGTCGCGATACTGTCTCGGCCATTGCCGTTGTTAGCGTACAGCACATTGGACGTAGCGCAGAACTGCTCGAAGAACCATCCGTAGATGGCGATTGAGGCGCCGTACTGAACGACCTTGCCGGACTTGTCCACGATCGTGAGTTTACGCGCGCACTCTGCAAACTCGTCGAACGTGCGAGGCGGCTTGTCGGGATCGAGCCCAGCCTTGCGGAACATGTCCTTGTTTATGTAGAGCAACGGTGTCGAGATGTTGAAGGGCATCGAGTAGAGCTGGTCGTTGATTGTGTAGTACGCAAGGATTCCCGGCTCAAATGCGTCAACGTTGACATTGTCCCGGTCGATGTACTTCTGAACCGGAACAGTGGCCTTGGTGTCGATCATGAATTTCGTTCCGATGTCGTAGATCTGCACAATGTGAGGTCTCGTCTTCATGGGAGCATTGGTCAGAATCATCGTTCGGAGCTTGTTCATAGAATCGTCATAGGACCCCTGGTAAATGCCCTCTACCTCGATATCGGAATGGGTCTTGTTGAACTCCTCCACCAGACCGCGAATGGCCTCAGCTATTTTGCCGCTGAGCGAATACCAGAACACTACCTTGGCCTTCTTGGGCGCTGCCATCCCAGTTGCCAGTGGCGTCATCAAGAGGGCCGCTACGAGAACCAGCACCAGAGTTCTTCTAGTCATTTCGCTATCCCCTCCGTCATTCGTAATCTCAGGCGTGCGCAGTTCACACACTAAGCCTCGCGCCCTAAGCGCCGCGGTACTGCGCCAGGTGAACCCGCCTGGCCCCAACCCCTATGGACTCCGGGGGTTCAGCGTCCCCTCCCCGCATGCAGAGTAACGATCGCCAATCAACGGTCGCTGCAGCTGACCATCGCCTGCGGCCGACGAACCGCGTCAACCCTTGATGGCACCTGCAGTAAGCCCCTGGACAAGCTGGCGGTAACCGAGCATCAACACGATGGTAGTAGGAATGAAGGCCATGACAACCCCGGCCATGGTGCTGTTCCATGCCACCGACTCATCCCACTGAAGCATTGCCAGGCCTATCTGGATTGTGCGCCGAGCATTGCTGTTGGTGATGAGCAATGGCCATAGGTACTGGTTGTACACGGTCAGGAATCTGCGCACTGCCAGCGTGCCCAGAGCCGGACGGGCAAGCGGGATGACAACTCGTCGGAAGAAGCCAAAGTCGCTACACCCGTCGATGCTGGCAGCGTCCTTAAGATCGTAGGGGATTGTCAGAAACCACTGGCGCAACAGAAATATGCCGAACGCGTCCGCGAGGAAGGGCACTATCAGGCCCTGGAATGTATCAACCCAGCCAAGCTTGTTGATGAGCATGTAGTTCGGCACTAGGGTTACCTCCCAGGGGATCATCATCGTGGACAGGATGATAAAGAACAGAGTATCTCGGCCTCGAAACCTCAGAAAGGTGAAGGCGTAGGCAGCCAGACTGGACGTGACCAACTGGCCGAAGGTGACTCCCACGGATACCAGGAAGCTGTTGCGGATGAACAGGAATACTGGCGCCCGCCGTAGCGCCTCCCTGTAGCTCTCCCAGTATGGGCGGGCCGTGAAGAACTTGGGCGGGTACAGGAGAGTCTCCGGAGCAGTAAAGAGGCTCGTCGCAACGGCATAGTATATCGGAAAGACCACAACCACCGCCGCCACCGCAAGCAGCGCGTATCTCAGCGCGGTGTTGAGGCGCCTTCTCATCGCCCACGTGCCCATCATTGATAGAAGACACTCCTTTCGAACCTTTTGAACTGCAGGAGCGTCAGAACTAGCACGATCAGGAACAACACAATTGCCTGCGCGCTCGCGAGGCCGAAGTTGTAGTTGAAGAAGGCCTCGCGGAAAAGCGAGTAGACTACAACTCTAGTGGCTCCTGCCGGCCCTCCTTCAGTAAGTATGTTTATCGGCCCGAAAGACTGCAGAGCTGCAATGGTCGACGTGATCGTAATGAACATCAGTACCGGGGAGAGCATTGGCAACGTGATCTTCCAGAACATCGCCCACGGTCCGGCGCCGTCAAGCCGGGCACTCTCATGAATCTCCGCCGGTATACTCTGAATCCCGCTCAACAGGTGCAACGTATCGTAGCCAAGCTGCCGCCACAGGGTCACGATGGCCACCGACATCAGAGCCCATTTGGGATCGGTAAGCCAGTTGATGCCTCTCCCGCCCACAAGGCGCAGCAGATAGTTGAAAACACCTGCATTGGGGCTGTAGAGCATCTTGAACATCACCGAACTGCTGGCCACAGCGATCCCTATCGGTGACGAAAACAGCAGCCTGAACAGCCCGATTCCGCGTAAGCTCCAGCTTGCCATTACCGCCAACACAAGCGAGAGGATGATCTCCGGAACGACCGTCATCAACGCGTATTCCAGCGTAATTACCAGACTTCTTCCAAATCCCTGATTGAAGATCTGCCGGTATTGGGCGATGCCCACGAACTCGTAGGGCCGGCCCAGCAAGTCGGTCTTGAAAGAACTGAGGACAATGCTCCTCACCAGCGGATAGAAGATGAAGACCCCGAACAGAACAAGTGCAGGAGACAAGTACGCAATCCCTTGCAGGAAGCGTAGGAACTCGCGACGTGTTCTGTTGATCCGTAGTACTTGCTGCGGCACCGCCATACCACCTTTCCCGCGTCAATTCGATGAAGCAAGGAAGACAACAAAAGAGAGGCATACGGAGGCAGCAGGCATCCAGCGCACCTGCAAGTCCCCGTTCGGCCCCTCTCCACATCTCCCGCCGACTCCCATATTGGTCTATTGCACCTTCGGTGGCATTATTCGCCGCGTATGGTAATATGCCTTTACCCGATTTTCCGGTACATTCCGTGAATACTCGATATTGACCGGCTGCGGCAGGCCATTGGGCGACGTGATCTCGCAGAGCTACCCAGGAGGGAATGGTATGGAGTAGAGCTGCACAGTGCGAAATGCGGATCGCCGGCAGCTCGTCAGAACTCAAAGGCAAGCCTCATGCTTGCCGAAAGGGCCTTTGCGGAACCAGGCCCCAGCCCATCAGCGCCAAGCAGCACACCCCACCTTTCATCCTGATCGTGGAGCCGCACATACCACGCAGCCCGGAGCGCAGGTGTCAACCGGCACCCCAACTCAAGCCAAGGCAACCGCCCACGCCTATCCGCCCCGCCGGCATCGGCCGCAGATTGGATGCGGCCGAGGTCGAACTCGATCGCCGCCGCGGGCAGAAGTCGCTGGCTTCCACAGTACATCTGGGCGTTGACACGAACGCCGCCATAATCCGCGTTGAGCTTCGCTTCGAGCACCCTGGGCAGCGTCTGGCGCCAATCCTCTGTATGCTGGACTCCGGTCATGGTCGGGGCGTACACCAGGTACCCGTTCTCGTCCACGGTGACAGTATCAGTGTTCACGATACCCTCAACGAACAGGACATCCTCCCATGTGATGCTTCCGATGGCGTTCCGAAGGCATGCTCCGACGCACACGCGCTCCGAAAGAGCAACTGCGCCCGCGATATCGATGGCATATCCCAAGGCCCAGCCGCGGGTTTGATCCCACTCCATCTTCTCAAGCATTCCGACTAGCTTCCCTTTGCCGTTGGGCATCTTCTCGGCAATCCCAGTCAAACAGCCGTCATACATGTTCCTGCCCCGGAGGATGCTGAGGCCGACCCCGATGCCGCCCCGTCTCCCGTCGAACGGCAGGGCAATCGGCACGCAGACATTGACTGTACCCCTCTGAACGGCCGATAGCTGAGCGCGAACGCCGATCTCATACTCATAGCCGCCCTGCTGATCCTCTGATCCATGTCGAAGCCCCGCGATCCACCTTACTGTGTCGCTCGATGCGATTCCCTCGGCAATGACATCCTCGCCCAGCTCGAAGCGGATGGCTTCCCCCCACCCCAGCGCCAGCGAGTCAGATCCCGACATCTCCAGGATTGCCGCATCTTCCTCAAAGCCATCCGGCAGGTACTTGGCCAACCTCTTCAACGAGGCCTTCCGCTGCGGTTTGTCAAGAACGTTCAGAGCGATTTCCCGGACGACCGGAATCGCGCTGATGAAGTTGGACGAGAGCTCCGCATCAAGGCTGAGGCCGGCGTAGTTGGGTCGCGCCGGCCCGAGCACAAGCCGTCGGCTGATGGGCCCGCCTGCACGAACCACGGTATCCGGCTCATCGGCAGCGATCGACAACACCGCCGACAATAGCCCGCCGCGCCCGGCGGAGGCGGTTGCCGCCGGCTGGGATAGACTGAGGATCGCCGCTAGCGCGCACACAAGAGCACGCCGCGCCGTCGCCCATCGAGTATCCACAGAAGTCACCTCGGTAGAGCATTCGGGAGGGGCGCCCCCTCCCGAACGATCCTCACGTACTCGCTGGTCTAGAAGAGCGATTCCCAGCTGCCGTCGATGTAGCTGATTCTCACGAGCCCGTCGCTATCGACGACTATGTCGCCGATCCTCACGTTGCTCGCATTCTTGATCACGCCCGTCGCGACAAGACTCTCACACTCGGAACCGATGTTTCTGACCTGCATGTTGATCTTGAGCCCAACCTGATTGTTCATGTCCACGTCAGCCCGGCCATTAGCGCCGTCAAATGATATGGTTCCGGCGATCCAGCGCGTGCCGTGATCATAGCGCACACTGGACGTGAACTTCATGTACTCTCTGGTCGTGATAGAGATATTCGCCGACACACCGTCCTTGCCGCGCGGGTTCACCGAACCGATGAAGGTGACCTTGCCTTTGGGCCAGTTATTGGGGCGAATGAGCGGTTCGGTTTCGGGGTCATAGGCAAAGTTGAAGGTAGCCGCGTTTTCGAACTCAATGCGCGTTGTTCCGTCGAAGATCGCCTTGGACAGGCCGGCCACCGAGATACTCCCGCGTATTGTCACATCGTTCGGCACGAGCCCTATGTCCGTGCCTGGTATCGTATTGTTCATCACTGCCCGAAGGTCCAACCCTCCCGCCACAGTGATGCCTGCGGCAGATATGGAACCCGAGAAGCGCACGTCGCCGCCGGCGCTGAGATTCCCTTCGATGGTAAGCGCGCCACTGGCGTTGACGTACTGGGACGTGAAGTTGCCGTTTACTTCAACATACACCGACCCCGTCGTCTCATCGAACTCGCCCTCGTAATCGCCGGTGAGCGTCGTTTCCTTGACCAGCCATGGGTTGAGTGGATCCTTCAGCTTCGCGTTGAGCACGGCGCCGGTGATCATCTCCAGCGTAGCCTCGTCGCTGGTCATAACCAGGTTGCCGCCGAAACTGAACGCCCTATTGGCCGAATTCTCTACCCTAAACGTGATTGTGGTAGACATGAGATCGCGCGTAGTCCACTTGCGAGGCAGGCCCGACAGCTGGAACGCTAGGCCGTCGACAGTCCATGTCTCAGTCGACACGCCATCGTTCCGGCGGATTATCCACCTTAGCTCTGGTCCTTGGAGATACGCCACAAAAGCGAGGTCGCCATATTCATCTTCCTCGTACACGCCGCAGGGGTACCAGTCATGGTCCATGACGACGTACGGATGCAATCCGCCCACGTGCACAGCGACCGCTTCAAGGTAGGGCGCCACTTCCGTTGCGATGGTTTCGGTCGGTCCCGCTAGTTCCTGTTCGTATGTACCCTGTATCGTAAGTCCTGCGTCTCTGAGATCCTGGACCATCTCTTTGGCCGGCCTAACAAGTGGATCGATGACATCCGGCACGGTGTCGATAATGGGCGCAAGAACCTCGTTTGCCTGCAGCCCGCCTCCGTACTCAGGGCTAAGGAAAGCCCCACCTGGCGTCAGATCTAGCCAGCCCAGACGAGCAAGAACATCTCTCGCAGCATCTAGAGTTGTCCGGAAGTCCCACGCCAGCACGCCATAGCCCTTGCCGTAGTGTGTGCCCCATGCCTCTGCTCCAAGCGAGGTCACGCCATCAATGTTGCCGTCTGCGCTGTTGGAAGCGTCCAACACCAAGGTCGACAGCCTCATGCGATCCAACGGGCGGCTTCCGGCCCCGCTGGTCGCAATGATCACAACACTGATGCCCTTGGGGATACTGGAGATAGTATACTGCCCTTGCTGGTCAGTAGTCGCAGTGGTTCCGACTTGCTTGCCATCGGCGAAGTTGAGCGCTACGACGCTAGCCCCGCTCACCGGGGTATGGTCGATAGCAGCCATCGCCAGCTGGCTGTTCCGAGGTGCACCGGGAGGAGACGCCACTCGGCCCGTGACCGACACTGTCTGCGGCGTTGGCGGCTTTGGCGTGATAAAACATCCCGCTAACATCAACATCGAAAAGACCAGTATGGCGCCGGCGCACACAGTGTAGGCTCGCCTTCTGACAGGACGCGCTAGACTCATGGTCGCTTGCCCTCCTAACATGTGTTCATGTTGCTCATCCGCAGTGAACGTTGCGGGGGCTATCTGCAGCCCTCCCTTACGCCATGGTCATTTGCCCCCTTACTGATTCCATATTCTACAGACAAGCCCATATACCTTCTAGGCAGACAGGCTCTCCCACGGGGGGGCTCGGACGGGAATGGCAGAGCTAACTCGAAGTATGTCGGCATGCGCGCCAAGGTAGTCGCGCTGAGCCTGGATCAGGTTGGCCGGAGACTGCTCCCTTGGATAGAAATCGTAGTAAGCCAAGGCGGAACTGAGAGTCCAGGCAGGTATGCCCTCCATGACAGCTGCGGGAACAACATGACGCCGCACCTGGTCTCCACTGACCACGACGGTTCCGGAACATGGCGTCCGGCATCAAGAAAAACCGAGTGTCTGTACTGATCAGCCTGCCGAAAAGCCCATAGACCATCGATTCCTCCAACTCCGTTCACGTGCAGAGACTGCCTGGACTACCTCGTGAATCGTCGCAGCACCGTGCAGTTGACCCTGATGGTATGATTGAGAAAGACACGGCGAGCCCGGTGGTTCCTCGTATCCGCGTGTCTGCCGGAGCGGCATATGGGCGCATGGAGAGATATCACATGGACAGACTGCAGCAAGCCTGGGATGTTCGCGTCGCGAGCTTCCCTCGGGAGATCGTATTCGCAAGGCCTTCTTCAACTGTGCCAATTTCTGTGACAGGCCGACAGTGCGCGCTGGACTGCGCTCACTGCGGTCGGCATTACCTGGCCGGGATGAGGCCTGTATCGCATACTCTGGAAGCTGTTCGCGAGCGCAGGCCCAAAAGCGTGCTGCTGAGCGGCGGGTGCGATGTGACAGGCAGAGTGCCGCTCGGCGACTGGCCGAGGTTAGTGGCGGAGTCGGCGCCGGGGGTGCGCATCAACTGCCATGCGGGGCTTGTGTCGGATGTAGAAGCAGAGGAGATAGCACGGTGGGCTGATGTTGTGTCCTTCGACGTTACGACGGACCAGCGCGTGATAGGCCAGGTCTACGGGCTCCGCAGGTCGCCTGAGGATTACATTGCGTCATATGTATCGCTGGCAAAGCGCGTGCCTACTGTGCCCCACGTCTGCATCGGCCTCGCGGGACCGTCAGAATCATCGTCGGCGCCGCCGGAGATCGGCACGCTCGAAGCCATTCTGAGCACCATACTCTCGGGCGCTGCTCCAGTACCTCCGGCAATCGTGTTCATCGTGTTCACGCCCACTCCGCGGACGCGGATGGCGGACGTAGCGGCCCCGGGCCCTGGGCTGGTGCGTGATATCATCGCCGAAGCTAGGCTCATGTTCCCCGACACCTTCATCAACCTGGGTTGCATGAGGCCCGGCGGCGCATACCGCGGACTAGTCGACGTAATGGCGATCGGCGCAGGCGCGAACCTAATTGTACAGCCTGCGCCGCAGGCCGTAGGACACGCCCGCGCACAGGGGCTGGGCATAGTGGAAACTGACGAATGCTGCGCGTTTACGCGTTCTTCACAGCCTTTGTCGCTATGAACGTGCTGATGTACGGGTCAAGCAAATCGCCGCCGGCATTGTCTTCATAGAATCCTACTACGGCGAACCCTGCCGCAATCTGCCCTCCTATCTGGTCTTGCAGCGTGTGCCCAAACTCCATGGTGTTGCGCTCAGCTATTCTCCGTTCACGATCAGCCTCGGGAAGGTCGTGCAGATCGGAGTAAGGTATGCTGTACCTGACCACCAGATTGCCCCTATCCCACTCGTTCATATCGAAGATGTACACAATCGGATTCACAAAGCCAGCCAGCAGTGTTCCTCCCGGTTTGAGCACTCTGTGGCTTTCATCCCATACCGGGAGCACGGAGTCCACGAAGCAGTTGGACACCGGGTGGAAGATCAGGTCGAAACTATCATCCTCAAAACGCGACAGGTCGCGCATATCGCCCTGCTCAAGCCGGATTGAGAGATCCTCCCTTTCGGCCACCATTCGGTCCTGTTCAAGCTGTGCAGGAGAGTTGTCCAGTACTGTGACATCGGCGCCCACTGAGGCAAGAATCGGTCCCTGCTGTCCTCCGCCAGATGCAAGGCACAGCACCTTCGCGCCGCGAAGTTCGGGATACCACCCAGCCGGCACCGCTTTGGTGGGAGTGAGAAGCAGGCTCCACTTCCCTCTTCTGGCGTCGGCAATGACCCCAGGGCTCACCGGCCTTGTCCACATGTTCCCTTTATGCACCTCTTCGTTCCACGCCTCGCGGTTGAGCTCGAGTAAATCCATTTCACATGCACTCCTCGGATGATTAGTTTCGCGGCGGGGTTCAATCGTATCCCCGCGGCTGCGAGAAAGACGTCCAGCTCGTGCGGTGCACTGAACTGTCACGCTAGCTCGGCATATGCAAGCATCGAACGAACTCCGACTTGCATCACCGAAACTACCGTCGGCACGCAACTCCTAATCCTGCACCCGCGCCAAGGCACGAGGGCTTCTGCGCCTGCTTAGCGACCGTACGGTTCTCAGCTATGCATTACCCATATCCATGAATTTCCAATAACCCCCTGGTTTTGCCTGCTCCCTTTCAGAACCGGTGACTTTCTAACCAAGCTGGCGTACAAACCGGTCAGTATTGTTACAGGTCGGATAACTCCCTGGTAAACGCGGGTTTGCTGAAAGACGGGCTCAACACGGTTCTCATGAACAACCGGCGTTTCCGAGCGTAGGCAAGTCCCCGGCGCCAGTCTAGTGATGACAGGTCGGCCATCCACGCAGACGCCCCGGGTTAACCCGTATTCCTCCGTCACTGCACGGTCATCTGCGCTCGCCATCCTCACTTCCACGTCGAGTCTCCCAAGATGATTCCTGATGCCGTCGATCATCCAGCCCGACCACGGGCATTGGCTGCTGTACTGCACTTCCACGACACGCCCGGTAGAGGCGCCGACCACGTCTGCTCTCGTCCTCGGACGCATCAGGGACGGCCTGCAAGCCCCGCCAAGGTCAAGATGGAGACGTAGCCGAACCATCTGTCCCGTTCGTACCCGAGGACTGTGACGCCGCCGGCCCCGCTCGCTTTCCCGTCGTTCCTCGCACGGGTGATGACGTGTTCCATCAATCAAAGCCATGCCCATACCGGTCTTCCAGTAACGCGGCAAGACCCAGAGGCCTTTCTCTGCCGTCTCATTCGCGATTGCCCCGTCCGCCCCCTTTCGCGCGCCGCTGCCTGCAGCGTCTCGAAAGGCGGTTTTCTGCGCAAACGCACTCAAAGCCTGATTCGCTTGTTGCCTCACTAGAAAGCGCCCCTGAAATCTGATTCGTTGCCGGTTCGGTACGGTTTGAGTACAATTGAACCACACGAGTTCCAGGGAGAGTGAGGGCATCTTCTATGCACGGAGTTGAGGTTCGCGAGATCGCCCCGTCCTCCACAGACGACATCAACAAGATGTGCGTCATGCACGGAACCAGCCATGAAGCGTCGATCGCGGTCCTCAGGGAAAGCGCCGACGCGCACCGGCAGGGCGCAGCCATGGGGGCAAGGGTGTTTGGAGCTTTCCAGGAAGGAGGCGAGCCCGTCGGCCGAATAGAGATCATGCCTATCGAAGCAGCGCCGGTCCCACTGGAGGGCGAGGGGCTATGGGTCATCAGGTGCATATGGGTGCTTGACAAGGCAAAGGGCCTGGGGATTGCAGGTTCGCTCATGCGACTCGCCCTTGATGCCGCGCAAGCATCCAGAGGCGTAGCGGTTCTTACCTATCCGGGATGGATGCCTCCCGCCTTCTTTGAGCGGTTCGGTTTCGAACAGGTTGAGCAGAAGGCCGGCCAGGCGGCAGTGCTTCTCCGCAAGGCCAATCCATCCGACAGCTGTGAAGTATCCTTGGTCTCTCCCGCCGCTCGTTTCGGCCGGCCTCTCGGCGCCCAACTCCCGCGCGACACCGTGCTGGTGGAGGCCGTATTCGGCCTGAGATGCCCCTGGGTGATACAGCAGTATCGCAGGTACCTGTCCATCGCGGGCTCGATCTCGGACAGGGTCATCGCTCGCGAATACCTTATCCGCGATCACTCCGACGCTCTTCTTCTGGGTGAGGAGAACCTGTACATGGATGGAGTCGCCCCATTTGCCGGGCCCATCCGCCGTGAGCAACTCGAACAGGCTATCAGATCCCGCCTGGCCGACCCTGAAACTCGCTCCAGGTGAACGGGCTAGGTTAGCTGAGGCGTTACTACTCAGCCTAGAAGATCTTTCCGAACAGGACGATCCCCGGAGGATCGCTCCGGGGACCAGCACGCTTGTTCCTCCCCTATCCCTGCGCCTTGTCCACAGGCACCTGGATTTCCGTGACATACTGCGTAGGGTCATTGGTGTCGCCGGGGCTGCGTAGGTAGTTCTCGCGGACCGGCCCAGCGACTCGGTAGCCATTGGGCTCTATCCATGCCATTACTGCGTTGTACGCTTCGCCAATCCCTTCGTAGGGGCCCTGGTATACGGCACACGCCATCAGGCCGCCCGGTAGCTCTCTGGACTGAACCGGCCCTCCATCCGGCAGCGTCCCTTCAATGGGAATCGCAACCTCCACATCCACGTCTTCTTCCCTGAACTCCGGGTCATGATAGATAGCCACAGTGGGGCCAGCGAGCTTCACCTTGCCCCAAATAGGGCCGAAAAGCTGCCCAAAGAGCGTATTCAGTTGTCCGTAATTGGGCAGGGTTTTCCTTATCGCCGCCACGTTCTGTGCGGGCAGCTTCTTCAGAACCACCTCATACATGGGGAACCCGCCTTCCTTTTCAATCTGCCTCAACCTGGCCTCGACACGCGCAAGCTGCGCACGGGCTTCACCGATTCGCCCCTCGACCTCGACCTGCTTTAGCCGAAGCATGCCTCGTAATTCGCCGCTGGACACTTCCTTGCTGAGAAGCACTCCGATCTGTTCCAGCGACAGGCCTAAATCTTTCAGCGCAAGAATCCTGTTCAGGCGAGGCAATTGCTCGGCTGTGTAGTAGCGGTAGCCTGTGAAATCGTCCACGCGCGCAGGTTTGAGCAATCCCAGCTCATCGTAGTACCGCAGAGCCTTGACAGAAACCAGGCTAAGTCTGGAGAAATCGCCGACCTTGAGCATCTTGAGCGTCCCCCCTAGGCGCCTCATGGGATCAACGTGATCGCGATCGCATTTCGAACATATACCCTCCCGCTGTGGGAGAGTCAAGCACGACTTCACAGAACGCATGATTGACCCTAAAGCGCTAAAGCGCTACAATTGCATCAGGGAGGGTTCGCCATGGCTCGAAAAATCAGTGTCTACGTAGACGATGATCTGCACAGGGCCCTTAAGGCCGCTGCGAGTCTTCAAGGCTTGTCCCTATCGGAGTTCATGTTGCGCGCAGCACGCCTGACGCTGAAAAGCCCAGGTCGTAAGGACGTTGCAGCAAGGATGGATTCCATACGCAGCCAGATTGGCGTTAAGTTCTCGACTGACGAAATCAGGGCTATGCGAGAAGAAGGGCGCTGTTCCTGATGGGATCGGTGGTAGTTGATGCATCGGCGGCGCTATCATGGGTGCTTCCCGGCGAGGATGACCAGCGTGTCGTCGAACTGCGCGACAGAGCAGTGCATCAGCCCGGCATGACGCTTCTGGTGCCCCCCATCTTCTGGTACGAAGTCGCAAATGCCCTTTGGGTAGCGGTGCATCGCCAGAGAATACCGTCAGATGTCGCAGAGGAAGCACTTGGCGTGCTGCTCGATTTTCTCTTTGAAGAATGGGACCTCGACGCTACTGACTGTCTACGCACTGCCCTGCGGCAGGATGTCTGCGCGTACGATGCCGCATACCTCCAGGTCGCCGTCGACACCGGTAGTGCCCTGTGGACGACCGATCGGCGTCTTGCCATGGCAGGTGAGCAGCTAGGCATCGAAACCGAACCTCATAAGCCAGCCTGATCGTCGTTGGGGTGGAACTCATGGAGCAGGGCTGAGCCGAGACCCTCCACGGGCGCCTCAACGGCAGTAGACAGAGGTTCAGGCTGGTTTCGCCCCTTCGCTTAGCACTCTCCATGGATGTGGGTACGGAGTAGCCTGGTTGAATGATCCTGTGGCCAGTACGCTTGACGCAACGTCAGGCCACGCGTTTTCGTGCGAGGATAGCTATGAGATCCCCTTGCGGACTATCTGCGTCTTCGCCCAAAGACGGGTAGAACGCTACTTCGCCGAATCCGCATTCAGCCAGGAGCAATTGGTACTCGTTGCTCGTGTAGGCCTGCATACTTGACGAGTTGAACGTCACTTTGCCTGTCGCAGCATCAATGACGTAGTAACGTTCAATCGCCACGCTGTGATCCGCGTCCCATAGACTCTCTTGAAGGCATAGGTGAGGCTCACTCGAGAACAGCCCCTTTTCAGTTGAACACCACGAAGAGAGCCGACTCCCTATCTTGACGACCGTATCAAATGCGTGCGGCTCAAGCAGCAGAAAACCGTTGGGTATCAAGGCGCGACAGGCTTTCGTGAGAACGCCCTTGGCCTCCTCTGGACGAAAGACGTTGAACTCCCCAAAGATCGACATCACAAGCCCATACTCGACGCCGTAGTTCGCTGTCCGGATATCTTGCTCGAGATACGTACACTCAAGACCCGTTTCCTCAGCCTGCTCACGAGCATAAGCGATAGATGCCGGAGAGAAATCAATGCCTACACAGTGGTGGCCAAGCCTTGCCAGTCGACTTGTGTATAGCCCGGGGCCGCAGCCGAGGTCGAGAATACGTGCTGGGCTGCCCTTTAGAACCTGATCATGTATCCATCCAACATGTCTATCGATGATCTCGAAACGGCGGCTGGCGGCATCGTGCGCTTGGGACAGATGCTCGCCGAGCATTCGTTGGCTGAAGTCTGGATCATTTCACGGAATCCTCTCGCCCTCAGCCCACGGCCTGGGAACGCTTTGCCTCCGAACGATATCGATCAGGTTCAATGTGATCTACCCCTTTCGTGACGATTGACCCAAAAATGCCAGAGGGCTGTGATCGCATCGTCGGCCGCCTTTCACTGCTGCCATGTGGTACAATGGAAGTAGTCCGGTTTCAGCAAGAAGAGGCCATCCCTGAGGCGTCCTCATAGACCCCTGTTCAAGGAGGCCAAGTATATGAGAAGAAAAGGGAATTGGTATCTCCGTCTGGGCTTGCTATTAGCAGTTGTTCCGCTCGGGCTCCGCCGATTCATCCCGATACCCGATATCGTGCAGGGGTTCTGCACCGGTCTGGGCATAGTCTTGTTGATACTGGGTGCGTACTGCGCTAGTCATCGTGTGGAGCGTCTACGGGTCCGGAAACAAAGGCTCATCCGCTCCGTTCTGAGGCTCCCCTGAGAACGAAGCCCAGACGCAGGCTATCCAAAAGCTTACAGGCTCTGGCACCCTTCGCAGTAGTATATGCTGCCGCCCAAGTACGCCGCCTTCTTGATGATCGTCCCACAGGACGGACACGGCATGTCCACCGTGTTCTTGCTTAGCACTGTCTTGTAGCCTCCGGGGCAGCCGTACAGATCGCGTTCGGTGTCTCTGCCCCCTCGTTCCGCCATCTCATGGAGCACGGATTTCACCGACCGGAACAGGCCGCGCAGTTCCTGATCGGACAGTGTTGCCATTTTTCGCTTCGGGTGAATTCTGGCAACCCACAGAATGTCCTGCAGAACTCCGTTGCCGAGCCCCGGTATTCGCTGCTCGGTTGCGAGGAACGCCTTCGCGGATAAGGACTCGAGCTTCTCGCCTTCCAGCAGTGTCTCAAAGTGAGAGTAGTCGAACTTGTCAGTCAGCGGCGAAGGCTTCTGCTTAGCAATCAAGTAGTACGGATTGTCGAACTGGCCAGCGGGAAACGCCCACAGTCCTCCGTACATCTGCACAGAACCGACGAGTGAAGACGAATCATCAAACTCGATGAGGAGCTGGTGCTTGGACGGCGGCCTCTCTCCGGCGGGGACGTAGCGCAGGCTGACGCCGTCGCCGACGACGATCCGCGCGGGGCCGGCCCA
>Ga0116159_1002592_pt1 | contig 17139 bp, 16 predicted proteins | sample AD_JPNAS1_MetaG_FD_89878 | JGI IMG/M metagenome (GOLD analysis project Ga0116159, IMG submission 89878) | Active sludge microbial communities of municipal wastewater-treating anaerobic digesters from Japan - AD_JPNAS1_MetaG | ecosystem: Engineered > Bioreactor > Anaerobic > Digestate | place...
ATCATTAAGATCATAAAAATATTTGAAGTCACCGCTAGCAAGAGAACTTCTTGCCATTTGATAGTCAAATGCATCAATCTGGTAATCATTATTAAAATCACCAAGCAACGGAGCCGGACCATACACAGCAGCTTGCTCCTCTTTGGTTGGCTCATATTCCATTATAGAATTCTCATCAATATCCAGAGCATTTGCTGTAAGCAAACCAGCATTTAAGGAATTTGCAGAATAAATATTCATGCTGATAGCTGCACTGAATATGGCAGCAGTCAATGCAGTTTTATTAGTTTTTTTCATGTAATATCCCCCTCATAATAATATAGTTTTATTGTACCATTATAAGACGTATTTGTCAAGTAAAATGTGTAATATTTCACATTATTTTTTAAATAAGATTATTTTTTTGTCTTATTTTTACTTATTGAGCCAAACATAATTTTAATAGAGAATATATTTCCATTTATATCAGCCTCTATACTCCCTTTCATATGTCTGACAAGCTCATATGCAATCGACAGTCCAAGGCCTGATGAAGAAACTGTCCTTGATTCATCTGCTTTATAAAATCTGTCAAAAATGTTGTCGATTTCTATTTTTTCAGGGTTATCTATCTTATTGCTTATTATAAGATTAACATTCATTTCACTTTCAAGACTGATTGATATTTCATCATTGCCATGTACAAGAACATTTTTTATTATATTTTGAATTACACGTCTTACAGCCAAGTCATTTCCGTTAATAATACAGCTTTTTTCTGTTATATTTATATTTGGATTTATCCCCTTGGCAAGCCAATCTTCATAATAAGATAAAATTGTTTCTTTTAATATTGCGGTCAAATTTACTGATGAAAGTTCAAGCTCGTATGCATCATTTTTTAGTTTGGTAAATGTAAAAAGATCATCAAGCATTTCTGTTAAACTAGTTATGCGTTCCTTAATAATATTAATATACCTTTCCCTCTCCTCGTTGCTTTGACTATCATAAAGGAGCTGAAAATAGCCGTCCAATGAAGTAAGCGGCGTTCTTATGTCATGTGCTATATTTGTATAAGTATAGGCAATATTGCGTTCTTTTTCCAAGTAAAGCTTTTGAAGTTTCTTTTTTTCTTTTATCAGCATATTAATTTCATTACGCAGTTTACCTGTAATACCTGACTGCATTTCTGTTGATATTATGGAAATACTGTCATTTTTTCTTATAAACGCCAATTGGCGGCAGATGAGTTTCATCTGTCGCCTGTACTGAAATATTTTTAATGTCAATATAAAAATAACTGCACATAATATTAAAACAATACAATACATAATTATGCGATATCCTTTTTCTTAAAAATTATACAGCTTAAAATTGCAGAAATAATGGAATATCCAAGGAAAAGCAAAACAAAAAAACTGATGTTATCAGTATCTTCAAGCCATGGCAAATTATATATATTTTCTGAAAGCATATATTTCTGAGTTGAAAAATCAATACCAATTCTATGCAAAATGTTGTCAACTCCTGAAAATATGATTGAAAAAACAGATGTAGAAATTAATATAGGTAATATTACAACTGGAACAGTGCTTTTAAATAAAGTAGATATAAGGACTATTACTATGCAGAATGCTATGTTGCCCCAAAATGCCAAAGCATAATACCTGAAAAAATCGGCATCAAAACCAAGTTCTAAATTAGTTTTAAATATCTTATCAGAAACAATTAAAAGCAAAATGGTTATTGCTGAAAAAAGTATGTTATAAATAATAATACAAATAATTTTTGAAAAGATTCTTGAGCAGCGATGTTTAAGCTGTCCACCGTAGTTTTTTATAAATTGGCTTGATTTATCTGCTATTAAAAATAATGCACTAAAAATTCCTGTAAACAAAGTAATAAAAGGTGTACTTGTTGTCATTATTAAATCTGCTATTGACAAATAAAGCGGATCTGACTCCATAGTTGATGAATATACCATTAAAACACATTCTATTGAAAATAAGTATATAATCACATAAAAGCTTGCCATGCTGAACATACGATACAAGTCCATTTTTATTAAATTAAGCATTTACAGCACCTCCTGTAAGATTAATGTAGTAGTCTTCCAATTCTTCGCCACAAATTGAACTCTCTATAAGAGCAACTCCGGATTCGACAAGATGTTTATTTATATTTGCACTTTCTTCTATTCTTTCCATAATGCAAATATGATGAGAATCAACTACCTGATATTTTGTAATACCTATTTTATCCAAAGCTGTGAGAGCGTGTTTAGTATCATCAACATTGATTTCTATACGTTCCTTACATTCGGACATCATTTCTTCTGCTGACATTTCCTTTATAAGTTTTCCATTGTTTATAATTCCGTAGTGTGTTGCAATTTTTGAAAGCTCATCAAGAATATGGCTTGAAATAAGTATAGTCATGTTATTTTCTTTTGCAAGACGCTGAATAATCTCCCTGACTTCAACGATACCCTGAGGGTCAAGACCATTAATAGGTTCATCAAGCACAAGCAAATCAGGTTCACCTACAAGAGCCATAGCAATTCCAAGACGCTGTTTCATACCAAGTGAAAACTTTTTTGACCTTTTATGTCCCGTATTTGAAAGTCCTACAAGTTCAAGCAGCTCCTCAACATATTTTTTAGAGTAAACTCCGCTGCCGATGCATCTTGCCTTTAAATTCTGAAAAGCTGACATATCAGGATACAGTCCCGGAGCTTCAATAAGACAGCCTACTCTGTTTCTCACTTTACTAATTTCAGAATATGGATAACCAAAAAGTGAAAATTCTCCTTCAGACGGAGCTGAAAGTCCGCTTATTATTTTCATAAACGTAGTTTTTCCCGCTCCGTTTCTGCCAATAAAGCCATAGATCGAACCCTTTTTTATGTGCATATTTATACCATCTACAGCTTTATGCTTACCGAAAGTCTTAGTCAGGTTTCTTGTGGTAAGTAAATATTCGCTCATATAATTACATCTCCTTCTGTTTCTTGCAATACTGAATAATTTTTGTGCGGTGTTGCCTTAACTGTATTTAATTATAATTTCCAGTTGCTAATAAACCGCAAAATAAAAGTAAAAAATTAGTAAAGTTTATAACCAATTCCCCAGATTGTTTCTATAAATTCAATATCCGAAACAGCTTTTAATTTTTTCCTTATGTTGCTTATATGCACATCCAGCGTCTTGGTTTCTCCCATGTACTGTTCATCCCATGCGTATTCAAAGATTTCCTCTTTGGTAAACACACGTTTAGGATTGCGTACAAGCAATTCAAGGATAGAGTACTCCTGCTTTGTAACTTTTGGAAGTTTTTCACCTAAAACAGTAACACTAAAGTCCTGTTTATTTAATACTATATCCTTATGCTGCAAAACTTCCGAATCATTTGTATATTTTTCACTGTGACGCAGCTGAACTGTAATTCTTGCTATTACTTCTTTGATTTCAAAAGGCTTGGTAATATAGTCATCAGCACCATTTACCAATACGTCAATTTTATCGTCAAGACTATCCTTTGCAGTTATTACAATAACAGGTATGTCACTGCGTTCCCGTATGTATTGCAGAACGTTCTCCCCTTTTATTCCAGGCAGCATAAGGTCAAGAAGAATAAGATCGTACTTATTAATCTGAAACAGGAGCCTTGCTTCAGTACCCGAAAATGCTTGGTCGCAAGTGTAATTATATTTATTCAGTGCCTCCTTAAGTAGATTATTTATATCATTATTATCTTCAATTACAAGAATATGTGCCATATTAATCCTCCAATTAATATACCCTACAAAAATTTCTTATAAAATTGTAACATAAAAAAAGTAAAAAAACAATAAATTTTCAAGATTATAGTATGTTTTTGTAATGTTATATATACCGCTAACACTGCCCACTTTGCACGGACTTTTTTGCCCACTCCTTCCGCTACCGCCCAATGAGTCCTATTTCATGCTGAAAAGGCGAAATTGCATCTACGGTTTTCATATAAAAAATTTCGACTCCAGATACGCAAAAAAGCCCGATAAATCGTGCCATAACGTTATAGCATGCTATGTGACCAGAAATATCAAAGACTTCTTTTAAGACCTTTTTATACTTTGGAACAACGTAAAAACAAAGCCATTACTTTATTTACAACTGTAAAGGATTAAACGACGAAAATTATCTGAAAAACATACTAAAGTATTCAAAATTAATATATAGCGTCATAAATCAAATTTTTTAATCAACAAAATTGATTTACGCGTAATTCCTATAAAACCTATTGGCAAAGTATGTAATATATGTTATACTGTTCTCATTAAAATAAAGAAAGAAGTGAAAATAAATGGCTAAAAAAGAAAATTCATATAAACAATATGGAATTGCAACACAGGCAATACATACCGGAACAGATTACGATGAGGGAACGGGAGCTGGATGAGAGAACGGGAGCTGTAAGAAGACCACTGCATATGGCAAACAGTTATAAGTTGCCTGATGATCTTTCTCAAGTGAATTATTCTTCTACCGATCTCTTAATGTATTCTCGAAACGGAAATCCAAATCAACATTGGCTGGAAGAAAAGATTGCCGCACTTCATGAGACGGATGACGCAATTGTACTTGCAAGCGGTGTAGCAGCATTACACGCATTGTTTTGGACACTTCTAAAATCCGGGGACAGGGTTATTTATCCGAAAGTCAGTTATATGGCTGTTTATCGTTTGTTTCACGAATTGTTTAACAAGAAATTCGGGGTGGAAACTGTTATGGTCGATATGACTGATTTAGACTCGGTAAAAGTAGCAATCACTCCCGGCACAAAACTTGTCCATATCGAAACACCGGATAATCCGACCGTTGGTATCATCGATATTGCCACCATTGCAAAAATCGCTCACGAAAACGGAGCCGTACTTTCCGTAGATAACACATTTGCTTCTCCATATAATCAAAAACCGCTTAAACTCGGTGCTGATTTTGTTGTTGAGTCTTTAACCAAATTTATAAACGGACACGGAGATGCACAAGGAGGAGCAATCTTGTCAAACGATCTTGAAACAATGGATCGTATTAGGTATGAAGCACAGGTAAATGTCGGCTCGGTTATCAGTCCATTTAACGCTTGGCAGATTTTCCGAGGTTCTGTGACATTTCCACTCAGAATGCAAAGAATAAACAAATCTTCTCAAATTGTTGCAGAGTGGCTTGAAAAACAGCCGTATGTTACTTTTGTTTCTTATCCGGGACTTGTAAGCAATCCTGGACACGAGCTTGCAAAAAGACAAATGCAAAACGGTTACGGCGGCGTTATTTCTTTTGGTGTGAATGCTGATGATAAAACAGTAGAAAAATTTTGTGCAGCACTCAAAATTATTACATTTGCCGTTTCACTCGGTCACGATGAGAGTCTGATTTTTCCGCAGCCGAGTTACGATGAAAGAATCGAACTTTATCCGGAAAAATTCCGAAATGGTTTTATTCGGTTCAGCGTAGGTCTTGAGGAACCGGAAGATATTATAGAGGATTTAGAGCAAGCATTTCATAAGATAGGACTATTTTAAACAAGGTCAAAATAACGGGAGATATGATTATTGTAAGGAAGGAAATACAGAATAAAAAACGGAAACGAATGCGGCATCTAAAACAAGCTGTGTTGGATTAGTATAGCTTTGACATCGGTTCTTATTTTGTTATCAGTCAACAGAAAACGGTTTGCTGCTTGTAATATGGCAGTAAACCGTTTGTTTTTTCTAAAAAAATTAAAACAAGTTTCTTCATCTATAAATTTCATCTATATGAACTGATAAATTATATGTATTGGACAAACAAAGAAAATTATGTTAAAATTATAGCATAGCAAACATATCAACATGATATGTTTTGATAGGAGGCTGATAATATGAGAACAATTACATTACTTATCGGAGAATCCAAACGATGTATGAATCGAATGTGTTGCAGGAAATATTCATATTACAATAAATCAATTAAAGAAAGGATTATTGATATTTAATATCGCACGGTAAATATTATGAAAAAAACAATTTTAGCAGGTTTTGTTGCTGCAATAACAATTTTATCATTTGTAGGATGCCAAAGCACAGAGAATAAACAAACAAATAACGCAGCACAAACTTCAAATCTTGAGAAAAAGGATTTTAATCTCGGTTACTTAAATTCAACTGCTCATCTTTTAGGTTTTGTTGCAAAAGAAGAAGGATACTTTGAAGAAGAAGGATTGAATGTAACGCTTACACAATTTTCAAGTGCATCGGAACTTGCTTCGGGACTTGAATCGGGAAAACTTGATGTAGCTCTCATCGGTTCAGTTCCGGCACTTACATTTCAAAGTCAGGGACATGACCTTACTATTTTCGGAGGTGCAATGACAAACGGACACGGTTATGTAATCAAATCCGAATATGCAAAAGATACTGATGATATTGACATTAACATCTTAAAAGGAAAAAATGTTGCTTCCGTTAAAAACAGCATACAGGATGCAGAACTTCAGCTTTTATTGAAGAATAACGGCATAGAAATAGGTGAAGGCGGCGATAAGGTAAATATAGTTTACTTTGACAGCCAAAAAGACGCATATGTAGCATTGCAAAATTCTTCAATTGACGCTGCTTCGGTATATTCGCCTTATGCATCATTGGCGAAAGGTCAGGGATATAAAGTCGTTTACTATTGCTCGGAAATCGAGGAATTAAAAAATCAGCCATGCTGCCGACAAGTTGCCTCGACTGCTGCTCTTGAAAAAAATCCTAACGCATACAATGCTTTTGAAAGAGCTGTTATCAAGGCATATAAATTTTCACAGGAAAATGAGGACAAGACCATACAGGATATAAAGAAGTATATAGACATTGATCCTGATTATATAAAAACTGAAGTCTACGGCGGATACAGTTCTTCAAGTCCGGATCCCGATAAACAGGGAACGCTTGAATTAAAAAAGACGATTGTGGATCTCGGATATACGAATGACTATGATATAGAACCTCTGTATAATACTTCCGTATATTCAAAAGCGCTGGAAAGTATATTAGAAGAAAATCCCGATGACAAAACATACAACGATTTAAAAGAACATTTTGATAAGTATGAATGAGTAAACCACTGCCGGCGGAGCATTCATACAATGTTCTGTCGGTTAGCATAACGCAAAGGTGATACAATTTGAGTAAAATAGATATTAAAAATTTAACAGTTGAATATTCCGATAAAAACCATTCTTTCAAAGCACTTGACAATGTTTCGTTTTCGGTTGAGTTGGGAGAGTTTGTAAGCATCATAGGTTCAAGCGGCTGTGGAAAAAGCACCCTTTTAAGTATTCTTGAAGGAATCAATTCCCCTACTGACGGAAAGATTCTGATTGACGGTAATCCCATTTCAGGTACAGGTTTTGACAGAGGAGTTGTATTTCAACATTATTCCCTTTTCCCGTGGATGACGGCAAGAAACAATGTTGCTTTCGGAATCAAGCAAGCCAAGAAAGAATTAAAAAAAGATGAAAGGCTTAAAATCGCTGACAAATTCTTAGACAAAGTCGGTCTGGAAGAATTTAAGGGCAAATATCCCAAACAGCTTTCCGGAGGAATGCAGCAGCGTGTAGCTATCGCCCGTGCTTTGGCTATGGATACCGATATATTGCTGATGGATGAACCGTTCGGGGCTATTGACGCAAAAAACAGAACCATTTTGCAGGAATTGCTTCTCTCTCTTTGGGAGGAAAGCAAAAAGACGGTTGTTTTTGTAACTCACGATATTGACGAAGCTATTTTTCTGTCGGATAAAATCATTATGATGTCTACAAGACCGGGGCGTGTGTACAAAGAAATCCGTGTACCGTTCAAAAGACCGAGAAACAGATCAGAAATGATTGGCTTGAAAGAATACAGCGATTTTCGTAATAAACTTATATCATTGTTTTATGGTGATATTGTTGATAAGATCGGCGGAAGTAAGGTGGTTTTATAATGACAGTGCAAAAACGTTTTTTAAGAGTGACCAATATTCTGTTTGTTGTGTTAATGCTGGTTCAGCTTCTTCCGGATAAGGTTTCGAGCGAAACGCATACCACTTATCTCATAGGCTTTGCAATCGTTCTTGAAGTATTAGCTTTAGCGGCTTCGATATTGTCAAAAAATGAAAACGGATTAAATCTTTCTCTTGATATAATTGGTTTTCTGTATGCTTTGATTATAGTATGGACTCTTGTAACAGCAAAATTCAATGTATTAAATGAAGCATTGTTTCCGCCGCTCGGAAAGGTCTTTTGGCAACTTATACAGGACATTGGCAAAATCTATGTAAATATAAAAAGCTCTCTCGAAATTATAGCTCAGGGATATTTGCTTGCGGTTGTTATTGCGATACCGTTGGGACTGTTTTTAGGTTGGAGCGTCAGACTCGGAAATGCGGCTACATACATTTCAAAGTTTTTAGGCTCAATACCGCCTATTGTATATATTCCCTATGGAATAGCACTGTTGCCGACATTCCGTTCCGTTTCGGTATTCGTTATATTTCTTGCGACATTTTGGCCCGTGCTTGCAAGCACAATGAGCGGTGTTCTGAATGTTGACAAAAAGACGATTGATTCTGCAAAGGTACTGAACGTAAGCAAGCCTACAATGCTGTTTTCCGTAATACTTCCGGCGGCTCTTTCGCAGATTTTCATCGGCTGCAATCAAGGCTTGTCGGTGTCATTTATATTGCTTACATCAGCCGAGATGATTGGAGCACAATACGGAATGGGATATTATATAAAACAGTATTCCGACTTCGGAGATTATACACGCACCATCGTCGGACTTTTGGTAATAGGAGCGGTAATTATGCTGATTTCATTTTTGTTTAACAAATTACAGGGATATTTACTGCGTTGGAAACAATAGAAAGGGACGAAAGACAACGATTGAAATACTATGGCACGGCAGAGGCGGACAGGGTGCGTTTACTGCGGCAAGACTTTTGGGAGCGGCGTATGCGATAAAGGGTAATTATGCTCTTGCTTTTCCATCATTCGGCCCCGAAAGACGAGGTGCCCCGATACGAGCATTTACAAAGCTTGACGGTAAACCGATTGGAAATCGGAGTGAAACGGAAAAAGCAGATTTTTCGATATTCCTTGATGATACTTTGTTCTCCGATACCGCTTTTAACGAATTAAAACCTGAAGGTATTATATTACTTAATACAAAAAAGTATTTTGACAGCAACAGAATTTTTACGATTGACGCAAACACAATCGCCGAAGAAATTCTGAAACGCCCTATTACAAATACAATAATGCTCGGAGCGTTTGCGGCAATATCGGGAAAAATAAGCTTTGACGATATTTCGGAAGCAATAAGACAGTATATGCCGGAAAAGCTGCACGAAAAGAATATCGGTGCTGTCAAAGCGGCAATCACAGCAGCAAAGGAGACGTTGGTATGAAACCGTATTTAAGAGATAAAATACCACAATCACTATCCGAAATTCCCGACGCACCCTCATATGAAGCAGGTTATTTGATCACAAAAAATGCCGGTTGGCGCAACGAAAAACCTGTTATAAATCTTGATAAATGTATTGGCTGTCTGCAATGTTATCTGCATTGCCCCGACGGCGTAATCTTTAAGGAAAACGGAAAAGTCGGTATTGACTATGATTTTTGCAAGGGCTGCGGAATCTGTCGCAAAATATGCAAAATAGGCGCAATAGAAATGGAGGCGGAAAAATAATGGCAAGAAAATTTTTATCGGGCAACGAAGCTTTTGCCGAGGGCATACGGCTTGCAAAGCCGCAAGTAATTTCCGCATATCCCATAACGCCGCAGACTATTGTGGTTGAACGGCTTTCCGAAATGGTTGAGGATAAAAGCTTAAAAGCTGAATTTATTCACGTTGAATCGGAACATTCCGCACTTTCGTGTGCGATGGGTACTTCCGCTGTCGGAGCAAGAGCCTTTACCGCAACATCGTCACAAGGACTTTTGTATATGGCGGAATGTCTTACATATGCCTCCGGCGGACGATTCCCGATTGTTATGATGAATGCAAACCGCTCCACTGCTTTGCCGTGGAACATATATGGTGATCAGCGAGATTCAATTTCGCTTTTGGACAGCGGCTGGATTCAAGCGTATGCGGAAAACGCACAGGAAAGTCTTGACTTGGCTTTGATGAGCTATTATGTAGCTGAGGATAAACGGGTTTCGACTCCGTTTATGGCAAACCTTGATGGTTTTGTGCTGACTCATACCTATGAGGTTGTAGATGTTCCGACCAAAAAGCAGGCAGATGAATTTCTTCCGCCGTTTAAGACGGAAAATAAACTTGACCTTAATAATCCGAAAAATCTTGCTTTCTCGGCGGGTCCGGCACAGAATACGGCGTTTAAGTACAAAGAGCATATCGGTCTTTTGAACGCAAAAGAGGTTATTGGTGAAGCGGAAGAAAAATTTGCAAAAATTTTCGGCAGAAAATATTCGGGACTTACTGAAGAATACAGAACCGATGACGCAGATTATATCATTGTAACTCTCGGCAGTATCGCCGGACTTGTAAGAGAAACGGTTGATAAGTTGAGAAATGACGGAAAAAAGGTCGGACTTTTGCGGATTCGCTACTTGCGCCCGTTTCCGAATGAAGAAATCGCAGGAGCGCTTAAAAATGCAAAAGCCGCCGCTGTTTTGGAAAAGGACATATCTTTCGGAAACGAAGGAACGGTTTACACCAATGTAAATTCGGCAATCAAAAAACAGAATATCCATATTACGACATCAAACTATATCGGCGGACTTGGCGGAAAAAATATATCGGAAGCGGAAATTGAAAATATTTTCGGTGATATTGAAAGCGGAAAAACAGGTGTTACATTCTTAGGACTTGGAGGTGAATGATAATGGCATTGAATGCAAAAAGCTTAAACGAAGATGAATACTTTTACGGACATAAGGCTTGCGGTGGCTGCGGCGGCAGTCTGGCGGTACGAATTGCATTAAAGGTGTTGGGCGAAAAAGCTGTTGCCGTACTCCCGGCAGGGTGTATGTCGGCGGTCGGATTTAATTTTCCACAGCTTTGTTTTTCCAATAACGCCATTATTTCAACCTTTGCGGGAACAGCGTCTATGCTGGCAGGAATTGAAGCAGGGCTTCGGGCACAGGGAATAACGAACTTTCAAGCGGTCGGCTTTGCCGGTGACGGTGGTACGGCAGATATAGGGTTGCAGGCTCTTTCGGGGGCGATTGACAGAAACGATAACATTCTTTATATTTGTTATGACAACGAGGCATATATGAACACCGGTATTCAGAAAAGCTCTCTGACACCTTTCGGAGCAAAAACAACAACTACTCCTGCCGGAAAAAATATTCACGGAAATTTAAGACCGAAAAAAAATATGTTTGAAATTGCTGCGGCGCACGATATCCCCTATGCTGCGACGGCAAGTGTCGGATATATGAATGACTTTATGAATAAGATTGAAAAGGCGTCAAAAATACAAGGCACAAAATACATACACGTAATTGCACCCTGCCCGACAGGCTGGTGCGTTGAAACCGATTCTACCGTAGAAATAGCGAAAGAAGTTGTCGATTGCGGACTTTGGTATCTTGCGGAATATGAAAATGGCGAATATACGCTGAATTATAAACCGAAGAAATTTACCGATGTCGGAGAATATCTGAAAAAGCAAGGGCGTTTCAGACATTTAAGCGATAACGATATAGAAATCATAAAATGCTCACGGGATAAAAAGTGGGAAAAAATCAATCAAAATTGGAGGATAAAATAATGAGCCGAGATGTAAATAACAAATATTGGGATGAGGAATTGGAAACACTTCCGAGAAAGGAGCTTGAAAAAAGACAGCTTGCGGATTTGAAGGAGATTGTAAAATTCGCATATGAAAATGCACCGTACTACAATCGTTCATTTGACGAAGCAGGCGTTAAACCGGAGGATATAAAAGAGCTTTCGGATATACAAAAGTTCCCGTTTATCAATAAAAAGACACAGAGAGATACACAGGGCGTTGGTTCATTCTTGGGTGAGCTTTGTGCAGTTCCCGAAGAAGATGTCGTATTCATTTCAACCTCATCGGGTTCAACGGGTGTTCCGACAATGAGTCCGTTTACAAAAAAGGATTTTGACGAATTTCAGGATACCGAAAGCCGATGGTTTTGGCAGATCGGAATGAGACCGAACGACAGATATGTTCACGCTCTTAACTTTTCATTGTATGTCGGCGGTCCTGATGTTATCGGTGCACAGAATTTGGGAGCACTTTGCATATGGGGCGGCACACTTCCGAGCGAAAGACTTTTATTTATACTGAAAACATATCAGCCGACTATAATCTGGACAAGTCCCTCCTACGCTTGGCAGCTTGGCGAAAAGGCACTTAAAGCCGGCATTGATCCAAAAAAAGATTTGAATATTAAGAAGATAATTGTAGCCGGTGAGCTTGGTGGCTCAATCGACGCAACAAGAAAAGCAATCGAAGATTTGTGGGGTGCGGAAGTCTATGACTTCTACGGACTTTCCGATATATTCGGAGCATGCGCCGCAATGTGCGAAGCAAAGGATGGATTACATATCGCCGAAAACCATATTCTTGTTGAAACGGTTGATATTCATACAGGCGAGGTTTTGAAACCGGGAGAAGTCGGCGAGCTTGTATTTACAACACTCAGAAAGCAAGCAAGACCGCTTATTCGTTTCAGAACGGGCGACATTGGCTGGATCGACAACACGCCTTGCAAATGCGGCAGAACGCACGGAAGAATACATATAAACGGCAGAAAGGACGATATGTTTATCGTTTCGGCAGTCAATGTATTTCCCAGCGATATTGAGGCAGTTATCCGTGAACAGAAAGACATTACCGGCGAATACCTGATAAGGGTATTTGAAAAGGATTTCACTTGCAAATACAGTGTTGAAATCGAGAAGAAAATAGACAATCCCGACACTGATGAGGAAGTAGCGGCAAAGGTAAGCGCAGCGTTAAAGGCAAGAATCGGAGTTAAACCATATACGGTTGTTGTTCATCCGGATGGCGGACTTGATACCCGAAGCGAGCATAAATCAAGGAGAATCATTGACGAACGCAAGCTTGACTACTCAATATGATATACTATGGTATACTGCCGGTGACAAATGCCAATTCACATATTTTCCCCGACAGTATTGCGGCAAAAGCAAAAAGCAGTGTTGGTAATTTCTATAATCTGCCAATGTTCCCTATGTGAACATTGGCAGAGCTTTACAAGATACACAGCGGCACTTTTGAAAACAGGAAAATTACATTGCATACGATTTTCTCGCCTGCAATGAATGTGCCGTAAACTGAAAGTATTAGCAGTTTTATATTAACGCTTTGTGCAAAAGATAAAAGTTTAATCGGTTTCGGAACTCTGCATAAGGAAAATAATGATTATCTTGATGAACTGAAAAAGCTTTCGGAATTTGTACCGAACGATATTGACCGCAGAAAAATAGAGTATTATAATTATATTGAGTTTTTGAAAAAATACAACGATGAAAGGAAATAAGTATGAAAGAATTAAGTAAGCGCACGGCAACATTTACCGATTCGGTAATACGCCGTATGACACGAATTTCAAATAAATACGGAGCGGTCAATCTATCACAGGGTTTTCCCGATTTTGAACCTCCAAAAGAAATATTGGAGCGTTTGGCAGAAGTCACAAAAGAGGATTTTCATCAATACTCTATCACTTGGGGTGCGCAGAATTTTCGTGAAGCTCTTGCAAAAAAACAGGAGCGTTTTATGGGAAGGAGTATTGATCCGAACAGCGAAATCGTTGTTACCTGTGGAAGTACGGAGGCAATGATGGCGGCAATGATGACAGTAACAAACCCTGGAGATAAGGTAATTGTTTTCTCGCCGTTCTACGAAAACTATGGTGCAGATACAATTTTGTCGGGTGCTGAGCCGATTTATGTTCCGCTTTATCCGCCCGAATTTAACTTTGATGCGGATGAGCTTGAAGCTGCATTCAAGCAGAACCCGAAAGCCTTGATTCTTTGCAATCCCTCCAACCCGTGTGGAAAGGTCTTTACCTATGACGAATTAAAGGTGATTGCGGATTTGGCAGAAAAATATGATGTATATGTTATTACTGATGAGGTATACGAACATATCGTATATGAACCAAATAAGCATATTTATTTTTCGAGTCTGCCGAATATGGCACAGCGTACAATATCGTGCAGCTCGCTGTCAAAAACATATTCTATTACCGGCTGGCGCTTGGGTTATGTTATAGCACCTCCCGAAATCTGCGATACTGTAAAAAAAGTACACGATTTTCTAACGGTCGGTGCTGCCGCACCGCTTCAGGAGGCAGCCGTTGTCGGGCTGAATTTCGGTGATGATTATTATAAATGGCTTTCAGACAAATATACGAAGAAGAAAAATCTGTTCTTGAAGGGATTGGATGATTTGAAAATCAAGCACACAATTCCACAGGGTGCATACTATGTTTTGCTTGACATTTCCGAGTTTAATTATGATAGTGATGTGAAATTCTGCGAGGATTTGGCTGAAAAAGTCGGTATTGGTGCAGTGCCCGGTTCAAGCTTTTTCAAAGAAAATGTCAATAATTTGATAAGACTGCACTTTGCAAAAAAAGATGAAACCTTAAATGAAGCATTGAACAGGCTTGAGGGATTTCGTACAAAAATAACGGCGCATTAAAAACGCCGTTATTTTTGTAATGTGAATACAGCAAGGTTTCGGGGTACCAGACCGCAAGCTTTGATTACGTTATCGTGTCGGATTTCTTATTAAGACTTATTCGTTTTTTTATAGCAATACAATAAAATAATGCGACATAAGATGGCAAAAGCATACTGTCGTATGGCGAGGAGGACAACGCAGTAATATGCGGTTTGAATTGTCAGATTAGTTGCAGGATTTTGTTGTATTGCTATAGATACTCATAAAATGCGATTTGTATTTTATTAAGCGTTATAGATTTTATCTATAAGTATTTTTGGCAAAAGATATTGACAAATTCAAAAAATGTGATATAATAAAACCTATAAAACAAATAGGAATTATAGATGTTGCGAGGTGGTGCAAAATGCAGATTCTTATTTGCAAGCGATGTTGGGGTAATTTACAGCAATAGAATAAATTATCAAATGAAAGAAGCTGATTATTATGAAAGTATACGAAAAAATAACTGATTTAATAGGAAAAACTCCGCTGTTGAAGCTAAATAACTATATAAAAGAAAATAAGCTTGAAGCGTCAATATACGGAAAGCTTGAGTATTTTAACCCGGCGGGAAGCGTTAAAGACAGAATTGCAAAGGCTATGATAGATGATGCTGAAGCTAAAGGAATTTTAACCCACAACTCTGTCATTATTGAACCGACAAGCGGAAACACAGGAATTGGTCTTGCGGCGGTCGCTGCTTCAAGAGGTTACAGAATTATTTTAACAATGCCCGAAACGATGAGTGTTGAACGCAGAAATCTATTAAAGGCATACGGAGCGGAGCTTGTTCTTACCGAGGGTGCAAAAGGAATGAAAGGTGCGATTGCCAAAGCGCAGGGATTAGCACTTGAAATACCAAACAGCTTTATTCCTAGTCAGTTTACAAATGCGGCAAACCCTGCTGCACACCGCAGCACAACGGGCCCTGAAATTTGGAGAGATACGGACGGCAAGGTTGATATATTTGTTGCAGGCGTAGGCACGGGCGGTACATTGTCGGGTGTTGGCGAATACTTAAAATCACAAAATCCGAATGTCAAAATTGTTGCGGTAGAACCGTCAGGCTCCCCTGTTTTATCAAAGGGTACTCCCGGACCGCATAAAATACAAGGTATCGGAGCAGGCTTTGTGCCGGATACTCTTAACACAGACATCTATGATGAAATCATTACCGTTGAAAATGAAAACGCTTTTGAAACAGGCAGAACTCTTGCAAGGAAAGAAGGCTTGCTTGTCAGAATATCTTCCGGAGCTGCGGTTTATGCCGCAACAGAGCTTGCAAAGCATCCCGAAAATAAAGGGAAAATTATAGTGGCTCTTTTGCCCGATACCGGAGAAAGATACCTCTCCACACCAATGTTTGCAGATTAACTTATTATTTTTACGAAAGCAGGGATTTACAATGATGAACTCAATATTTTCTTCAACTGTATATTCAACAAAAGCCGCAGAATACGGCTTTGCTGCTATGCGTAAAAATAATTGCTGCTGTATCGCTTGCTGTCAAAAACGAGTGGTACGGCTTTTTTGTTATATATAACAGTCAGATGTTTATATAGAATAAAAGGTATTCCGCTCGTGAATTTCACGGGCGGATTTTTTGTCTGAAAGGAGTTTTTTACGATGAAAGATACAACGGAAAGCATCACCGCAAAGCTTTGCTCATTTGCAAGAGCTTATCATTCAAATTTTGATAAGGACAAAATTTTTGATGATTACCTTGCGTTTGATATGATGGGAAAAACAGAATATGAAGAAGCCGGGCAGCTTATTGAAAATGGATTCATGCCAGAAAAATACAATCCCGATAAGGCTTTTGACAGAAAGATAATAAATAGTAGCATTTCTGACTATATAGCTCCCATTCCATTGTCGAGAGCGGCTTTTACCGAACAGCGACTTAATGAATTTGCGAAAAAACATAAAGAAATTCAATATGTAATTTGCGGAGCCGGAATGGACACCTTTTCTTTTCGGAATACAAATCCGAATATAAAAGTGTTTGAACTAGACCATCCGAATACGCAAAAATATAAAAAAGATAAAATCAAGGAGCTTGAATGGATTATTCCCGAAAATGTCCGATTTGTTCCTGTTGACTTTGCAAAAGACAGTATGGAAAAAGCACTTATACGATACGGATTTAACAGACAAATTCCAACTTTCTTTGCCATACTCGGTGTAACCTATTATCTTACTCTTTCGACCTTTGAAGATACAATCGCAAAGATTGCAAATCTTTCATCAGCGGAAAGCGAAGTAGTTTTTGATTTTCCCGATGAAACTACTTTTTCGGCAAAGGCGGAAAAACGAACGAAAGAGCTTGCATTGATAACCGAAAAACTCGGCGAACCGATGCTTCACGGATATTCGGTAAAAGAAATTTCGGAGGTGCTTAAAAAATACA
>Ga0116159_1002635_pt1 | contig 16984 bp, 10 predicted proteins | sample AD_JPNAS1_MetaG_FD_89878 | JGI IMG/M metagenome (GOLD analysis project Ga0116159, IMG submission 89878) | Active sludge microbial communities of municipal wastewater-treating anaerobic digesters from Japan - AD_JPNAS1_MetaG | ecosystem: Engineered > Bioreactor > Anaerobic > Digestate | place...
CCGGCCCTGTTCGGCCAACACGCGCGTGATCGCGCTCGTCAACGTCGTCTTGCCGTGATCAACGTGTCCGATCGTGCCAATGTTCACGTGCGGCTTGGTCCGCTCAAACTTTTCCTTAGCCATCGTCTGCATGCCTCCTTAACCAGGATGGGACGAGCGCGTTCGGCGGCGGAACGCTTTTTGCCGCGCCGCCCGTGGCCCGCTTCCGTCGCCAACGTTACGCACATGGAGCCCGCGATCAGAATCGAACTGATGACCCCCACCTTACCATGGTGGTGCTCTACCGACTGAGCTACGCGGGCCCGGGATACAGGCATTATGGAGCGGGAAACGGGATTCGAACCCGCGACCCTCAGCTTGGAAGGCTGACGCTCTAGCCAACTGAGCTATTCCCGCCGATATCGAAAGAAAAATGGTGGGAGTAGGATTCGAACCTACGTAGGCGCTAGCCAACGGGTTTACAGCCCGTCTCCTTTAGCCACTCGGACATCCCACCACAACGAAAACGCCACCCCTTTGGCTGACGCGCCGCCATGCCTGGAGCTGGCGAAGGGAATCGAACCCCCGACCTGCTGATTACAAGTCAGCTGCTCTACCAGCTGAGCTACGCCAGCAAAAGGTCTCAAAAATCAAGCACCGCCCCATCGGGCGGCGGACGCCTTATATAGCAAATCCGCGTTGTCCTTGTCAACAAAACCGTGTGGAGAAAATTGCGGAGCCTGGAAAAGAGCAAGGGAACGCCGCCGGATCATGAGCCAGATCCGGAACGTCCCGTATTGGCCGCGACTTCAAGCTCCAAGGTCCGGTAATTGCGGCGGTAATTTTCGACGAGGGCCTGTTCAGGCGCGACGCCCGAGGCCAGTTCCGTCATCATGCGCTGCAAGGGGAGTTGACCGAATTTGTTCCAGAGATAGTTGACGCAGGCGTGGGCCTGTAGATACGCCAAACCGAGCGCGCTGGCGTCGAGCTTGCCGAGTTGGCCCTCCTCCAAACGATGCAGCGGATGCAGCTGTCCACGGCGGTTGGCTTCCTGGAGAACGGCGACATCGGCGCTGCTGAGATCGTTGGAAAACGTCTCCGCCAATCCCTCGTTCAACCACCACGGCACATTGTCCTTGGCTACGAAGCGGACGATGGCATGCGTGTACTCGTGATATAACCGGCGTTGCAGTTCGTTCGGACTGATCACCGCGCCCGCCTTGTCCTTGAGGGGAACGCGTATTTTCCCGTCGTACAAGGCTCCGACGTGCTCGTCAACCTGGTTTGCCTGGGCGAACTGATCGGCGGTGTACACGATGACCTGTATCGGAGCCGGGGGATAGGCCCCGCCGAATTTGCGCCCTATCTCCCAACGGGCGCGTTCGAGGATCATGAGGAGCCTGCTAAGGTCGCCGCCGCGCGTGCCGGGGGCATAACTCACTTGGAAATGACGCGAACCCGACTTTCCGAAGTTTCCTTCGACGGCTTCTTGGCGAAGGGCGTTCTCGAATTTCTGGCGAAGGCCTGGACGGTTGGGCTGAACTTCCAGCACCCATTCCCACTGCGCCAGCGCCGAAGCCAAGTCGTTCTGCCGGAAGTATGCTTCGCCCAGAAGTTCCCGCGCGTCGATGCTCTGCGGATCGAGTTCCACGGCCTCTTCGAGCCGGAAGGCGGCATCGGCCACAAGGTCCTTGCGCAGGCAGTAAAATCCGAGCTGCGTCAACGGCAACGCGTTTCCCGGATCGACGCCGATGGCCAGCCCAAGCGTCTCAATGGCAGCGTCCAAATCGTTGTTCTTTGCCGACTCGTTGGCTTGAGCCTGATATGCGTTCGAAAGGTTGCGCTTCACGGTGGCATTGTCCGGAGCCAGATCGTACGCCTTTTTGAAGGATGCGATTGCCGAGACGTACTGCTTCGCGTTGTATTGTTCGACGCCGGCGGCGTTGAATTCGCTTGCCGTGGGTTGCGCCGAGGCGGTCGCCGCCGCGACAACGGCCAGCAATACGCACAACACGCCGCAGGCTCTGCGCATGGCATCCTCCAGACCAACAGACGGCATCATGATTGCACGATGGCGATGGCGTCTATCTCCACAGGAATCCCTTTGGGAAGTCGCGCCGCCTGTAACGTGGTGCGCGCGGGAAAATCCGCCAAAAAACATTCCGCGTACACTCGATTCAGTTCAGGGAAGTCGTTCATGTCGACGAGATAGACGGTCGTTTTGACTACATGATTCAAATCGGCTCCTGCCGCGGCGAGCACGGCCTTGAGGTTTTCGAATGTCAGCCGGACGCACTCTTCGAAAGAGCCTTCAAGCGCGTTTCCCTCTCGGGTGAAGGGGCCCATGCCCGAAACATAAAGGAACCCGCCCGCCGACACGGCATGAGAATAGGGGCCGACCGCAGGCGGAGCATCTTTTGCCTCAATACAGGTCTTGTTCACGCTATCCTCCACGACGCGTTTGCGGCGTCGTCCCAAGACGGTGTTACACGCGCCCAAAAGGTAGCATACGTTGTCCCATGCGTCAAGAACGCCGAGAGTTTCCGGGGGCATGCCGCTTGTTTTTCGCGTGATGCTCCGGGTGATCGGTGGTGTGGGTATGGCCGTGGTCGTGGCCGTCTTGGTGCAAACGATTGTGCAAGGCGCGATAGGCGCCGGTCAGCACGAGCCGCATCCGCTTGCGCGCGGCATCGTCGGCGCGCGTAGCCATCGTGTCGAAATACGCGATAGCGCCCTCGATCTGTTCGAGAATGGTCAGCGCGTCCGCAGCAGCGAAGAAGGTCGACCCCTCGACCGGAACGGCCACCGGTGACGTGTGCGCGGCGACGATCTCGTGCTTGTCCGGATAGTGCCCGCGCACAAGCAGCGCCAGCCACGAACTCTTGTCGATTTTCACGCGCCAATGTCCGGCGTCTTGTTTGGGCTTGATGCGTTTGCTCTCGCGGATTTCGCCGTTCACGACCAGTTCGACGCGCGACATGGGCACGGTCACGCTGGCCACGTTCCATTCGACATCCACGGTGCCGCCGCTATGGGACATGGCGATGCGCGAGCCGGCGGGTTTGCCTTCGACCGAAAATTCCACAAGCGGCCCGTAGGTCACGAAGGTGTTGCCGGAACGCACGGCGTCCTTCCATGCATCGTAGGTGAACTCGCGACCCTGCGGAAGTTTGGCGTACGTGCGCACCGTGCCAACGCTCGTGTCGGCACTCATCTTGTCCGTGCCCGCGACGGCGGGGATAAAGTGGCCGCAGTTGAGATAACGATACCAGTCGGACAGCGAATACGGATCGATGCCGCCGTAGTGCCAGCCCCACGAAGCCATCTCGATAGCGTCGGCATTGCCGGTAATGATCGTGGCCGCGTGTTCGGCGCGCGGATTCGGGAAATGCGGAATGACGACGACGCCGCCTTGCTTGCGGCATTGCTGGGCCCATTCCGTCAACAAAATCGCGACCGGATCGCCGAGCGCGGCTTCGTCGGGCCCGCCGCTGCACATCGGCGCAATGAGGGGGCCGTTATAGCCGACCAGCGAGATGTGGCCGAGCGTGTGCTGGCGGTTCTCCGAGCCGACGCGCACCAAATACTCGCCCTCTCCGCCCGCTTCTTTCGAACCAAAGGTGGTCTTGCCGTCGAAGTCGCCGACGTTGGTCATCAACTCGCCCCACTGGCTTGCCAACAGGTTGACGACGTTGATGCCCTCGCCTGCGCCTTCGAGTTCTGCGGTCGGCGGCGATAGGAAATGGACGTGCGTGTCCGCCGTCACCCAGCCGCGCTCGCGCCAAGGCAGTACGCGTTCCAGCGTGAAGGTGACGTCTTTTGTAGCGGCGGTGACCTTGACGGCCTTGCGGATCGGCTTGATCTCAAGTCCCTTGCTGATCTCGACATACACCGTACCCAATGGCAGATCAATAACCGTCTCGCCGGGGATATAGGTGCAGAAATGCTTGCGCTCGTTTAGAAAGTCGACACTGTAGTCTTCGAACCACTGCGGATTCGGAATGCGGTGTCGATCGACCGGCGCAAGATATTCACCTGCTTCGCCGTGGACGTGCAGCTTCACGGCGACCGGTTTCTGGCTGCCCTTCTCGACGACCCGCAGGCGAACGCGTTGCGTCGCGGGGGCCAACGGCACGAGCGCCTTGCGTCTGCCCAGTGCGCTTGCAGGAACGGTGGAGCCGTCCGCGAAATGGAAACGCGCCTCGGGGTGCGCCGTGTACTCAACGATGAACTCATTCGGACGCACCTCGGGCGTCTTGTTGTTGTAGGTATCGCTCCAACGATCGTTCGGATAGTCGAACTTCGGCATGACCGATATGACTTGTCCGAGGTCGAGCCGGATTTGCTTCAGCACGCCTTGCGGCGACAGCGTCGGATCGAACGATTCGCCCTTGGGCAAACGCCAAACAGCCTTCTTCCTCGTTTCCCAGCGCAAAGGCATCGAGGCGACCTTGCCCGCCGTTACCGCCGAGATCACCACCGGCGCATACGGTTCGACACGTAGCCCAACGATAGGCTTGCTCGGGTGCGGGTTTTCCCACGCCCACAACCAGTTCACCCAGGGCGCCCAATCCGCCTGCACCACGCGCTGCTGCGACTGTCCCCAAGAGAATGGCGATCCGGGCTGGTCCGTCAACGACCGTACGGGGTGCGGCTTTTGGGGGCCGACCGCCTCAAAGCAAACCTCGCCCCAACACACGCGTTGCAGCATCCCGATTTGGCGTCGCTGAAGGATGGGCACGGCTACCTCGGTCCCGTCGGCATACATGAAGACGTAGTCCGCGACGCATTCGTTCAACCGTCCCACCCCGCGCGTCGGAGAGATGAAACCGTCCTTGTTTCGGTCAGGATACACGAAGTCGGTTGTGTGCATGAACACCAGCCACGGCGCCTTGAACCCGCGCCACGTCTCTGTGATGGGCTTGTCGACGGCAAGAATGACGCGGGTGATGTCGAAGGGCACGCCCCAAGCGGTGCAGGGACCGTTGGGCGCGTGCGCAGCATTGTTGCGCATGGCATCGGAGGTTCCCTTCCGGGCAAGCGTCTTCACCGTGCAGGTTCCCGTTAGCGGGAGTGGCGTGAACAAAGGCGAGCGAGGACCGTCGTGTATTTCGGACATAACGCTTTCCTTTCGGAAGTTTCAGATACACGCTATTCGCTTCTGGACATGCGCGCTTGCCGCTGCGATGAGTCATCGGCATTTCGCACGCAGCGCGCGAAAACCGGCCGTTACGCGAGAGAAATTCCCTGCATGCTTTCCTTGATCACGCTCGCGGAATGACGCATCGCGACCGTCTCTTCGTCGCTCAACGTGGCGACAATGCGGCCCTCGATGCCGTTCTGGCCGACAACACAGGGAAGACTCATGCAAACGCCCTCGATGCCGTATTCGCCCTCGAACGGCACGCTGACCGTCAAGACCGTTCGCTGATCATCGAGGATCGTCTCGCAAAGATGCTGGATGACGATGCCAATCGCCGAACTGGTGAAACCCTTGCGCGCTATCACTTCCCGTCCGGCGAAGCGAACGCGCTCAAACAAGGCGTTCATCGCTCCCTCGTCAAAAGACTTTCCAAGAACAGGCCGCTCCCGCAGCCGCAAACCGCCGATCGAGGCGTTGCTCCAGATCGGAACCTCCGAATCGCCGTGTTCTCCGAGAATGTAGGCATGCACCGATCGAGGATCCACGCCGTAGTGCTGCCCCAGCAAAGCCCTGAAGCGCGACGTGTCCAGCATCGTGCCGGTGCCGATGACCCGAGACCGAGGACGCTGACTGAGTTGCTGGATGACATGCGTGATGATGTCAACGGGATTGGTGGCCACCACCAATATGGCATTGGGGGCGTGCCGATCGAGTTCCGCGACGATCTCGCGAAAAATGGCGACGTTCCGATTCAGGAGATCGAGGCGCGTTTCGCCAGGCTTGCGTCCCGTCCCTGCCGACACCACCACCAGTTGCGAAGACCCCAGAGAAGCGAATGAGCCCGACCGCACGGTGACGGGCTCTGCAAGGGAAGCGCCATGCATGAGATCCATCGCCTCGCCTTCGGCGCGCTGCTCGTCCTTATCGACCAGAATCATCTCGCTGACGGTGTCGGCGTTGAACATGCCGTAGGCCGCCGCCATGCCGACCTTGCCAGCGCCCAGGATGCCAACGGTCCGCTTCTGAATCATGTCATAATCTCCGCGTTTCGGGTTGTCATGAACGCACGGGACGATTACACTACATGCATCGTGACAAATCAAGCGTCGCGGGCTTTCGCGAGACCGGCAAGCGCCGATTCGCCAAAGACGCGCATGCAGAACAGGAGATGCGACATGATCGCGAGCATTCGCCGTGCGGCGGTTCTGGGTTCAGGCGTGATGGGCAGCGCAATCGCCGCGCATTTGGCAAACGCCGGCATCCCAACCCTCATGCTGGATATCGTTCCGCCGGGCCTTGACGGCGCGGACGCGAAAAATCGCGCCAAGCGGAACAGTATCGCCGAGACGAACCGAAAGGCCCTGCTCAAGACAAAGCCCTCGCCTCTCTACCTTAAGGATGACATCGAGCGTATCGAGACGGGCAATTTTGAGGACGACCTGCCCCGCATCGCCGAATGCGATTGGATCATCGAAGTCGTGAAAGAGGACCTCGCGATCAAGCGGCGGCTGTTCGCGCAAGTGGCCAGACACCGCCGCCCCGGAACCATCCTCACCACCAACACCAGCGGCATCCAGATTCGCGAGATGCTCGAGCCGATGGACCCCGACATGCGCGCCCACTTTCTCGGCGCCCACTTTTTCAACCCGCCGCGCTATCTCAAATTGCTCGAAATCATTCCAACCCCCGACACCTCGCCGGAAGTGGTCGCATTCATGGCCCGTTTCGCCGAAGACGCGCTGGGCAAGGGCGTGGTGTATGCGAAAGACACCCCCAATTTCATCGCGAACCGCATCCTGACCTTTCTCTCGCAATATCTTCTCGCCGAATTTCCGAAACGCGGCCTGACCGTCGAGGACGTAGACGCGCTCACGGGGCCAATCATCGGCCACGCCCCCTCGGCCACGCTGCGGACCATGGACCTTGTCGGCCTCGACACGTATGTCCACGTCATCGGAAACGTCCACGACAACTGCCCCAGCGATGAAGCGCGCGACCTCATGACGCCTGCGCCGTGGTTGAAGGCCATGATTGAGAAAGGCCTGCTCGGCGCGAAATCCGGGGCGGGATTCTATAAAAAAACCGACAAGCGCGACGAAAACGGTCGCCCCGTCATTTTAACGATCGACATCAATACGCTCGATCACGTTCCCCAAAAGAAGCCTGCCTTCGCCTGTCTCGATGCCGCGAAGGCAGGCTCTTCGCTATCGGATAGAATCAAGACGATGCATGTTGGCGACGATCCCGGCGCCCAATTCGTCTGGTCCGTCTTCGCAAACACGGCCATCTATGCGGGCAACCGCATTCCCGAAATGGCCGACGACATCGTCAACATCGACAACGCCGTGAAATGGGGATTCGCGTGGGAAATCGGCATCTTCGAAACGTGGGACCTGCTCGGCGTCCCGTACGTCTGCGACCGCATGAAGCAAGAAGGCCTCTCTTTGCCTCCGATCGCCGAAGCGTTGCTGGCAAAAGGCTATGCGTCGTTTTATAAAACCCTGAACGGAGCGATCTGTCACTTCGACCTTGCCTCCGGCGAATACAAACCCATCGCATCCAACCCCAACGCGATTGTCTTGGCCAATCTCAAGCAATCCCGCGGAACGGTCGCGAAGACAGACTCATGCAGCCTCGTTGATCTCGGCGACGGCGTCCTATGCGCCGAGTTTCACTCGAAAATGAACACCATCGACGGCAACCTCGTCGCCATGCTTCAGGAAGGCGTCCGCCTGCTGAACGAAGGACAATTCGAAGGCATGGTCGTCGGCAATCAAGGCGATCACTTTTCCGCCGGAGCCAACCTCAAACTCGTCCTCGGCGAAATTATGCACCGGCGCTGGGACGCCCTCGAGAAAATCATCCGCTCCTTTCAAGACGTGAACATGGCCATGCGTTTTTGCAAGCGCCCCATCGTCGGCGCGCCGCATCACTACACTTTCGGCGGCGGCATCGAGATGTGCCAGCACATGTCGAGGATCGTCGCCGCAGGCGAAACCTACGGCGGACTCGTCGAATTTGGCGTCGGCATCATTCCCGCAGGCGGCGGATCCAAGGAGATGCTCCGCCGCGCCCTGGCGTACGTGCCCGCGAACGTCCCCGAAGGAGACCCCTTTCCCTACGTGCGCCGCGCCTTCGAGACGATCGCCCTCGCAAAGGTCAGCACGAGCGGCCCCGAGCTGATCGAACTCGGCTATTTCTCCGATCAAGACATTGTCTCCATCAACGGCGATCACCAAATCAAACGCGCCAAAGACGTGTGCCTCGGCCTCGTCAAGATGGGCTATGCCCCGCCGCGCCCGGCCAAATTGACGGCCCTCGGCGACGCTGCGCACGCGACGTTTTGTGTCGGCGTCTACCAAATGACGCAGGGCGGATACGCCAGCGATCACGATGCGCTCATCGCCGAAAAGCTCGCCCGCGTTCTCACCGGCGGCGACCGGATCTCCGGAAGCGCCATGAGCGAGCAGGACATTCTGGACCTGGAATGCGAGGCCATGCTTTCGCTGTGCGGCGCCGAAAAGACCGTTGCGCGCTTGCGGCACATGCTGGAAACCGGAAAGCCGTTGCGAAACTAAACGGGGCGCGGCGCCGGCTTACGGAAGACTCACCACCATGCCGTCTTGCGCCGCGATGACTTCGACGCCGAGCTTGTCGGACAGCTTCTTTGCCACCCGATCAGGGCCGGCGGCAAGAACCGAAAGACCCATATGCGTGAGAAACGCCTTGCGGGGGCGCAGAACGGCGATAGCCTCCTCCGCATCCTCGACAGAGTAATGAAGGGTCGAAGGGTTGTCCGCACGGCGATGGAAAGTGGCATAGAATACCAGCATCTCGGCGCCGCGATAGGAATCAAGCAAGTCCGGATCGTACACGGTGTCGACCATGAACCCTATCGAAACGCGAGGCGTCCGATAGATGACGCCATACGTTTCCGCAGAGTGACGATGCGCCCCGGACGTGCGGAACCGCACGTTGCCGATCGCATACTCCCGCCGCGGCCCAAGCGGCACGATTTCTTTCAAAAAATCACGCAAATAATGGTACAAAACGGACGTATCGCCCTCATAACAGGGACGTGGAGCGAACAACGTTCCGCGAGGGCGATCTCCTCCGCCCGTCATGGCGTCAATGATGATGTTGACGTCGTTTGCGTGATCGATATGCCCGTGCGTGACAACGATGCCATCCAGATTGGCCGGATCGATGGGCGGCGCCGCTTTCACGCATTGCACCAGAGAACCAGGGCCCGGATCCATCAATATGCGAACCTGTTCCAGTCGGAGAAAAATGCCGCCTGAGGCGCGCAACTGCCGCGCCACGACATGCCGCCCTCCCGCCGTTCCCAAAAACTGCATGTAATCGCCGGAACACACGACCGAGTGCTGGTCCTTACGTCGTTTCAAGCCCAGACGCACGCTATGCGACGCGCCATCGCGAAGCGCCACGCGGCGCCGGAAAACGCCGTCTTCTCACTTCCTGGGCCGCGCCGATCCCAGCGGTTCGAGATCGACCTCCTCGGCGTCTGATTCAGTCGAAGACGTCTGGGCGGCCGATTCCGGGATCGCGGGAACCGCAACGGGCGGCAACGGCGCGCTGACCACGTCCTCCGGCGTCTCGACCTCGGAAGAAACGGTCCTGGAATCCTCGTCGGAGACGGGCTCGGGAGCGGCAGGGGCTTGCACAATGCCCGGCGCCACATCCGGACCAGACGGCCTGGGAATCACGATTCGCATCTCATTCCGAACGCTTTCGACCCCCGATGTGTTAAACGCGATATTCTCCGCCAGGGTCCTTTGCGACGCCGACTCCACCTCTCCCGTCAAAATGCACACCCTGTCCTGCACATCGACCTTCAAATCACGAATGCTGAGATGCTGGCTCATCAAAATGCTTGACTCAACGCGCTTTTCAATCCATTTGTCCGACATCATCGTCAGCAAATTGCGGTCCGGATCGCGCTGCACCACCGGGTTTACAGCGAGATTGCTCACCACGCGCTCCACGCCGCGCGTATCAAGGACGATTTCCTCGACACGCGCCTTTTGCGCATCGGACCCGACCACTCCAAACAACGTCGCCACCGCTTCCCGGACCCGGACCGTCAGCTTCAATCCGCCAAGTTCCTTATGGTACAGCAGACGCGACCGGATGGCCGCCGCTGTTGTCTCATCGGACACCGTCTGCTGCCAAGAACGCTTGGCGGCCTTGCGCGGGATCTCCTCGACGACGACAATCTCGTTGTTCACCCGCCGCACGCCCATCGCCGACTCCGCAATGGACTGGGCCAACGCGCGCTCAATCTCGTCGCTCACGCTGCCCGACAACGTCACCACCCCAGCCGAGGTCCTCGCCTTGATGTTGAACGCGCTCAAACTGTCGTTCAATAGCAGGGCCGTCTCGATGCGCGCCGTAATCGCCGCATCCTGAATCGCCGATCCCAAATCCGCCGCCCACGCCGGCGCGTACACCGCAGCCGCCAAAACCAACGCCCAACCCCAGTGTTTCCGATGCATGCCTTTCCCCTCACAATAACTTCACGTGATGCAATTCCTCGATGCCCTTGCGCACCTCGGCGGCGGATCGGTGAAGCGCCTCGCGCTTGTCAGGAGCCAGATCAAGCTCCAGCACTTCCTCGACCCCTCCCTGTCCAAGCCGGACAGGAACGCCAATAAACACATCCTTCAAGTCGTACTGCCCCGTCAAATACGCCGAACACGGCAAAATCTGACGCTCATCGTTCAGAATGCACTGCACCATGCGCGCCACGCTTGCCGCCGGGGCGAAATAGGCGCTCCCGGACTTCAACAACGCCACGATCTCGCCGCCGCCCTTCTTCGTGCGATCGATGATCGCCTCGATCCGATCGCTGGGCAGCAACTGGGTGATGGGAACCCCCGACACCGTCGTATATTCCGGCAACGCCACCATCTCATCGCCATGAGAACCCAGCACCATGGTGTCCACATTCTTCATGCTCACGCCCAACTCCGCCGCCACGAAGGTGCGCATGCGCGCGCTGTCCAGCGTCCCCGCCATTCCCATGACCCGGCGCGGCGGGAACCCCAGCCGCTTGTACGCAAGATACGTCATCACGTCCAGCGGATTCGTAACGATAATGACCACGCTCTCCGGCGCATACCGCCCGATGTTCTCGCAAATGTCGGAAACGATTTTCCCGTTCGTTTCCAGCAGATCAAGCCGCGTCATTCCCGGCTTGCGCGGAATCCCCGCCGTGACCACGCAGATATTGCAGCCCGAAATATCGGCGTAATCGTTCGTTCCCATCGCCATGCAACTGTATCCGCGGACCGGGCCCGCCTCCGTCAGATCCAAGGCCTTGCCCTGAGGCAGCCCCTCCACGACGTCCGTGAGCACCACGTCGCCCAACTGCATGCCCAGACAATACTGCGCTACCAATGCTCCAACGTTGCCCGCCCCTATGCACGCAATCCGAAAACGCTTTCCCCCTGGCATTGTGTTCGCCTCCGTTTCGTTGGGCCGCCTCGCCAAGTATACTGAAACGCACGCTTGCACCCAACTAACACATCAACCCCTCGCTCGTATTTCTCGCGCGCCGCCGAAAAAACGGAAAGCGCCGCAAACGAATTGCGGCGCTTTCACTGGAGGTAAGACTCGGGGCCCCAATGTCCCCCCTGAAGTGTGGGATGATGCACTCCAGGTTGCTTACGCAACTGCGACATCCTTGTCAAAATCAGCCTCGACCTCCTTGTCTCGGCTTGCGCCCCATATATCGGCAAACAGCGGAAAAACTTGAATGATGCGCGCGCCCAAAAAAGAGAATCGCCGCAACCAGGGGATTGCGGCGAACGCTCGAGGATATTGCCAAGACGTCTCCAAGACGAAGAGCGGGGTTAAACTCTTTGGACGTTATCCAGATACGGAAAACAGTCCGCTTGGGGTCTTCGGCGGCATCGGCTCCCGGCCTCTGCCTTACATGCGATATATCGGCAGCGGCGGCGAGAACTTAACAGCCGGGGAGCTCTTATATAGGGGTCGATCCGTTTTTTGCGCAGTCGATGAAGATGTTTTCATAGAATACTATAATATGGGTGTGCTGCATGAACAAAAAATATCTTTTCACTCGATCCCCAACCGGAGACCCCGCTCGATATAGAGATTCACGTTGCGCGAAATGCGCGCATTTTGATCGTACACAGAGACATCCACCCGGCGCGAGAATTCCTTCCCCAGCGAGGAGGAAAAGATGAGTTCGCGCTCCGATTGCGGATCAGCCGTGAAAGCCGTTTCCAACACGGGGCCAAAAGGCTCCTCGGAAGAGAGCGAGTCTGCACGCACAAAAACGATTCGGCCCAGGTCGGCGTACGCCTTCGCAAGGCCAGAATCATTGTGCGCCGTGACGGCCAGGCGCTGGGGGGCCCCCGAACTGACGAACGATCCAATAGGAAGCCAAGCCCACCCTTGACTCCCCGCGACGGCGAACGGCGTCACCTCGCCCAACGGCTCGGTCGCCACGATTCCTGCGTTCTCCGAGACGGTGCAGAGCGTAAAGCGCAACGTAGCGCGGAAATCGTTTTGCGCCCGCACCTCCCGCCACATTCGAGCCAAAGCCCGGTACGCGCCCGGCGCGAGATGCATGTCCGCATAAAGGCCTTCGTCCGGCGGATCGCCCCTCCGCATCGACATTCCCAAGGTAATCCGTTCCATGTCATCCACTAGATTGGGATCAACATGAATCAACGGAAACCAGCGATCCTGCTCCGGCGCCGCGCGCGTGAAAGCCAAAGGGTCGATAGCATCCACGCATTCAAAAACGCGGCACACGAGGTCGCGCGGTTGCGGTCCCGGATTGTCGATGACCAGCCGGACGGCATGCGCGCCTTTTTCAGACGGCAAGGCGCCGTTGTTCGCGGTGGATGCGCGCAGCCCAAAATCCAGCGGCGTGCGCATCGTCAGGACGTCCTTGCCCGCCGGCGCGATGGGAGGCGCGTCGGAAACCGATCCGCCGGGACCGGGCACGTAGACGACAGCGCCCCCATAGCCCCAGTCGGCCACCTGGGCCACGCGCAAAGGGATGCCCGGCCGGCGCGAAAGATTGTAACGATAGAGCGTCACGGCATGAAACGCGCGGATTTCCTCGCGAACGCCATGGCGGTCCAGCCAGCCCGTGTACAATGGCGCCCACGGGGGCGTCTCCTCGGGCTCCCACCACGATTCCGCCAGCCATAGACGCGCCGCGCGATCCGCCACGACATCCAAGCGCTCCGGCAACATGCCGAGATGGCGCCACGAATTGGGGAAAGCATAGCTCTCGATAAGACCCAATTCATCGTGCCGGGTGAAACTCAGGGTCGATTGCTGCCGATCGGACAGGTAATAGTAGGCCATTGACGGATACGTCAGGTGGCTGAAATGAGCGAGGTAATCGCCCTCCTTCCAATTCGATTGAATATGTTCTGCCGCGGAGCGCAAGTCAGCCTTCACGCGCGCCCCCAAACGATGCTCCGTGAGAGGATGAAGCCGTTCTGCATAGTAATCCCCGATGCACGGCAGCATGGCCGCGCCGAACACGCCTATTGCGGTGGCGCGCCCCCATGGTCGCCGCAACATGCAGACGCCCGCTCCCACAAGAACAAAACAGGCCACCGAAGAGACGATGAAAAGGCGGTGTTCATAAAAAGAGAAACTCCGCGAATGCCAGATCGCGAGATTGCCGACAATAGGCGTCACAAAGATCAAGAGCAGAAAGACCAGTTCTTCGCGCCGGCGCCGCAACGCAATGAGACCCGCCGCAACGCACACAAACGCGGCCGCGCTGAGGACATAGTACGCCGCCGCGTTGGAACTATACCCGGCGAAAAAAGCCTTGATCGTAAGCAGGCCGGCACGCCATCTCAACGGCGGGTACCAGGTGGCCGTCATCGCCGCGGTCATGCGGTTGATATGCCACACCTGCAAAAGCGCCGGAAACGCTAGAATGGCGACCACGATTTGCGAAAGCGACCACCTCAACGTCTGCCGTCCCAAATCGCCCAGGGACTTAGGGTCCACACTCAGACGTTCCAACAGATGAACCAAAAAACATAGATTGAACACGATGACAAGCCAAACCGTCGAATAATGGTTGTACAACGATAACGTAAGCAGGATAGTCAGGCCGGCCCAGTCCCGCCGTCGTCCTCGGCGCAACGCGGAAAGCAGAAACAGCATCGCGCCCAGCGCCAAAACCAGCATGGACGTGTAGGCGCGCAACTCTTGCGCGTAGAACAGGTGGAACGGCGATAGGGCCACGAGAAAGGCCGCGACCAACCCCGACCCCTTTTGGCCAGTGAACGACCGTCCCACCCTATAGGACAAGGGGACTGTGGCCACTCCAAGCAGACAAGGCAGCAGCCGCAGCCAGAAATCACACGCGTACGTGCCCGGAGCGACGAAGAGCTTGCCCAAAGCGAACCAGAAGTACGTCGCGATCAGAAACAATGGCGGTTCGGCAGTCCAGTCGGTATCGAGCAGCCGCCAGGGATATGGGGTCCAGGCCGCCACGCCAAGCGTATTGCCCTCGTCATACCACAGGCTCGCCGTAGCAAGATGCGCAAGCCGGAGGCCCAACGCAAGCAACGTGATCGCGGCCAACGCCATGGTTGCCCGAGAGAAGCGCCATCGGGAGGCGTCGTCAACGCGCATACATACCTTCACGCATAGGCGGTTTGCATTCTTTCACGGAAAAACCGTCATAGGTCCAACGAGAACACGGAAGTGTAGCGCAGCATTTACGACGGACACAAACTATCCGTTAGAGCTATTCCCCGGTTCGGCGTCAGACGCGGATCGCTCGGATCCAGAACGCTTGACCGCCCTGCGGGTCATCGCGGCGGCCAATTTCAGAACCTCGGAGGGGCTATGGATGGTGCGGTTGTAGATGGCGCATTCCCAGGTGCAGGCACACTCGTGCTGGGCGATCCATCGCGTAAGCCGACGCGCCCGCTCCGTGCGCAAGAGGGCCGCCATGTCATAGCCGAAATCATGCAAATTGCCCAAGCACGGATCCTCGGGTTTGGTCTCGCCGGGCTTTCCCTCCGGGATGCCCACGACCTCCAACATCTCGCACGGATATACCAATCCATTCTCATAGACGACCAAAAGGCGGCGCCCCGCATGGCAGCCGATGTCTCGTCGATTCCCTGCGGCCACGTCCGCCACAACCGTCGTAATCAGCTCTCCGATCGTGTCGAACATCATCACATACGGATTGAAGCTCTTGCTTTGGCGCTTGTGCTGGCGCAGGTACTCTTGCGCGGCCCGATATTCATCGAGCGGCACATCCGACGCCTCCCGCTCGTGCGTGAGGCCGCGCGCATAGGCGACGCCGATCGGCGCGTCCGCATAGTCCGTCATGGCGCGGTCCAGCGCCTCCCGCCAGGACCCGTAGTTGAACTTGCTCATCACGAAATTCAAGACGCACGAAATATTGGCGTGGCGCGCGCGCAGCTTCTGAATCACGTCCCATGTGTCGTGAAAATGCTTGTATGCCTGTGGAACGCCGAGGATGTCGTCAAAATGCGCATCCACGCCGTGAAAAGGAAGGCAGAAGTTCAAAAAACCGTCCGGGCAATGGTTGACGAAATGTTCGGCCATCGTGGCGACGCGGTCGGGACGCAGGGCATTGGTCGGGATCGAGAAAAAACGCGTTCCCGAGTGCTCATAAAACGCCTGCACGATCTCGGGCAGGTCTTCGCGCAGAAGAGGCTCCCCCCCCGAGCACGTGAGTTGCGGAAGCTGACGCATGCTGCGAGCGAGCTTGACCAGTTCGGAGACCGAATGCGACTCTTCCTTTGCGCGCGCGCGCATCCCATCCCAGTTAAAGCACATGCGGCAGCGGGCATTGCACTGCGAAGTCACATGCAGAACCAGATACTCGATCCTTCCAAGCAACATGGCGGCGCCCATGGCGCGAGCCGCGGTGATCTGCCGTTTCAGGCCCATAAACCGTTTTTCCCTCAGTTATCGGATCGGTGCAACCCGCGCGGTGCGGCGGAGCCGGCCAAGAACGCATTGGCCCAATGCCCACGCTCCCCCCCCGCAGATCACGAGCGAACTGACATAATGGATGACAAAAGCGGCCGCTGCAAAACGCAAGGTTCCGCTCCATGCTCGCGCGGCGCGAAGAAAACGTCGCGTATAGAAGCCATATGCCGCCAGGGAACCCGCCCCCGCCAATCCCCACAGCAGCTTTGCGGGCGCGGGAAGAAGAGCGAGCAGAAAAAATCCGGGCGCCAACAAGCCCAGTAGGCGGAGAAAGGCTTCCTTTCGGGATATCTGGGCCTTGTCCAACGCCGGACGCCGTTCGAGGTAGTAAGGGACGAATAACGTGATCCGGACCCAATAATTCCGAATCAGACGGCGCAACGAGGCGGGATAGTCGTGGTGGAAAACAGGCTCCCGAGTCATCACGGATTTGAAACGAACGCCAAGCCGCTTGCCGAAATCGTAGTCCTCGTGCGCGTTGGTCCGATAGGTCTCGTCGAATCCTTCCAACGCCCAGAAGGCATCCTTCCGAATCGCGCCGCAGCGCGTCATAAACCCGGAAATGGGGGCCACATCCTCGTCGTCTCCAAAAAATGATTCGAACCAAAAACGCTCGATCGCCGCTCCATAATTCTGGAAAGTGTTGTCGCGCTCGACGAACGCCTGGTTCATGAACGAGACAGCCGCCGTGTCGGGGTTCTGGGCGAGGACCGCGTGGGCTTTCTCGACGGCCCCAGGAGGGCAGATCACGTCCGCATCCATAAAAAACAGAACATCCCCCACGGCTTCGCGCGCGCCGACGTTTCTTCCGTGCGCAGGGCCTTGGTTCTGTTCCAGCCGGATGCAGCGCGCGCC
>Ga0116159_1002642_pt1 | contig 16944 bp, 7 predicted proteins | sample AD_JPNAS1_MetaG_FD_89878 | JGI IMG/M metagenome (GOLD analysis project Ga0116159, IMG submission 89878) | Active sludge microbial communities of municipal wastewater-treating anaerobic digesters from Japan - AD_JPNAS1_MetaG | ecosystem: Engineered > Bioreactor > Anaerobic > Digestate | place...
CATAATCCCTTTTATCATGGTCACGTGCTCCTTCCTGATGCTTTTGTACAATTAAAGGCTGTGAATATCTGATAATACAACATGCCATTCATCATGGCAAATGCGAGATTTGCGGTTCATAACATTGGGGGGGATACTCATCCCTTTCGGTCTGGATCAGGCTTGCGGAACGTCGCGAGGGGCAAGCGTCTGCTTGACCGGCGGCAGTCATGCCGCCCCCTCCAAACTTCGGGTCTTCGCATCTTCGCTTGACCCCTCCCCCCTTTTTGTCGCGTAGAATTCCATATTGACTGTTTTGCCCTCCCCCACATAATGTGTGCCAATCAATGGGAATCGGTGGGGTGCCGGTCTGCCTTGCCTTATGGGATAGTCGTAATCATTTTAGCAGTCATACTGTGATTCACCACAAAAGGGGAACCCTCAATGAGTACAAATCTATGTGAAGGTCTAAAAAGGAGACTGGTTTTCGTGATGGCCGTCATCGCGGCAGGCATGGTTGCGTTGGGTGCGGTCAAGGTTCCTGCGCCAGATAATTTTCCGGGCGGTGAGGCGAGCATCGCGGATCCGGCGTTGTGGGGTGGGGTGTTGCCGACGATTTCGGACTCGCCCTATTTCTATGTCGGCGACATTTTCCGCTATTACATGGACGGGGCGGATACGTTCACCCATCGTGTGGATTTTGGCGGGACCTCGTTCAGTGACCGGAACTGGGTGTCTCCCTATACACCACAAATCCTGACGATCGACATCTTCAACCATGCGGTTTTCCACACGACGGCATTTACATCGACGCGTGGGATTGACGGCTCGCGCCACACGATCAAGGTACACGATGGCGGTGTGTTTGATTGTGGCAACTTCAAGGTCGAAAAGGGTGATTCCACGATCAGGATCACGGATGGCGGCTATCTGGTAACCACCAACGCCTCGACGTACATCGGTTCCAGCACGGCCGGTGATGTGCTTCATGTGTCCTTTCTCATCAATAACGCGACGTGGATGGCAAATGGGTTCTGGCTGGGGCGCGAAAACAATTTCGAGAACATCGACATCGCGTTTGCCGCCACGAATAGTATCATCGAGTCATTGAGTGGCGGGACGCTTTTCAATGACGATTCGGATTTTGTGCTCGGCTCCGGTACGCGTCTCCGGGTTCGGGATACGGTCACCATCGATTCCGGCGCGCATCTGACACTTGACGATGCCCAGGTTCTCAGTGATGACACGTATACGAACGGCGCATGGTATGTCGGGGTAGGTCGTGCCAAAGGGCGCGACTCTGTCCTGACTGTAAAGGGGGCAAGCGTACTCGAACCCACCGGGTTCACAGTTGGACACGATTCCGCACGCACCGGGCGGGTCGTTGTGGCTGAAAACGCCGTTGTCGACATGGTTCTGCCCTCCTTTTCCTACGACAATACGCGATTCGGTCTTTCCGGCGTCGGCTATCTCGAGATCCGAGACAAGGGCTGGTTTGGTTCCTCCTCCACGAAAAACGGAGGCATTCCGATCCGTTTCGGTATCAACGCCGGTGGATACGGACAGTGCGATATCTACGGCGGCACGCTGGAATACTACGGCTACGGCACACATATCGGTGTGGCCGGAACGGGAGTCATGAACGTTCATGGCGGGTTGCTCCGGATTCTCCGGATGGAGCTTGGAACATCGGCGACGGAAACCGAAAAGGCTGTTTTCCGGCAAACCGGCGGCACGGTTCGGATCATGAGTGCTGCGGGCAAGATCGGATCAGAGGACGGGCGCGTTCAGGTTGCTTGTGTCGCGCATCCGGCAGAGGTGTATCTTGAGGGCGGTGTGCTCGAATGCGGGCGGCTGTTTTCCGTCAACCCGTCCTATGCAACGGTGGTCGCGAACGGCGGAACCATCCGGCGTGTGGGAAGTTGGGACGGGGCCGTTCCGGATAAGTCCCTGATTACGGGTATCGGGTCGTTCACGATCGGTGTAGACGGATTCACCATCGACACCACTGGCGGGGATGTGGATGTCAAACAGAACATGACCAATGTCGCCGGTGAGGAAGGCGCGCTCTTTAAGGTGGGGAAAGAGAAGTTGACGTTCACCGACACCGCTTACGATGTCGCGAACACGATTGTCGCTGAAGGAACCTTCCTGTTGGGCGACGCGGCTTCCGTCCTCAACACCGCGCTTACGGTGACCAACAACGCGACGTTCTCATTGGCCGGCGCGGCGACGTCTGTCACGCTCGATGCGTTTACGGTCACGAACGGCGTGCTCTCGATTGATCCGGGTGACCAGTTCATCGTCAATGGCCCGGTTGCGCTTCAAAACATCTGCGTGACCTTCTCCTCGTTACCCACGGTGGATCAGGAGTACACCTTTCTGGTGGCGGATGGGGAACTCGACGCATCAACCGCGAGCGCGCTCAGCAATGTGCTGATCTCAAACCTTCTCCCTGAAGATACGCATATCGCGTTGGTGCCTGTTTATGACTCTGGAACCGGGAAGACGACGGTCACCATCGCTGTGAAAAGTGATGTTCCGCTCGAGAACGCTACGGTGTGGAACGGTTCCGACCAAGCGTGGGGAACCGGTGGAAACTGGTCTGCGGGCTTACCGACTGCCGCGACGGTCGCGCAGTTCACCAATGACACCGCTTCCGCTTCTGTTACCGTCGCTGCCGACGCGGTTGCCGGTGCACTTCTCTTCGCCGGGCAGAACTATACGCTTGTCGGCAACTCGGCATTGACCTTCCCCGCAGAAGAGGGGGCTGCTGTGATGACCGTGAGTTCGGGTGTCCAGACACTCGATGTGCCGCTTGTGGCGGACGCAACGGTGAAAGTCGCTCTCAACGAGGATACGTCCCTGACCATCGCGAAGCCGATTGACGGGGGGGGGCTCGAAAAAACGGGCAGGGGCAAGCTGACGCTTGCGGCGGACAACATGTTTCTCCGTCCCGTATCCGTGAGGGCCGGGATGACCGCCGCAACGACAGCCGGCGCGTTAGGGTCTTCATTGGTTTCGCCGAACATCGTCAATCTGGGCGATGCGACGCTCGAATTCCCCGAAGAGGACGGTTCGGCGTTGTCGCTCGGGCAGCATTTTGTGATCAACACGACGGGTGCTAACAGGACGACGATCGTCAAGAATGAGCGCGATGTGATATTCGAGAATGGGCTGACGCCTTCGGTGGGTGTGTTCCTTAAACGCGGTAAGGGCGCGCTCACAATCAAAGTCAGGGATGGCGATGTGCTCTCGAATTCAGATGGATACGCCAGCTTCGGATCGGATTCGGCTTCGATCATTCTTGATGAGGACGGCACTCCCACGAACCGTCTTTGCGCAGCGTTCACGGCAGTCGAAGGGAAGCTGATTTTCAAGCCAGCAGTCGCAGGCACGCATCCTTCAATTTCGATGAACAATACGCTCGTGAGCGGCATCAAGGTGCCGGTTCCGTCACAGGTGCAGCCGGAGTTCGTTTTCGAGGATGTGACGGTGAATGCCGCAAACAAGACGTTCTGGCTTGCCCACGGCTGTAATGCGGATGGCGAAGCCAAGTTTCCGGCGCTTCGGCTTGTGAATGCGACACTGAACCTCTCGACGCTCTCTGTCGGGACTTGGGCGTACGCTACGGATGGAGGGCCTACGCTGGCCTTGACGAATGCGACGATCAAGGCCGCGACACTCCACCTCACCCGTTCGAACTCGACGAGATCCCCCGTTCGGTTGACGGGAAGTCATGCACGGCTGGAATGCCGCACCACGGATGCGATTGCGATCAACGGCGCGATGCATTGCGATGTTTCCGACACCTTCATCGGCTGGTCGGACGGTGTCAGCCGCACGATGAGGGGTAACGATCAATACACCGGCGACCAGATCTGGACATTCCGCGACGGATCCGAATTGGCTGTCGGCGCGTTCACGAATCTGCTCGGGAATAACAACAGCCGGGCGTTCATCTTTGAAAATGCTCTTTGGAATGTGGGGAGCAACGATCTGACGCTCGGTTCGGCGATAACGTTACCGGGCAAGTTCTCTGTGACGGCCGCTGGGACGACAGGGCTTGTGATGCGTATCGACGCTGGCAAGACGATGACTTTCGCCGAGGTGCCGCTCACCGGAACGGGCGGCTTAGTGAAGCAGGGTGCCGGAACGGTTGCTTTTGATGCCGGCATGTTGAAATGCACCGGCAAACTCGTGGCCGAAGCGGGCGTCCTCGACCTTTCTGCGGCGGGGGGTGTCACCAATGCCGTGGTAGGCGGGGGTGACGGAACGATTCTGGGAGGGGTATTCCAAGATGCGGTCCTGTTGCTTGATGCAAACCCGGAAACGTGGGAAGTGGCTTCAACACCGCTGTTTGCCGATTGTTCGTTCGCGGGACGGACGACAGTCTCATTCACACTCGACGACTTGGCGGGGATGCCGTCGCCGAGTCCGAAGCATATTCTGGTCGCGAGGTATTCGGGACCGAAACCGGATGTTTCGGGGTGGAAACTGTCTGGTCCTGCGAATATCAGCGGTTTGTTTGTAGCGGCAAACAATGAGATCCGCATGGACGTGCAACACACGGGCTTCATGCTGTATTTACGATAGGACGATGCGCGAGGGCGGAACATCCGGAGGATGCGTATGAGGCGGATAAGTGTTGTTGGCCGTCGCCGCTTTGTGCGCGGCGCACGGCGCGGAACCCGGCCTCCCTCGGTGTCCAGTATTTGACGGACTGCGGGCATTTAGACTCAAAACAATCGATCCCGATAGCGACCCCGATTTGGATGAAACCGTGAAACACATGAAACCCTGAAACCAGAAACCCTGAAACCCTGAAACCCGATCCCGATAGCGATCCCGACCCCGATTTGGATGAAATCCTGAAACCAGAAACCCTGAAACCCGATCCCGATAGCGATCCCGACCCCGATTTGGATGAAACCGTGAAACCTGAAACCCTGAAACCCTGAAACCAGAAACCCTGAAACCCGATAGCGATAGCGATTCCGATTCCGATTTGGATGAAACCCTGAAACCTTGAAACCCTGAAACCTTGAAACCAGAAACCCTGAAACCCGATCCCGATAGCGATCCCGATTCCGATTTGGATGAAACCGTGAACCCTGAAACCAAAGAAAATTGAAGGTTCAACTTGCTTACTCTTTTTAGGTTGTGTCATCAACCGATTCCCCGTTGCTTTTGTTGTGCCTCCTGCGGTATACTCGCGCCGTATCACGAAAAGGGACGGGTATGAGCGTGAAGCAGACAAAAACGATGCGATGTGCCAGCGGCATCAAGGGTAGCGGTCGGACCATAAAAGCCGTTTGCTATGCGATGGCATGTGGCGTAATTTTGTCTGTTTGCGTGCTGATGAGCGCAGCGTACGCACTCGAAAAGTCTGCGCGTGCCGGAGGTTACGCCGGTGAAGCCGTGGTCTTCTGCTCGGCGCGGTGGGCGCTGCTGGTAAACGGCGGTATTGCAGTCTTGGGGCTCGTTTTTCTGATATGGTGCCTTGTCTTGCACCGTCAGGTAGTAAAGAAAACGATCGCACTGGAGGACGAACGGCGACGCGCGATTGATGCGCAGCAGGACAGCGAATTCCACTTCCAGCAGCTGATGGACGGGATGCCGGATGCGGTATTTATCCGGACAGACGGGCGACTTGCCTATGCCAATCCGGTCGCCTGTGCGTTGCTGGGCGCATCAACACCCGTTGAACTGTCGGACCAGCCGGTGTTAGGTTTTTTTCCGCAGGGCAAACAAGCATACATTACAGAACGTATCGCGCAGTTAGACGCCGGGAATGGCTATGTGCTAGCAGTCGAACACACGCTGCTACGTCTGGATGGCGCGCCGGTTGTGGTCGAAATCACCACTGCGCCGCTTCGGTATAAGGGGCGTAGCAGCACGCTTGTTTTCGTGCGTGATGTCTCCGCTAGAAAACGTCAGGAACAACTTTACGAAAGCTTGGTGGAAGACACCCCGGCGATTATTTGTCGGTACAAGCCGGAAGGCGAGCTGACTTTCATCAACAGTGCCATCAGTGTGTTTTTGGAGCGGGATAAAGATGAGATCGTGGGAGCCAACGCTTTTGATTTCCTGTTGCCGGAAGAGCGCGTGCTCGCGAAAAACATCCTGAGGGGCACATCGCCGGAAGACCCCCGCGCGGAGTACACGGTGATAAATCTTCGCAGGGCGGACGGGCAACTGCGCCAGATGCGCTGTCTGAGTCGCGCGATTATTGGGCCCGATGGCTCGATCAGCGAATTCCAAACGATCGGGTTCGACATCACCGATCAACGCAATCTTGAGGAACGCCTGTCGCAAACCAATAAGCTGGAGACGATCGGCCTGTTGGCGGGCGGTATCGCGCACGACTTTAACAACGTGCTTCAGACGATTCTGGGATTCAGCGAGCTGGCCCTGCTAGAAACGCCGCTGCCTGATCCGCGCGCCTCGGATATTCAAGAGATCATCACCGCCGCCAACCGTGCCAAACGGTTGACCGGGCAACTGTTGGCCTTCAGCCGCAACAGTCCGATGAAAATCACGAGGGTTCAACTCAATCAAGAGATTGAACGCGACCAGCGCATGCTGGCGCGATTGCTTGGAGAAGACATCACGATCGAACTCGTGTTGGATGAAACGCTTCCCGAGATTCTCGCCGATACGGGGCATATTGAGCAGGTGTTGTTGAATCTGGCCGTCAATGCACGTGATGCGATGCCCGATGGCGGCACTCTCATTTTGCAGACCGCATGTGTGACGCTCGCCGGCAACGATAAACGGCTGCAACCCGAGGCTGCGCCCGGCGATTACGTCTGCTGGTCGATTTCTGACACGGGGTGCGGCATCCCGCCGCATATCCAGGCGAAGGTTTTTGATCCATTCTTCACCACCAAGCCGAAGGACCGGGGAACCGGCCTGGGGCTCTCGACGGCCTATGGAATCGTCCGCCAGTTGAACGGGTGGATTCTGCTCGACTCCGAGCCGGGACGCGGCACCACCTTTTCGGTGTACTTTCCGGTCGCCCAGGAGGTTTCAACGGAGCAGACGGAGGAGTCCGGGACGGTTCCACGCCATGTGCGGAGGAACGCGAGGATTCTGGTGGTCGAAGATCAGGAAAAAGTGGCGCACGTTGCGGAACGCGTCCTCGCCTCACATGGGTTCAGGACGCGCGTGGCGCGCGGCGTCGCAGAGGCGCACGCAGCGTTGGCGGAGCCGGGGGCGGCGTATGACCTGATCTTTTGCGATGTCGTGCTGAGGGACGGCAACGGCGTCGATCTGGCCGAAACGATCAGCGCGCAGAACCCCGATATGCGCTTTCTGTTTACCAGTGGCTACGTGGATGAGAAGTCCCATTGGAAGGCGATCAAGCAGCGTGGCTGGAAATGTCTCATCAAGCCTTGTCCCGCCAGCGACCTGTTGGCTGCCGTGGACGAGGCGCTGGCATACGATACCGATGCCGATGGGTAATCAGGTTATGAACGGGAAGGCAACAACGATGGTGCAAGATGCGAAAGGAACGGTCGCGCTGGAACGGAGCTACCGTATGCTCCGCATGCTCTCCGACTGCAATCGGATCTTGGTGCGCAGCACGGACGAAAGCAGATTGCTCAATGATCTGTGCCGCCTCTTGTTGGAGCAGGGAGGGTGTACGGCGGTCTGGGTCGGCATTGTGCAGGACGACATAACGGGAACGGTCAGGACGGCCGCACATGCAGGCTTTCAGGAAAACATACCGGCTGCCTTCGGGCTGTCGGAGAGGGAAAGTGACGCAGCGTTTGAAGCTTGGGTTGCCCAGGTCATCCGTACGGGGCAGATGCAGTGTTGCGACGATCCGTTCCGCGCGTTCGCCGGAATGCGCCGGACGTTCGCCTCCCAGCAAGGCGACGTGCTTTCGCTGCTCTGCTTCCCGCTCGTCTCGCCCAGTGCCACGATCGGAGCCGCGACCCTCATCGTGCCGGAACCAGGACCGCACCCAGACGAGATACTGGGGTCGCTTCAGAAACTTGCCTGCGACATGGCGTTCGGCATTGAACGCCTCCGTATAGAAGGCGCACGAAAACGCGCGACCGATGCGCAGCGGAGCAGCGAACTCCGTTTCTGGCGGTTGCTCGAAGGAATGCCGGATTCAGTGGTCATCCAGACAGGCGGGCGGCTCACTTACGCCAATCCGACCGCCTGCACGTTGCTGGGCGCATCAACACCTGATGAACTGTTGGGCCGGCCTGTACTCGATTTCTTTAAACAGGACAAACATGCATACATCAAGGAGCGTATCGCGCAGTTAGACACCAGAGGTGACTATGCGCCGGCGGTCGAGCACACGTTGCTGCGTTTGGATGGCGCGCCGGTGACGGTCGAAATGACCACGGCTCCGCTTCGATATCGGGATCAAGTTCGACATGAGGATCGAGACGGCATGCTCGTTTTTATGCGTAACATCACCGCCAGAAAACTTCAGGAACACCTTTACGAAAGTTTGGTAGAGGACACGCCAGCGCATATTTGCCGGTTCAGGCCGGATGGCGAGCTGACTTTCGCCAGTGGTGTTGTCAGTGCGTTTTTGGGGCTGGACAAAGGGGAGATTGTGGGCGCCAATGCCTTTGATTTTCTGCTGCCGGAAGAGCGCATGCTCGCGCGGAATGCCCTGATGAACACATCGGCGGAGTATCCCCGCGCGGAGTACACGGTGAGTGGCCGCAGGGCGGACGGACAACTGCGTCAGGTGCGCTGTCTGAGCCGCGCGATCTTTGGGCCCGATGGCTCGGCCAGCGAATTCCAGATGGTCGCGTTTGACATCACCGACCAGCTCAATCTTGAGGAACGTTTGTCACAGACCAACAAGCTGGAGACAATCGGTATGCTGGCGGGCGGCATCGCGCACGATTTTAACAACATGCTCCAGACGATCCTGGGCTTCGGCGAATTGGCGCTGTTGGAAACGCCGCCGCCTGATCCGCGCGCCTCGGACGTTCAAGAGGTCATCGCCGCTGCCAACCGTGCCAAACGGTTGACCGGACAACTGCTGGCCTTCAGCCGTAACAGTCCGATGGAAATCACGAGGGTTCAACTCAATCGAGAGCTTGAAAACGATCAGCGTATGTTGGCGCGACTGCTTGGAGAAAACATTAAAATCGTGCTCGAACTCGATGAGACGCTCCCCGACATCCTCGCTGATGCGGGGCATGTCGAGCAGGTACTGTTGAATCTGGCCGTCAATGCACGTGACGCGATGCCTGATGGCGGTACCCTCACTTTGCAGACCACATGCGTGACGCTCACGGACGATGATGACAGGCTACACCCCGGAGCTGTACCCGGAGATTATGTCTGTTGGTCGATCTCTGATACGGGTTGTGGCATCCCGCCGCATATCCAGAGAAAGATTTTTGACCCGTTCTTTACCACTAAACCGAAAGACCGGGGAACCGGCTTGGGGCTCTCGACCGTCTATGGGATTGTCCGCCAGTTGAACGGGTGGATTCTGGTTGATTCCGAGCCGGGACAAGGCACCACCTTTGCCGTGTACTTTCCGGTTGCCAAGGGAGTTCCAACGAAGCAGACGGAAGAGCATGGGACGGTTTCACGCTCTGCACGGAGAGACGCGAGGATCCTGGTGGTCGAAGATCAGGAAAAAGTGGCGCACGTTGTGGAACGCATCTTTGCTTCACGTGGGTTCGATACGCGCGTGGTGGGTGGCGTGGCGGAGGCGCTTGCAGCGCTGGAGGAGCCGGGATCTGCGTATGATCTGGTTTTTTGCGATGTTGCGCTGGAGGACGGTAATGGGATTGAACTGGCCGAAAAGATCAGTGAGCGGAACCCCGACATGCGCTTCCTGTTTACCAGCGGCTATGTGGATGAGAAATCTGGTTGGACGGCGATCAAGCAGCGTGGCTGGAAGTGTCTCGTTAAACCTTGTCCCGCCAACGAGCTGCTGGCCGCCGTGGACGAGGTGCTCGCCCGCGATATGGCGGTGCCACATGGCGGTAGCTACGGATGACGTGTTGGGGGCGGAACATCCGGAGGATGCGTATGAGGCGGATCGTGTTGTTGGCCGTCGCCGCTTTGTGCGCGGCGCACGGCGCGGAACCGTGGGAAGAGGCTGTGCGGCGCAGTGCGGTCGTGTTTGATCGACCGAACGGTCCGGGATGCGTCCGGGAGAAAAAAATCCACAACGGCAAGGTGGAGGTGCAAGCGTTCCTCACTGGACGACCCGAATATGTGATGCCTGTCGGTGCGGGAAATCTTTCCGCCATGGTGAACTTCGGGGACGACACGTTTGAAATCCATCTCTCGCAGGCGGACTGGCTTTTTCCAGAGGTGAACCCTGTCAAAACGTCGGCGTCCGATCCGCAACTCATGTCGCCCGGGCACGTCGCGGTAAAATTCGCGGACCTTTCCACGAACCGTATCACGCGGTTTGAACAGAAAATGGATATGAGCAGGGGACGTGTGACGCTGTCGATCGGGACAACGAAGGGGGAGATCGCCGCCGAGATTTTCGGCGACCGTGCGACGGGTGCGCTGGTTCTCTACGTCAACGACGCGCGGGAGGGTCTCGCGGCACCGGTTGTGACAACCGAAAGGAAAATGGAGTCCCTTGCCGTTGTGCGGGACAGAGCGGAGTCCAGGAAGTTCAAGCTCGCGATCGGTGCCGACGAAACGGCGGCCAAGCTTTCGCTCGGGACGGATGACGCGATGCTCGCCGGTGCGCGGGACTCGTGGTGGCGCGAGTACTGGCGCCGCGGCTGGATCCGGCTGGAAGGCGACGAAAAGGCGAAAAACCTGGAAAAGTGGTGGTATGTGAACGTATACGCCTATGCGAATGTCGGGTACGCGAGACTGCCACCCAAGTTCAATGGTGGCCCCGGCATCGTCACGGACGACATCCGCTGCTGGGGACGGAGCATGTGGTGGCAGAACACACGCGAGATGATCTGGCCGATGCCTGCGGCGAACCGTCTCGAATTCGCGAAGCGTTATCTGGAGTTCTATTCGGACTGTCTCGGTAATCTCCAAAACGAGATCGAAACGCGCTATCCAGAGTTCAAGCCGTTTCCGAACGTGATTGTCCTGCCTGAAATAATGGACATCCTCCGTTCGCCGCTCTTTGCGCAGGAGGATCGTCCGCTTCCTGAGGTGACGGCGCCGTACGTGCTCCCCGCTGACGCGGAGCGCAAATCCTCCCGCGAGGCACGTCTTGCGCGTAACCCGTCGCATGTCTCCCACATCTATTCTTCCGGCACGGAACTCCTCCAGCAGATGATCGAGTACGTGCGATTTTCAGGGGATAGGACCTTCCTGCCGCGCATCGCCAAGTGGCTTCGCGCCAATGCGGAACTCTATCTCGTTCTGCTCGAAAAAGGAGAGGATGGCAAATACCACACGTATGCGACACACGTGAACGAGTCTTGGTGGCTCGTGGATGACAGTATCGTGGACCTTGCCGCCGCACGTTTCACGCTTGCGATGACGGTCGCGCATGGCGAGAGGTTCGGCTTCCCTAAGAACCTGATCGCGGTGGCAAAGGACCGTCTCGACCATTTGGCCGATTTTCCGCACGGTGGTGTCTACAAGCTCGAAAAGATGACTGTGGCGGCGATCGCGCCGGAGGATACGGTTTATCATCCCTGCCGTATCGCACTGGGCTTGTCCAAGGCGAACTTCGAGAACAACGAACTATATCTTGTTTTTCCCTTCGCGATGGCGGGCGTGGACGAGGAGGGACCCCGCCGCACGCGTGCGCTCGAAACGTGGAAACACGGTTTAGGCGCACACGGTGGGTTTGGCTGGTTGCCGGTCTCCGTGGCAGTGGCGCGCATGCGTGATCCCAAGGCAGCCGACGTCGTCTACAATCACGGCCACAACACCTGCGGCTGGCCTTATGGCGGCGGTCGGTCGCCGGGATCTCCGATGTACATCGGCGCTCCGGTGGAAGACACTGTCTACCTAGACGGTTCCTGCGTGGTGCAGACCGGCGTGCAGGAGTTGTTACTGCAGAGCCACGCGGAAGAACCCGATTCGCGTTTCTTCGAAGGAGGGCCGATTCGTTTTGTCCCATGCGTGCCGAAAAGCTGGAGCGGCGCATTCAAGTTGCGTGCACGCGGCGGGTTTATCGTGGAAGGCACGTTCAAGGACGGGGCCATCAAGAAGACGCGCGTCACGAGCGAACGCGGTAACCGTTTCGTTTGGATCGCCCCTGCGACGGGAGAGAAGAAATCGCGAGAAACGAAAATCGGCGAGATCTTCGACCCGTTCGCACGTAACGTGTTGCCGTGGGGCCAGGACCACCGGATCGGCGGCACGCTCCTGCGCGGCAAAGATTGCCTCTATGCTGTCGGCGGCGGCAACCGTAGAGGCATGGGGCAGATCGTGCGTGTCGAACTGGGCACAGACGGGCTGCCGACCGGAAAAGCGTCCAACGTCGGCCAGATTATCGAGGGCAATCCGGGTGCGACCTGTGCGGCGATTTCCGGCAAGTGGCTTTTCGTAGCCGGTGGCGAAATCCGGAAACGAACCGTCCGTTTTGAAATCGCTCCGGACGGCTCACTCACGAATCGGACGGAGATTTCTGATGAGAACATGCCGCAGTTCAGTCAGGCCGGTATGGTGGCGAGCGGAACGTATCTGATCGTTCTGGGCGGCTGGCAGAGCCGCCAAGTCTATGCGGCGGAAGTGAGTTCGGACGGCGGACTCGGCCCTTGGATCAAACAGCGCCCCTTGCCCTCGATTTCCTTCTGCGGCAACCGCGTGTTCCGCTACGGCAACCGCATCTATGTTTCCGGTAATTCCGTCTTTCGGAGCACGACCGACCGTGTCTATTCCGCTGAAGTCGATGAGAACGGCCTTTGCACCCGGTGGCGCCGATTTGCCGAGCTGCCCGAAGAGGCTGTTGCTTACGACTTCACGCTGATGCCTGACGGCAAATCGGTGTTCTATCTAAGCATGGACTCCCTCGCCATGTATACAGCGCCCCTCGATCAGGGAGGGGAGATTGGCGAGTGGAGAAAATACTCCGAAACTTTTCCTGAAGGCCCCTACACCGCAATGCTCGGCATTCCTCTTAACGCCTCTCATTACCTGCGTTATGCGATCCTCTTGGACGATCCGCGCCAGTTTCTCTCAGCCGACATCGTCGAACTGGAATGAACGAAAACAAGAGAGTCGGGATGTCTATGGCGTCTTTCGGTATATCGTTGGGGTTTGCGTCCGGTTGTCACGGAGCGACCATGTTTCGAGGAGGGGCGATATGAAGAGAAAAACGGTTGCCGGCATGACCGCCCTGCTGGCCGGATTTGCGTTGGCATCGATGCCAGAACTCGAACCGGCTTTTTCCGCCACGCAGGTCGAGAAGGGTGCGGCGAAGCTCGTCTGGAGGAAAACCGGAGAGGGCGTCGAGACGACCGTGCTTTCGGAACAGGACGCGGGGCTCGATCTCGCTGGCGTGACGCTTACGCGGAAAACGTCCGAAGCGCCCGGACGCCGTGAGGTCGTGTACACGGTCGAAAACGGAACAAAGGAACTCCGCTACGCTTCGTTCGGTTGGCGCACGGTTTTTTCGATTGCGGACGGCAACGACCGGAACTGGTTCCCCACCACGGATAACGTGATCGATCTCACATCGCAAAGTTCCCTGTGGGGGTATTACACGAAGCCCGGCAACTGGCAATTCGCGCTTGTCGAGCCGTGGTTCGCCGCATACAACCCCGGCCACAAGAAGGGGTTCGCATTTCTTTTCGACTTCAACACGCTTTGCGCCGCGTTCGGCGCGAACGACATGATGACGCGGGGCGTGCTCTTTGATGGCGGCATGCTGCCGCCCGGCAAGAAGGTCACCGTAACAACCGTCGTGCGCGAACTCTCGGGACTACCGTCCCTTGCCACGGTGAATGACCGGTTCGCCGCCGGATTCTCGGGGCCGGAAACCTCTCCGTCGCTGAGTGTCCTCGCTTTCGAGGATCTGTCTCTCGACGGCACGGCCACACAGACGGACGTAAACGGAAAAATCCTCGGTTCCGCAGTTGTGAAGGCGGACGTGAAAGCCGGACGGGTCGCGAACGTCTGCGTGATCAAGAGCGACAAGCCCGAAACGCAGTCCGTCCTCTCCGCAGACCTGAACGGCATAAAGTTCGAGTTTTTCCGTGAGAACGGTTTCAGGATGGCGTCTCTCCCGATGGTGCCAGCCGTTTGGACGCATCACCGGCCGATGCCGGTTAAGAAACTCGAAGTTCCCATCGCAGTGAAACAAACCGCGAAGAACAAGGCGCTCCTCCTGTTCGGCTTCTATGCGAACGTCTTCCGTTTTCCGGAGATGTTTCCCGAATTCGAATTTACGATCCTTTCCGCAACCCCGCAAGGCATTATGAACAGTCCTCCGTATTCGACGATTGGCGAGTACAAATATATTTTCATGGGCGATGTGAATGAGGAAAGCGTGCGTCCGATCATGACGCGTCTTGCAGCGTATGTCAATAGCGGCGGGACACTCGTTCTGGGCGGCGGTCCCTTCGCGTACGGCTGCGGTGGATACACGGGAACGTTTCTCGAAGAAATGCTGCCCGTGAAGACGCGGCCCTTCGACTGTCTTCCGGCGTGTGTCTCGGACAAGGATGGCCGTACCGCAGTCGCTTTCGACACGGGAGATGCGAAGGTCTTCTGGATCCATCGGGATGAGGTGAAACCCGGAGCGGAGGTCCTCCTCAAAACCGTTGCCGGCGATCCGCTTCTTGTGAAGGGCAGGTACGGGGAAGGGACGGTCTACGCGTTCCTCGGTGCGCCGATTGGTGACGCGGCCCGCGACGCGAAAGCCTTTTGGAATGACAACCCAAGCTATCTTGAAACGTTGAAGGGACTCCTCAAATGATACCTCTCGTTGCTCTGCTCGCGGCGATCACGCCGCTCAGGATTATCCCGAACAAGATTGTCTATCCGGTTAACGAGTCCGGATTGATGACTGTCGTGTTGACAAACAAGGCGTCGGATCAAGCCACCTCGACCGTGAAAGTTGAAGAAATCTGGGGGATTGAAGGTGCTTCCCGCTGCATTCATGAGGCCGGAATATCCTTGGCCGGCCATGAGGGAAGGACGCTGAAAATTCCCTGGCCGGGGAGCCGGGAAAGGTACGGGCGCGAAATACGCGTGACGACCATTGTGGATGGGAACCCGACCGGGTCGCGCTCGGAATATTTCAATGTCATCGACGAGTGGTGGCGCGTGAACCAGGGGTGCGGGCTCAGTACGGCGCGCGGGGTGGTCACGCCGGGCCTGAAGCACATGCTCGACCACTACGGTTACGGGACAAACGATTGGCATGACTGCGCAGGGCAGATGACGCATGTGGCGTGGGAACGCAACATGCCCGGCATGGGGCCGTTCATGGGGTATCACACGATGGAGACACGCTGGCAGATGCAGAAATCGTCTGTCGGCGGAAACTTCATCACGACAACGTATCCCGACGATATGAAATGGATCACGCCGAACGGTAGCGCCCCGCGATGGACCGGAAAGATCCGGAAGGACACGCGCATCTCGCATGACTGGGGATTCCATCATACCCGTTTCACAATCTACTTTATGGAGGGGCCATACGGCTTCGAACTCGCGCGTCAGAAACCAGAGTATATGTTGCGTAACGCGCGCGGACAGTACGAGGGGCGGTATATGGATGTGAACACCGATCCGGTGAAGATTTCCGTGCAGGACAATCCGCAGCACTATCCCTGGACCTACGTCGAGCCGAATTTTTTCCGCGAAGACGCCTTCGACTGGGCGATTGACGACCTCGTGACATGCGTCACGGCACTTGAAGAGGATGGCGTCTATTTCGACGGGCGTTACATGAAGAAACAGGGATACGACGCTTTCGGGAACAATCTGCAGAAAGTCTATGACCGGGACCTGTGTGTCGCGCGCAACATGGAAAAGACGAAGGCGAAGATCTTCGACGCGAATCCAAACGCCTACATCTGGTCCAACGGAGGCAGTGCGGCGGATCCCGAACTTGTGATCGCGAGTCATCCTCAGAGCGGGCTTCTAAATGAAATTCAGTGGCCGTTTCTCCTCAATCCGTCGCGTTCGGATCATTCGTACCGCGGTTTTCTGGAGTCGCTGCTGAAAACCCGTAATGCGACATGGTTCGGCGGCAAGTACGTGAAGACGCCATCGAAAATCATGCATTGCGGCTATCTCGCGACCCGGTGGGATGCGAAGTTCATCTTGGAGCACCGAGAGAGTTTCGTGATGGCGCGGCATGTGATGTCCATAATCGCATCCGTCTGCGCGCATCCGTTTGCCAGCAGTGTCGTTTTCCGTCCTTTCAAGCAGATGATGACGCGTTACTCCGAGTTCTTCTGGCACGAGGATATGAACATCATGAAAGACGGTTACAAGAAGTTTGCAGCCGATTCTCTGCGCGAAATTTGGTACGATGATCTGATCTACATCAGAGAAACACCAAATTTCACCCAGTATCTGATTCATCTCGTGAATGCTCCCGAACAGGAGTTTTGCGATGATACGGTCATCGAAGAACCGCCCGAAGCCGATGATGTGGAAGTCTCGACGAAACTTTTCGCCCCCGGCGGAGTCAAAGCCTGGACGATTAAGCCTCACGGTTTTCTGTCCGACGTCTACGAACCCTCATGCATCGCCGTGACACCGAAGGAGGTGAAGGGCGAGACCGTTTTCGTGGTGCCGCCATTCAGGTATTACACGCTTCTCGTAATCAGGAAGTACAAGTAAACCTAAAAAGAGCAGTTGAACCTTCAACTCTCTTGGGTTTCATGGTTTCTGGGTTTCATGGTTTCATGGTTTCATCCAAATCGGGGTCGGGATCGCTATCGGTATCGGTATCGGTATCGGTATCGGGATCGGGAACGTCGACCCGCGACCCGCGACATTCGACCCGCGACGATCGACAGGGACGCCCGCGTTTCCGGCACCGCAGGTCGCTCGTCGCGGGTCGAC
>Ga0116159_1002652_pt1 | contig 16904 bp, 13 predicted proteins | sample AD_JPNAS1_MetaG_FD_89878 | JGI IMG/M metagenome (GOLD analysis project Ga0116159, IMG submission 89878) | Active sludge microbial communities of municipal wastewater-treating anaerobic digesters from Japan - AD_JPNAS1_MetaG | ecosystem: Engineered > Bioreactor > Anaerobic > Digestate | place...
GTCTAAGATCGGAAATGGGTATAATTTTAGGTGCGCTTGGCATTGGTTGTTCCTCCTGTGACGGTTTGTATTGTACTGTTAATTGTACTTTTAATTGATCATTTGTCAAGGAGTTAGTTCACAGGAATCTTTTCACGTTTATTTGGATAACGTTGCTAATCAGCCGCGCGCGTAGCTCGTCGGCCTGAATACGCTGGTTGGGCTTTTACTCTAAATCACGGGCCATTGGCACAAATTTAATGCCATTCTTTTCCTGGGGAGGCCCGGTTTGTTTGAAGCCCATCTTAGAGTAGATATGCTCCGCGAAGGGCGAAGAGTTAACCGATATTCTTATAAGTTCTGCCCGTCTCTTGCTGCATTCTTCTACTGCTCTACTGATAAGTTCTTTTGCTATACCCTTGCCACGATTACTTACAAAGAGCATTGCTATGTGCTCACATTTGAGCATCTCAATCACTCCGACAAGATCAGGTCCCTGCTCAGCAACCACAACCACTTGTTCCGAGCCAGCACGCTCAACCAATGCAAGGGGATTAGCAAATTTGAAAAACTCGTTAATGCCTTCCGTCCCATAATCAGGAGCTACAAATTCATTGAATACCTTTTCGACAAGAGAACAGACTTTTTCCTCTTCTCCCTTTTTCATGAATCTATAACGTATGTCGGTATCCATTTCTTATCTCAGTTCGTGAAGCCCAACGAAAAGCTGAGCCGGAGCGGCCCACGGGGCCGCGATCGGCTCTAGCGGCTGGTTATGCTTCCTTGTCATTTTTTGGTCTCCGTTTCGCTGCCAGAAGCAGCATGATATCTTTTACGACTCTGTCGGTATCAATTGCAAGAAGCAGCCATTTCCCATCATGATAGGTAGTGGCCTGGTCGTATTCCTTTTGGGTTTTCTTTGCCAGGCTATTCCTAATTGCTTCAACTTTTTCCCGCTCAGCTTTTCCGAATACTATTAGCAGAGCAAAACGATTCTTCTCGGGGATCAACGTACAGAATGATTTGTTCTTCTTGTACCTCAGGGACCAGCCGTGTTTCTTTCCGCCGTAGAGCCACTTGGGAGTAAAGACGCTTGCGTAGTTCCGCTCTATCGTCTGCGTGATTAGTTCCCAGTATTTATACGCATCCTTGCCAACCCAGTCGGCAACTGCAGAATCGGTTGGCGGGTTTCCGGGTTCTGTCATGCGACTCATGGATTCGCTCATTTATTCCCCCGCATAACAATTAATATACCAACTTGGTTTTTCCGACTTTCGGGTTTAATATTACTCTTTTTTAAGAAGAATGCAAAAATAAATTGCTTTAAAATCCAGCTAAATGAACTTTTTCTGCTTGGTATTTTGTGGTAATATCGCACTTAAGCCAAGTTGGTATATTATGGAAAATCTGTCCGACAGTAAGAAAAATGATGTTCTTCCAGAGTTTCAGACCTTTCTTTTAGAGAAGAAATTGGTGCCGGACAAGCATGTCTTCTTTTATGCCTTGTGGGCAAGTAAATATTTCACCTATGCCCGCAAAAAGCAAATAAACTCTGATCAATTTCAGGAAAACGCAGTCATCGAATTTATTGAATTTCTGAAAGCAGATTCCAATATATCCGACTGGCAAATCCGGCAGGCAGGTGACGCAATCCGCTTATACTATTTTCATTTTCGCGGTTTAAGACCTGATAATTTATCAACGATAAAAGCCCATGACGCCATACCTGAACTACTTAAAGAAACGCAACGGCTCATCCGTCTGAAGCATTATTCCTACAGCACGGAAAAAACTTATCTGCAATGGATCAAACGTTTTCTCGAATACTTGCAGCAAACCTCGAAAAAGGATGCTTTCGCAGAAGTTGACGCCGCCGATTGCAAAAATTTTCTCAGCCATCTGGCTTTAAATGAGAAAGTTGCCGCATCAACGCAGAATCAGGCGTTCAATGCCCTGCTTTTTCTCTTTCGCAATGTGCTTTGCAAAGAGGTGGGTGGCCTTGCTCAAACTGTCCGGGCAAAGCGCGGGCAAAAACTGCCCGTTGTCTTTTCAATGGAAGAGGTCAAACGATTGCTGGCCTGTTTAAGCGGCAGGGATTTGCTCATTGCAGGATTAATCTATGGCGCGGGTCTAAGGCTGATGGAATTGGCCCGCCTGCGAGTGAAAGACATCGATATGGATTTAAATACATTGACGGTGCGCAGTGGCAAGGGTGACAAAGACAGAACAACCATCCTGCCTGCAACGGTCAAGAATCAGTTAAATAATCATCTGGTCGAAGTGAAAAAAATGTATGAAAATGATCTGGCCCGAGGATATGGCGAAGCCCATCTTCCCGATGCGCTGTCCAGAAAATATCCTAACGCCGGCAAGGAATGGGCATGGCAATATGTTTTCCCGGCGAATCATCTCGCAGTTGATCCGCGCTCAGGGAAAGTGCGCCGCCATCACATCAGCGATACGGCCATTCAAGATGTCATAAAAAAAGCAATCCGCAAGGCCGGGATTCCCAAATTTGCTACCGTCCATACCCTTCGTCATAGTTTTGCGACGCATTTATTGATGAATGGCGTGAATATCCGTGAAGTGCAGGAATTACTCGGACACAAGAATGTAGAAACAACGATGATTTATACCCATGTCATAAGAGATATGTCTCACGCGCCGCAAAGCCCGCTTGATACATTGCTGGCTGGGACGAAAAATCAGACGGGATGAACAGCTTTATCGCAAGCATAATTCAAATTGATCTTGGCGTTTAGGTATTAAATTTGCTAGTAGCAATGTTATGAATGCGTTAATATTTTTCGAGGACATTAAGCAGAATGATTGCAATTATCGAATATAATGCCGGAAACATTACCAGTGTGGCGCGTGCGCTGCATTCTATAGGACAGGATTTTGTCATTACGGATGATACAAAAATGCTCAATGCTGCATCCCATGCTATTTTTCCGGGGGTCGGCGCGGCGGGCGAGGCGATGGCTTACCTCAAGGACAAAAAGCTGGATGTGTGGCTCAAACAGTGTTTCCGATCCGGAAAGCCGATCTTGGGCATTTGCCTGGGCACGCAGATTATTCTGGACGCCTCCGAAGAAAACGACGCGGCGTGCATCGGCCTGGTCGGCGGGACCACCCGGCGTTTTCCGGAAAGCCTGACCGCGGCCGGCCGGGCTCTGAAAATACCCCACATGGGATGGAACAGCGTAGCCTTCCGGCGTCCGCATCCGGTGTTTGCCGGAGTGCCGGAAGAGGCGGAATATTACTTTGTTCATTCCTATTATCCGTCGCCGGAAAGCGAAGAGGCGGTTTTGGGGACGACGGAATACGGCATGACCTTCTGCTCGGTGCTGGCGGTGAGAAACCTGATTGCCATGCAGTTCCATCCGGAAAAAAGCGGCCGGCCGGGCCTGCAAATTCTGAAAAATTTCTGCGCGTGGGAGGGAAAATGATCTCGAAAAGAATCATTCCCTGCCTGGACGTGCGTGACGGGAAGCTCACCAAAGGCATTAAATTTAAAGGCAATGTTGATATCGGCGATCCGGTGGAGGCGGCGCGAGAATACTACGAGCAGGGCGCGGATGAAATTGTCTTTTATGACATCACGGCTTCATCCGATAAGCGCGATATCATGATCGATGTCGTGCGGCGAGTGGCCGAAACCATTTTTATTCCCTTTTCCGTGGGAGGCGGCATTCGAAATCTGGATGATATGCGCAAGGTCATCGGAGCCGGAGCGGAAAAAGTCAGCGTGAATTCGGCGGCGGTGCTCGAACCCCGGATCATCTCTCAAGGCGCAAGAGCGTTTGGAAGCCAGTGCGTTGTGCTGGGGATGGATGTGAAAAAGGCGGACGTTTCCGGACAAACTCCCTCCGGATACGAAATCGTCATTGAAGGAGGAAGAAAACACACCGGCATCGACGCGCTTGAGTGGGCCAAAGAGGCGGAAAGACTGGGCGCGGGAGAGATCTGCCTCAATTCCATTGACGCCGACGGGATGCAGGATGGCTACGAAATCAATTTAACCGCGCTTATTTCGGAAAATGTTCATATTCCGGTGATTGCCTCCGGCGGCGCGGGCAAACCCGAGCATCTGGCGGACGTTCTGACCGCGGGCAGGGCCGACGCGGCGCTCGTCGCCTCCATGGTTCACTACCGGACTTATTCCATTTTGCAGATTAAAAAATATCTGAGCGATCGTCATATCAAGACCCGGATGCTCTGGTAACCGCCAATTATTATACTTGACGAAATTCCATTTGTATTCTTAATAGCCAATGATTAAATTATTTTAAATTTTTGTGAACCCAAAAGAGGATATTTTTAGAAAGTCAGGAGGCGAATAAAAAGTGGATGCAAAACGATATGAATTAAATGTCCAGTTGGCGCAGATGCTGAAAGGCGGCGTCATTATGGATGTCACCAATGTGGAGCAGGCCAAAATTTCGGAAGAGGCGGGCGCCGTCGCTGTGATGGCGCTGGAGCGCGTACCCGCGGATATCCGCAAGGACGGCGGCGTGGCCCGCATGTCCGATCCGGCGATGATCGCCGCGATCAAGAAGGCCGTGTCGATTCCGGTCATGGCCAAGGCCAGAATCGGTCATTTTGTGGAAGCGCAGATTCTGGAAGCCCTGCGGATTGACTACATTGATGAAAGCGAAGTCCTGACGCCGGCCGACGAGGAATGCCATATTGACAAGACAAAATTCTCGATACCGTTTGTCTGCGGCGCCCGCAACCTGGGTGAAGCCCTGCGCCGGATCGCGGAGGGCGCGGCCATGATCCGCACCAAGGGCGAGGCCGGAACAGGCAACGTTGTGGAAGCCGTCCGCCACATGAGAACCATGAACCGGGAAATCCGCCAGGTGGCGCAAATGCCGGTAGAGGAAGTCACCGGATTTGCCAAAACCAACGGCCTGCCGTATGAGCTGGCGCTGAAAGTGAAAGAACTGGGACGTCTGCCGGTGGTCAATTTTGCCGCGGGCGGCATCGCGACACCCGCCGATGCGGCGCTGATGATGCAGCTCGGTTGCGACGGCGTTTTTGTGGGCTCCGGCATCTTCAAATCCGCCGATCCGGCCCGACGCGCCCGCGCCATCGTCAAGGCGACCGCCTATTTCAACGATCCGCAAAAAGTCCTGGAAGCGTCGATGGATCTGGGCGAGGCCATGCCGGGCCTGGAAATCGGGCAGATTCCGCCGGAGCAGATTCTGGCCAAGCGAGGCTGGTAAGTATTTGTTATGTCAGTGCGTTTAGTGGGCGATGAACCGGGAATCATCGGTGTTCTGGATTTGCAGGGCGGTGTTCACGAGCACCTGGAACATCTGGAAAGATTGGGACTTCCCTATAAGCGAGTCAAACAGGCGTCGGATTTTGCCGATCTTGCAGGATTGATTATTCCCGGCGGCGAAAGCACCTGTCTGGCGCGGCTTCTGACCATCTTTGACCTGAAAGACGTTATTCTCCAGCATCACAGCCGCGGCATGAAGATCTGGGGCACATGCGCCGGCGCCATTCTGCTGGCGACGGAAGTGACCGGCGAAAAACCATGCCTGGGCCTGATCGACATGGAAATCGAACGCAACGGCTTCGGCAGCCAGCTTGACAGCTTTAAAAGTGAAGCGTTTATTGGAGCTGTATCCGAGGAGCCGGTTCCTTTAACCTTCATCCGCGCGCCGAAAATTCTCCACGCGGGAGAAGATGTTCACGTTCTGCTCCGAATGGACGATTATATCGCCGCAGTGGAAAATGAGCATATTTTAGTTACGGTTTTTCATCCCGAGTTAACCGGCTCGCTGGCCTTTCACCGGTATTTTGCTTTGAAATGCGGCCTGAACCCCGCCGCCGAAAAATCTTCCGCCGCCGATTCCGGCTGGAAAAACGTAAGCTGGATGAAACTGGCGCGCATTGCCTCGTAAGCCCATGTCTTATGTCCGCATCATTGAAGATACTTTTTTTGCCGTCTGCCGCTATTGGGGCGGCCTTCAAAACGCCTTTGACGTTTTTGGTCCGGTCCGGGCGATGCAGACGGGGATCGCCTCGGCCGATCTGAACATGGTCTGGAGCGAATCGCCCCTGACACAGGGAGACGCGCCATGCGTCCGGCAGGTTGAAAAATATTATGAAACGGAGTCCCTGCCCTACTGGTGGTGGATATTTCCCCGCGCCAAAACCGCGGAAACGATCCGGTTGCTCAAAGACACAGGCCACGTGCATCTGCTGAACATGCCTTGCCTGCTGGCGGATCTCAGCGCATTGCCGAAGGCAAAATCCTGCGGGCCGCCCGCAACGATCCGCGAAGTCGGCAATCAGGAAGATCTGGCGCTGTGGCAAGAGGTGACCTTTGCCGGTTTTGATTTTCCACCCGGCGACAAGATTTCGCATGATCGCTTTACCGGATCCTTTTCTCTCGACCCCGGCTCTTCACAAAAAGCCTTTCTGGCGTTTGACGGCGGCAGACCCGTGGCTGCCTCCCTGCTTTTTCTGGCAGGTAATGCCGCGGGCCTCTACTTCATCACGACGCTTGGCGAGTATCGCCGTCGGGGCATTGGTCGAAAGCTGGTCCTGGCGACGATGCATCATGCCCGGGCGGCGGGGGCCCGTTATGCATCGCTTCAATCCTCGCCGGATGGTTTGACCGTCTATGAGCAGGCCGGATTTAAAGAGTTCTGCCGCGTGGACATTTACGGCCGGAAGGGGTGAGAGGCAAAAGCGTTTGTTTCAGGCGCTGCGTTCCGTGGCGCCCGTCCCAAGTTTACATCAGGGGCTTTTCGTCCCGACTTTGTTTTTTTTCAGAAAAAATCGGATCACTTTTCTTGCGGCCCACACGCAGAAGATCAGCATAAGCACAATACAGACAAGAGGCAGCAGAATGGCCAGGATCGCCGTGACCACCGCGCTCACATTTTCCATCGTGGAGAAGAGGGGATTGGCTGCCCCGCCGGTTGCCAGGGAAGATTTTGCACGCAAAAAGACTGTCGAAGCCTGAATCAGGCCTGCCGTGCCGCCGCCCGCAATCAGAGCCGCTGTCCATTTGAAAAACGGTGAAACGTCCGTCAGGAAGGCGGCCGTGGTCAGGGTTCCCGCCGCAATCGCCGCGGGTGTCGCAATCGTGTCCAGCACATGATCGAACCAGGGAACATAGTAGCCGATGACTTCGGCCGCGGTCGCGACGGAAAAACCAACCGTCGCGTAATGGCTTCCCATCCAGGCAAAGCCGGAAGGCAGGGTCAGCGCTCCGCCGAGCGTCGCCAGATTGAGGATAAGCAGAGGGACGAAGACTCGAAAACCGCAGGCCGCGGCCAGCCCGATTCCCACCGCGATGGAGAGAATAGTTTCCATGCCTGGCTTTTTACACCCCGTGGCGGAAAAAGGGAAGCCGAATTCGGGAGAGCTTGAAGCCTCCCGAAGGAAAAATCAATTCAATTCCATGCAGTACTTGTCGATTTTTACGGGCGGGGCGATGGGGTAGTCGCCGGTGTAGCAGGCCAGGCAGAAGCAGTCTTTGGACAGGCCGGTGGCCCGGACCATGCCGTCCACGGTCAGATAGTGCAGCGAATCCAGGCCGATGAATTCAGCAATCGCCTGTTCGGTTTCCTTTTTGGCGGCGATCAGTTCCCCCTTGGAGGAAAAATCAATCCCGTAGGGACAGGGGAAAAGCGTCGGCGGACAACTGATGACCATGTGCAGTTCCTTCACGCCGATTTCCCGCAGGTTTTTCACGCGATTGCGGCTCGTGGTGCCGCGAATGACGGAATCCTCGACGATCATGACTTTTCGGCCGGCCAGAAGCGGCTTGACTGGATTGAGTTTGACGCGCACGCCAAAATCGCGCATGGGCTGCGTCGGCTGAATGAACGTGCGCCCCACGTAATGATTGCGGATCATTCCCATTTCAAAGGGAATGCCGCTTTCCTCCGCGTAGCCGATGGCGGCGTAGTTTCCGGAATCCGGAAAAGGCATGACCAGATCGACGTCCGGCCGGTATTCCCTGGCCAGTTCGTGGCCCAGCCGCTTGCGGCAGAGATACACGTTCTGGCCGAAGATCTGGCTGTCGGGACGGGAAAAATAAATCAACTCGAAAATGCAGTGGCAGGGCTTCACCGGCGCGAAGGGTTTCAGGCTCTTGCACCCGTCGGCATCAATGATCAGGATTTCCCCCGGTTCAACGTCGCGGATATATTCAGCGCCCACCAGATCGAAGGCGCAGGTTTCGGAAGCCACCACCCAGCCGCCGTTCAGTTTTCCCAGCGCCAGAGGGCGAAAACCGCGCGGGTCGCGGGCGGCGACGATCCGGTTTCGGGTCAGCATCACCAGAGAATAGGCGCCTTCAACCTGCTGAAGCGCGATGCAAAGCGCCTTTTCCAATCCCCTTTTCAGATGCGGCGCCATCAGGTGAACAATGACTTCACTGTCCATCGTGGATTGGAAAATGGAGCCCCGGCCTTCCAGTTCGGACCGCAGGGACTGGGCGTTCACGATGTTGCCGTTGTGCCCCAGCGCGTAGTATTCGTCGCCCACATGCACCAGAAACGGCTGCGCGTTGGAAAGGGTGGAGGAACCGGTCGTGGAGTAGCGAACATGGCCGATGGCCAGAGAGCCGGTCAGTTTTTGCAGAATATTCTCATTGAAGACGGTGGAGGCAAGGCCCATTCCCTTGTGTTCGAAAACGCTGCATCCGTTGGAGACGACGACGCCGGCGGATTCCTGGCCGCGATGCTGCAGGGCAAAAAGGCCGAAGTACGTTACGCGGGCGGCATCCTCATTGCCGTAAATGGCGAAAAGGCCGCACGCCTCGCGGGGCCGGCCGGGATCATTTTGTTCGCCTTCAACAAAGGGAAGCATTTTGTTTCTCCATATTTTCCCTCCCCTTGTGGGAGGGGATGAAGGGGAGGGGGCGTTTCACCCTCCCTCAATCCCTCCCATCAAGGGAGGGAAGAAAAGGTTCTGATTGCGTCCAAACATTCAACCTCTTGGTGAACCTCAATTCCTCCCACTTGTGCCCTTCAGGGTATCAAGGGAGGGAAGCAAAGGAAGGTGTTGCTTTTTGTAATACTCCTGAAGGGGGCAGACCCCCCAGCCCTCTTCTTTTAACGCCCTGGCCGCTGCGCCGAGGGCCCGCGCGCCGGCCAGTGTCGTGGTGTAAATGATATTGTACGATAAAGCGCCGTGACGGATCAAATACGCGTCTTGCGTGGACTTGCGTCCAACGCTGGTGTTGATCACCATTTGGATGTCGCCGTTTTTGATCAAATCCACCACATGCGGACGCCCCTCACTCACCTTGTTGACCACGGTTGCGATGATGCCCCGCTGGTTCAGGTATCCGGCCGTTCCCGCCGTCGCTAAAATGTTGAAACCCAGATCGGCCAGTGACCGGGCTACGTCCGCGATCCCCGCTTTGTGGCAATCGTGAACGCTGATGAAGACGCTGCCGGACGTCGGCATTTTAAAGCCGGTGGCCATCTGTGACTTGGCAAAGGCCAGACCGAAGGAATGATCGATGCCCATCACCTCGCCGGTGGATTTCATCTCCGGCCCCAGGAGTATGTCCACGCCGGGAAAGCGATTGAACGGAAAGACCGCCTCTTTCACACAGACGTGTTTGGGAATGACGGTTTTTGTAAAAGACAGCTCGCCTAAGGTTTTGCCCAGCATGACCCGGGTGGCAAGCTTCGCCAGCGGCACGCCGATGGCCTTGCTCACGAAAGGCACCGTGCGCGAGGCGCGGGGATTGACCTCCAGAACATACAGTTTGCCGTCTTTAATGGCGTACTGGATATTCATCAGGCCGACGACACCCAGCTCGGCGGCAAGCATTTTGGTTTGCTCATCGATGCGCTCCAGAATCGGAGCGGCAATCGTGATGGGAGGCAGGATGCAGGCGGAGTCGCCCGAGTGAATGCCCGCTTCCTCAATATGCTCCATAATGCCGGCGACCACGGTGGTCCGGCCGTCGGAAATCGCGTCCACATCGACTTCCACCGCGTCTTCCAGGAACTTGTCGATCAGAATCGGGTGGCCCGGCGAAACCAGGAGCGCCCTGGCCATGAACGTCCTGAGCGTTTCGGGATCATAGATAATTTCCATGGAGCGTCCGCCCAGCACGTAGGAGGGGCGCACCAGCACCGGGTATCCGATGCGGGCGGCGGCGGTCAGCGCCCCTTCCACGTCCATGGCCGTATCGTTGTCCGGCTGGTTGAGGTTCAGCTTGCTGACGATTTCCTGGAACCGGTCGCGGTTTTCGGCACGGTCGATGGCGTCAGGCGAAGTCCCGATGATCGGAACGCCCGCCTCTTCCAGGCCGCGCGCCAGATTGAGCGGCGTCTGGCCGCCGAACTGCACGATCACGCCGTCGGGCTTTTCCGCCTCAAGAATGTGCAGGACGTCTTCCAGCGTGACCGGCTCGAAAAACAGTTTATCGGAGGTGTCGTAGTCGGTGCTGACTGTCTCCGGGTTGGAGTTGATCATGATGCTTTCGATGCCTTCTTCACGCAAGGCAAACGAGGCATGAACGCAGCAGTAGTCAAACTCAATGCCCTGGCCGATGCGGTTGGGCCCGCCGCCGATGATGGCCACTTTCTTTTTGGCCGAGGGCCGTGTTTCGCTTTCCTGTTCGTAGGTGGAATAGTAATAAGGCGTGTAGGCTTCAAACTCCGCCGCGCAGGTGTCCACCAGCTTATAGACGGGAACAATGTTTTCCCGTTTGCGCCAATCGCGGATTTCGAACTCCGTTTTATTCCAGAGCGCCCCCAGCGCGCGGTCGGAAAAACCCATGGCCTTGGCGTCGCGCCAAAGTTTCGCCGAGGGTTCGGCCCCGGCCAACTCTTTTTCCGCCTCCAGAATATCCTGAATCTGATGCAAAAACCAGGGATCGACTTTCGTCCAAACGTAAACGTCATCGACCGTCTTGCCGCTTTTCAGCGCTTCGGCGATGTAAAAGAGACGCAGGGAATTGGGTTTGATAAGCTTGCTTTTCAAAAGTTCGTCTCTGGCCTGCTTCTCATCGGGCAGCGCCTGGCCGAAGCCGAAGCGGCCGGTTTCCAGCGAACGGATCGCCTTTTGCAGCGATTCTTTAAATGTCCGGCCGATCGCCATCGTTTCGCCCACCGACTTCATCGACGTCGTGAGGAAATCTTCCGTCTCGGGGAACTTCTCAAACGTCCAGCGGGGGATTTTTGTCACCACATAGTCAATGGCAGGTTCAAAGGACGCCATGGTTTCGCGGGTGATGTCGTTGGGAATTTCATCGAGCGTGTAGCCCACCGCAAGCTTTGCCGCGATCTTGGCAATCGGGAACCCCGTGGCTTTGGAGGCCAGCGCCGACGAGCGCGAAACGCGGGGATTCATCTCGACGACAATCATCTCTCCGGTGTTCGGATGAACGGCAAACTGCACATTGGATCCGCCCGTTTCCACGCCGATTTCCCGCATGATGGCAATCGCGGCATCCCGCATTTTTTGATACTCGCGGTCGGTAAGCGTCTGCGCGGGGGCGACGGTGATCGATTCGCCGGTGTGTACGCCCATCGCGTCGAAGTTTTCGATCGAACAGATAATGACGACGTTGTCGGCGCGGTCGCGCATCACTTCCAGCTCGTATTCTTTCCAGCCCAGCACCGACTGCTCGACCATCACTTCGGAGATCATGCTGGCGTCGAGGCCCGCCTTGGCGATTTCGTTTAGCTCTTCCCAGTTGTAGGCTACGCCGCTGCCGGTGCCGCCCAGGGTGAAGGCGGCGCGGATGATAATCGGAAAGCCGATGTTTTCCGCGATCCGCCGGACGTCTTCCATGGTGCGGGCAAATCCGCTTTTAGGCATGGAAAGGCCGATGCGCTCCATCGCATGGCGGAACTTTTCACGGTCTTCGGCCTTGTGGATGACCGGCAGAGAAGCGCCGATCATTTCCACGCCGTACCGGGCGAGGACGCCCGATTCGGCCAGGGCCACGGCGGTATTGAGGCCGGTCTGTCCGCCCAGCGTGGGCAAAAGCGCGTCCGGCCGCTCGCGCGCGATGATTTTTTCCACGGCCTCGGGCGTGATCGGCTCCACGTAGGTGCGGTCGGCCATTTCCGGATCGGTCATGATGGTTGCCGGATTGGAGTTGATGAGGACAACTTCATAGCCTTCTTCCCGCAGGGCTTTCACGGCCTGCGTGCCGGAATAGTCAAACTCACAGGCCTGGCTGATGATGATCGGCCCGGACCCTATGAGCAGTATTTTTTGAATGTCGGTTCGTTTCGGCACGGGTTACCTTTGCTTTTTCATTATGGCTGCGAACTCAGAAAACAGATATTCCGCATCGTGAGGCCCCGGCGCCGCCTCGGGGTGATATTGCACGCTCATCGCGCCGGCAATTGTCATCCCTTCGGAGGTTGCGTCGTTGAGGTTTGTAAAGGTCTGGGACGCTTGTTCCCCGACCGATTCCGGCACGACCACAAAACCGTGGTTCTGGGATGTGATCTCCACCCGGCCGGTTTCCAGATTTTTCACCGGCTGGTTGATGCCGTGATGGCCGAACCTGAGTTTTTCGGTCCTGCCGCCCACGGCCTGGCCGAGAATCTGATGCCCCAGACAGATGCCGAAGACCGGCGTTTTCCCGATCACGCCGCGTGCGGCCTCCACAATGTACGGCAGGACGGCCGGATCTCCCGGCCCGTTGGAGAAAAGAACGCCGTCGGGTGAGCAGGACAGAATCTGGGAATCCGTGGCCCCGGCCGGGAGAACGATCACTTCGCAGCCTTGCAATTCCAGAAGCCGCAGAATATTATATTTGACGCCGCAGTCCAGCACGACCACTCGGAGCTTTCCCGGAGATTTCCCGACAGGAAGACTGACGGTTTCCGGAGCGCCTTTTTCCCAGCGATAGGGCTTGGAGCAGGAAACGCCGCGCACCAGGTCCCGTCCGACCAGCCCGGGGGCGTTTTGCACTTTTGTAAGCAGAGAGGGAATGTCCCGGGATAGGGTCGAAATTATTCCTTTCATTGAACCGGAAAGGCGCAGGCGGCGCGTCAGTGCGCGCGTGTCCAGCCCCTCCATGCCGATTTTTCCCGCATCCTCCAGAAAGGCCTTGAGGCTTTTCGTCATCCGCCAGTTGCTGGGGTGGGATTGATATTCCCGGACGATGAAGCCCTCCAGATGAAGTCCCGCCGACTCCATATCCTCGTCATTGACGCCGGTGCTGCCGATCAGCGGATACGTCATGGCGACGATCTGGCCTTTATAGGAAGGGTCGGTGACAATTTCCTGATAGCCGGTCATGCCGGTGTTGAAGACGACTTCCCCCAGGGCCTCTCCCTCGCCGGCAAAGGCGGAACCTTCAAAAACGCTTCCGTCTTCAAGAACGAGCAAAGCCCGCCGATTTTTTTTAAAGAGGGACATGGGGTTGCCTATCTCCTTGCGACCTTTGGCGCATGCCGGGCCGTTTCAACGCCGTTTCGATAAATTTGCTGAAAAGCGGATGCGGCGACGTCGGGCGGGATTTGAATTCCGGGTGAAACTGGCACCCGAGAAACCACGGGTGATCGGCAATTTCGACGATCTCCGCCAGCGCGCCGTCCGGCGACGCGCCGGTGATGCGCAGTCCTTTTTCGGTCAGCGTCTTTTTAAAGTCATTGTTGAATTCATAGCGGTGGCGGTGCCTCTCCGAGATTTCACTTTGGCCGTAAGCGTCAAAGGCAAAGGAGGACTCGGCAATGGAACATGGCCATGCGCCCAGCCTCATGGACGCGCCCTTGTCCCTCACGGTGCGCTGTTCCGGCAGCAGGTCAATGACCGGATGCGGGGTCGCCGGATCAAACTCGGAGCTGTTCGCGCCGGTAAGGCCGCAGACATCACGGGCGTATTCGATCACCGCCATCTGCATTCCCAGGCAGATCCCGAAATACGGGATTTGGTTTTCCCGCGCGTAGCGCGCCGCCAGGATCATGCCTTCGATGCCGCGGTTGCCGAAGCCGCCCGGCACCAGCACGGCGTCCACATTCGACAGATGATTCGCCGCGCCTTCCTGCTCGATTTTTTCCGTATCGACGAATTTCAGCTTCACCCGGCAGTTGTTGGCGATGCCGCCGTGCACAAGCGCCTCGTTCAGGCTTTTGTAGGAATCCGTGAGGTTGACGTACTTGCCCGCGATGCCGACGCAGACTTCATGGGCCGGATGGTTAAATTTTTCGACCACATTTTCCCAGGCGGCCAGCTTCGGTTGCCCGGTCCACATGTTGAGCAGTTCAATGATCTTCGCATCGAGCCCTTCGCGATGATACACCAGCGGACATTCATAAATGCAGCCGACGTCCTTGGCCGTAAAGACGCAGTTGACTTCCACATTGCAAAACAAAGCAATCTTGCCCTTGATGTCGTCGGACAGAAAGTTTTCCGTCCGGCACAACAGAATATCCGGCTGAATGCCGATTTCGCGCAAAGCTTTGACGCTGTGCTGCGTGGGCTTGGTCTTCACTTCCCCGGCGGTTTTGATGAACGGAACCCAGGTCAGGTGAATGAAGATGGCGTTTTGACGGCCAGCTTCATTGCGGAACTGGCGGATGGCTTCCAGGAAGGGCAGGCTTTCGATGTCGCCAACGGTTCCGCCGATTTCCACGATGGAAACGTCGAACCCCTGCGCGGTTTCACGAATGAAATCCTTGATTTCGTTCGTGATATGCGGGATGACCTGAACGGTTTTGCCCAGGTAATCGCCGCGTCTTTCTTTGGTAATGACGGAGAAGTAAACTTGCCCGGTCGTCAGGTTGTTGCGCTTGCCCATACAGGTTGAGGAAAATCTTTCGTAATGCCCCAGATCCAAATCCGTTTCGGCGCCGTCGTCCGTGACGAAGACCTCTCCGTGCTGAAACGGGCTCATTGTGCCGGGATCCACGTTGATGTAGGGATCCAGCTTCTGATTGGTGACGCGAAGACCGCGCGACTCCAGGACGGCCGCAATCGATGCCGCCGCCAGGCCTTTGCCCAGCGACGACAGAACGCCGCCGGTCACAAAAATAAATTTCGTATTTTTCACGATGGGTCCTTTTGCAATTCCATGGTCCCTCAAAGAGGGCGGCAGGGAAAACCGTCCAGGCGTTCCCTGCCTTTGTGTCAGCAGATAAACAACATTTCCCAGAACTTGGGCAGAGGCCATCTCTCGTCATCCACCAGGTTTTCCAGTTCATCCACGGATTCCCGCAGCGCATCCATTCTCGGTTTGATTTTTTCGCAGAGGGTTTCCGCCTTTTTCGCTTCATCATGGCCGGCGTTTGCCGCCTCCATCCCGGCCATGATTTCCTTGTGTCCGGCGTAGATGGTGTTGACCAGTCGGATGACTTTCTTTAAGAGGTCGGCTTCAGCGGCAACCGCCGCGCCGCCCAGCGCCGCTTTGGTCGCGATCACGGCTTCGGCCACCCTCTTCTGGTAGTCCGCCGCCGCCGGAATGACCTGGTTCAGGCATATATTGCCCAGACACTTGACTTCAATTTCCAGGTCCTTGATGTATTTTTCCAGATAAATGATATACCGGGACTGAAGTTCCACCCGGGTGAGGACCCGGTATTTCTCAAAAAGGCGAAGCGCCTTGTCCGTGACCAGCGCCCCCAGCGCCGCCGGCGTTGTCTTGAAATTCGGCAGACTCCGTTTGCCGGCTTCGGCTTCCCACGCTTTGGTATAGTTGTCGCCGTTGAACAGAATCGGCTTGATGACCCGAATCTCGCTTTTCAAAACCTCAAAGACCGCCTGATTGATGTTTTTCGATCCTTTGGCCCTGATCTTTTCGGCCAGGTCGTCCAGGCTTTCCGCCACGATGGTATTGATGACCGCCGCCGGAAACGAAATGGATTGAGACGAACCCACCGCGCGGAATTCAAACTTGTTGCCGGTAAAGGCAAACGGCGAAGTGCGGTTGCGGTCGGTATTGTCCTTGCTGACCTGCGGCAGAGAGGAAATTCCCAGATCGATGATTTCCTCGTTGGTTGCCTTCGCGACTTTTCCCTTTTCGATGCTGTCGAGGATCTGCGTCAGCTGTTCTCCCAGGAAGACGGAAATAATCGCGGGGGGCGCTTCATTGGCGCCCAGCCGGTGGTCGTTTGCGTAGGACGCGACGGAGGCGCGCAGAATATCGGCGTGCCTGTAAACGGCTCGGACCGCAGCGATCAGAAACACCAGAAACGAAATGTTGTCCTGGGGCGTTTTGCCGGGGTTGAGCAGATTGTTGCCGTTGTCGTCGGCAAGCGACCAGTTGACATGTTTCCCCGATCCGTTGATTCGGGCAAACGGCTTCTCATGCAGCAGCGCGGATAAATAGTGTTTTCTGGCCACGGACTTCAGCGTATCCATCACCAGTTGATTATGATCGACCGCCAGATTGGCCTCTTCAAACACGGGCGCGATTTCGTACTGGCTGGGCGCGACCTCGTTATGCCTGGTCTTGGCCGGAATGCCCAGTTTGAAAAGGTCCTCTTCCACGTCATGCATGTAGGAGGAAATCCTCTCGCGAATGCTGCCGAAATACTGATCTTCCAGCTCCTGACCCTTGGCCGGCGGCGCGCCGACCACCGTCCGGCCGCCCAGCACCAGATCCTGACGCTTGTAGTAGTAATCCATGTCGATCAGAAAATACTCCTGCTCCGGCCCCAGATTGGAGTAAACTCTCCGGACGTTTTTGGCCCCCAGAAGCTTGAGCATGTTCACGGCGCTTTGGCTGACCGCACGGCTGGAGCGCAAAAGAGGCGTCTTTTTATCCAGCGCTTCTCCCGTGTAGGAAATGAAGGCGGTCGGAATGCAAAGCGTCGTGGAGATTCCGTTGCGCTTGATGAAGGCGGGCGAAGACATATCCCAGGCCGTGTAGCCGCGGGCCTCAAAGGTCGCCCGAATGCCGCCGGAGGGGAAACTCGATGCGTCCGGCTCCCCCTGCACCAGCTGCTTGCCGGAAAACCGCTCGA
>Ga0116159_1002685_pt1 | contig 16754 bp, 13 predicted proteins | sample AD_JPNAS1_MetaG_FD_89878 | JGI IMG/M metagenome (GOLD analysis project Ga0116159, IMG submission 89878) | Active sludge microbial communities of municipal wastewater-treating anaerobic digesters from Japan - AD_JPNAS1_MetaG | ecosystem: Engineered > Bioreactor > Anaerobic > Digestate | place...
AAATGCTGGTGCACCATCGATATCCCGAGCGCCGTGGCGGCGAGCGGAGAGAAGATCCTCTCCTGCCTGCCGTTGATGGATATCGTTCCCGCATCCGGCTCAAGAAGGCCGTACAGGATGTTCATCAGCGTCGTTTTGCCCGCCCCGTTCTCTCCGAGCAGGGAAAGGATCTCCCCCTTGGCGATGTCCAAGTCCACATCGACGTTTGCGTTCACGAGGCCGAACGATTTGCAGATCCCACGCATTTCGACAACGTTCACGGAACATCACCTCTCCTTCGCTGTATATGGCCTCTAAGAAAAGGGTAAAGCGGCATTGCAGCCTTTGGCGGGTTGAGCGCTTGTGACGCGGCGATGAATACGCTTCATCGCAGACCGTTCGCTCGAGCTATACATTAATATAACACGCATTTCTTCATTCGTAAACATATTTTATGATATTTTAGACGATTTTATTGTATTATGCGGCATTTGGACATGCGGATAGTGACTGTTTGTATGGGAGTTCAAAAACTCTCCTTTTAAAAGCTTCGAATAAATGGTATAATCAGCGAAATCACAGCGGAGGTGAAGCATGGATATCACGAGCCTGATCGATAGAAACTACCTTATTAAAATGCGTAGATATCTCCACGAGCATCCCGGCGTTTCCCGTGACGAGCGGGCGGCGGGCGCGCTTGTGCGGGAGGAGCTCGGCAAACTCGGCATTCCTTTCTTCGAAATCGGGCCTTACGGCGCGTTGGGCGTGCTCGCGTGCGCGGCGGAAGGGCCGACGATCGTATTGCGCGCGGATATGGACGCTCTTCCCATTCAGGAATCCACAAAAAACCACAAAATGGAAAAGACCAGCGTTTCACGGACTTCGGGCGTCGCGCACCTTTGCGGACATGATGCGCATACCGCCATGCTGCTCGCGGCTATGCACGCCTTAAAAGCTGTTTCTTCATCGCTTTGCGGAAAGGTGCTTTTTGCTTTCGAGGCGGATGAGGAAACGGGTACCGGCGTGCAGCCGATGATCGAAGCGCTCACACCGCTGCGCCCGGTTTGCGCGTGGGGAATGCACGTAAACCCAATGCTAAAAACGAGCGATATCGCGCTCTCATCCGGGCCGCGCACAGCGGGCGGTATTTTCATGGAAGTAAACATACGCGGGAAGAGCGCTCACGGCTCCACACCGTACTTGGGTAGCGACGCGTTGCTCTGCGCGGCCAACATCGTGACCGCGCTTGAAAACGTGGTCGGCCGCGAATTGCCGCCCGCCGCGCGCGCCTCGCTTTCCGTTGGAGAATTTCACAGCGGCACAGCCTCCAACATCATTGCGGACCTTGCACATTTCATGGGTACGTGCAGGTATTTTGAGCCCGAGGTAGGCGAGCGGATAGAAGCGGCGGTTCGAAGGATCGTCAGGGGCGTCTGCACGATGTATGGTTGCCTCGAGGAATTCGTCAATATGCGCCACATATTGCCTGTCGTGAACGACGCTGCCTGCACTGAGCGCGCGATCTCCGCCCTGAAAACGGCAGGGTTAAACGTGATCGACTCAGAGCCGCTGATGGGCAGCGAAACATTTGCGCATTACGGCAGACTCTGTCCCGGTGTGTTTGCCCTTCTTGGCGTTGGGAACGAAGAAAAAGGCACGATGGGCGCTCCCATGCATAACCCCCGGTTCGATTTGGATGAGGATGCGCTGGTTTCGGGCGCCGCCGCCACGCTCGCATTTGCTATTGACCTACTCTCCGTATAACGCTGATTCCCTTGTTGTGCAGTTTTCGGGGACGAAAAATCTGTTTAAGAATATTAATATACAATCATCTATAAAATATAATTTCTCCCGTCAGGATGACGGGGGCGGAGCAACGTCGGGAGAAGCGCGAACGCGCTTGAGCTCAAACGCCTTTCCGGCGTTTAGAAGGGCTTTGATTCGGCGCGGCTTGCCTGGGGAAGTATCCAATACTGCCGCGAGGAGGATTTTTCCCGGCGGAGGTTTTCCGGGAGGTGGCCGGGCTGAACGGCCGGCGCGCATATGAACGCTTCGCGCTGTATATCCGCGAGCTCAATCCGACGGCGTCCGAGCGTGCGACGTGAAAAGATTTATACCGGGCGGAACGCCGGGTCGTCCCTAACCCGATTCCGCCCTTTCCCTTTTTGGCCGCGCCCTCGAAGGAGCTGTCTGCGGCAAGGCGGCCGCATGGTGCGAGCCGCGCGGTACCCTTAAAGGTCCGTGCGGATGCTCCGGGCGACCAATAGCGCAACCGTCCCCAGCGCGGCGGAGAGGAGCATCATCGCGGGGAAGGCGGCATAGATATCGTTTTCGCACGCGCCCAGTATCGCGCCGTATACGCCGCCGAACAGCGCCGCGCCCAGGTAGCCCATCGTCACATAGGTGGATTGGGATATCCCCGCCTTTTCCGGCGGGATTTCCGCTTGCATGAAGGGCTGGCGCACGGATTTATAGAGGGTGTCGAATATCCCGCCGGCCGTCACCGCCATGAACAGGGAAACCACGCCCAAAGGGGTATGCGCCAGAAACAGGCAAAAGAGGAAGCCCGATACGCAAATGCATATGGCCAGCAGCATCGCGCGTTTTGCCCGCAGCAGCATGTTGCCCGGCTTCACCAGCCAGCGGCCCACAAACGCGGGCAGCAGAAAGGCAAAAGCCGCCTTGGGGGCGGAGATGAAGCCGCTCACTGTGGCGCTCACGCCAAGGCCCTTCTGCGCCATGAGCGGCACATAGGCCGAGGAGACGGCGGTGAAGGAGCCGAGCAGCAAATAGACGTAAATCGCCTTGGCATAGCTCCCGTAACGGAACAGGGAAAGCGGCAACACGGGCGCTTCAGCCTTTTTCAGCTCCCACCGGAAAAGCAGAACGCCGCCCGTCGCGGCGGCGGCGCCCAGCAAAAGGCCGGGCACGCTGAGCCACGCGATGGAGTTGCCGCCCAGCGAGAGCAGCGTCAGCAAGGGAACCAGGCACAGCGTGAGCAGCAGTATCCCCATGAGGTCCATGCGGCTGCGCGCGCCGGCCGCTCTGTTTTCGAAATTCAGCCCCAAAAGCAGCGCCAGCAGGACGCAAAAGGGGATGTTGAAAAGCAGGATGTATTCCGGCGCCATCCTGTCGCTCACATACCCGCCCAGAAGCGGTCCGGCAAAGGCGGCAAAGGTATAGCTCGTGGCAGTCAGTGCCATCCATTTCGGACGCTCGCCGGGCGCGGTGACGTCCGCGATGATGGCGTACATGGTGCCGCTCACCAGCCCGTTTGCGGCGGTGCAGATCACAAAGGCGGCGAAGAAGCCCGCGAACAGGCTCTTTTGCGCAAACAGAAAGCTCGCGCCGAGCGCGAGCGCGCTGAGCGCGAACCCCGCGACGGCCGCGTTCCGCCTGCCCCAGCGGTCCCCCAGCGCGCCGCCGACGCAGGTGAAAACGGCGCTGACGGCATTCGGCAGGCATGCCGTGACGGCGTAATACCGCATGGCGCCCATGCCCTGCAGCAGCAGGGGCCGCGCCACTCCCATGGCGAACACGGGGATCATCGCGATCGCGGGGAACATCGCCAGCGCGCAGAAGATCGTGACGTATTTTTTTCGCGGGGAAAGGCGGATAAAAGGCTGCTGATCCACAAAAGAAACCTCCGGGCGATTGTATCCGGTGCGTTTTTTCGCTTCCCGAGAGCGTTTTGGAGCGGTTGCGCGTCCGGGCGTTATCCTCTATAATGATGCCGTACATCACATGCGGCGGGGTGAAGGATCATGCTGGAACGAGAGGTTATGGAAGGGGCATTCGCGGCGAAGGAGCGCATGGTGGAAATCCGAAGGGATATCCACCGCCATCCCGAGCTTTCCCAAAAGGAATTTCGCACGCAGCAAAAGATCATCGAAGAGCTGCGTTCCATCGGTATAACCGAGATGAAAAAATACTACAACACCGGCCTTGCCGCCGTAATCCGGGGTGCCGCGCCGGGCAAAACCATAGGCATGCGCGCGGACATGGACGCGCTGCCGATAGAGGAAACCACCGGCCTGCCTTTCGCCTCTCAAAATCCGGGCGTCTCGCACAGCTGCGGCCACGACGGCCATGTGGCGATGCTGCTGGGCGCGGCCAGGGTACTGTACGCGCTGCGGGACCGGCTCCGGGGCAACGTGAAGCTGATCTTCCAGCCCGCGGAGGAGGACGGCCTCAACGGCGGCGGCTCCCAATGGATGGTCCGGGAGGGCGTGATGACGAATGAGCCCGCCGTGGATTTCATCATTGGCCAGCACGTCGCCCCCCATCTGGAGGCGGGGGTGATCTCCAGCAAGGCCGGCCCCTTTTTCACGACCTCCGACCTGTTTACCATCGAGGTGATCGGCAGGGAAGGCCATTCTTCCGCCCCGCAGAACAGCAGGGACCCCGTGGTGGCGGCCGCGCAGATCGTGCTGGCGCTGCAGACCATCGTTTCCCGCTCCATCGATCCACAGGATACCGCGGTGCTATCCATCGGCATCATCGAGGGAGGCGCCCGCCACAACATCATTCCCGCGCGCGTGCGCCTCGTGGGCGGCGCGCGCTCCTATACCGAGGAGATCAGCGCGACCGTCAGAAAACGCATGCGCGAGATCGTTTCGGGCGTCGCCGCCGCCATGGATCTGAGTGCGGAGATCGCCTTCAAAAAGAGCTACGGCCCCGTGGTCAACGACGAAGGGATGTTCGGGAAGTGCCGCGCGTGGGCGGGCGCCGTCCTTGAGCCGGGGAAATTCGTGGAGGCGAAAACGCCTAACGCCGCGGGCGAGGATTTTTCCAATTTCACCTCCGATACGCCGGGCGTGTATTTCCTTGTAGGTGCGCGATGCGCCCGAGGAGAGCAGTTCGAACCCCACACAGGCAGGTTTACCTTCAACGAGGACGCGTTGCCCTGGGGCGCGGTCAACCTGTGCGCCGTGGCGGTAAACTATCTCAACGAAAACGCTTGATGTTGGGGGCGCGCAGCCCAGTCGGCACCATGTCCAACATTTTCAAGCGGCAGGATATCGATTATTACCTTTGCAACTCCGGCAGCGAGGCGGGGAGACCCGCAGGATCATCGATGAGGACGGGCACGACTCTGTCTGCTCCTACGGCATGGATTACGACTACATCCAGCACCGCAAAGGCCCCGAATCCGCCGCCGCGCTGACGGCGCTCCAACAGCAGACCGCCCGGTTCGGACGGCCGGCGGATCACATCCGCAAGGTCTGGGCGCACCGCAACACCCCGGTCGTTTTGCCGCCGATCACGGCGCCCACGCCGTGGGTGACGGCCGCTGTGCGGGGGACCATGGCGGGGATATCCCCGAGGATCTCAACATCATGCACTTCTGGGAAGCGGTGAAGAGAACCCGCTGATCCGCGAAAGCGCCCGTGCCGGAGGATCAACAGAAATCGCCGCTGATCAGCCGCCGCATCAGCATGGGCCCTTCGGGCACGAACAGCCCCGTTCGGGCGCAGGCCGCCTCGGAATACGCCTCGGCGTGCGGGGGCGTGTCGCGATCGCTGCGCCAGAGCACGAAGGGCACGGGGTCCGCGATGTGGGTGCGGATGGCAAGCGGCGTCGGGTGGTCCGGCAGCAGCAATATCCTGAACGCCTCGTTCCTTTCGCGAAGCTCCCGCATCACCGGTCCCAGTATCTCGCGGTCGATGGCCTCGATGGCCTCTATTTTGCACGCGAGGTCGCCGGCGTGCGCGCTCTCATCCGGAGCTTCCACGTGGATGTAGACCAGCTCGCAGCCTTCCTCGAGCAGCCGGAGCGCCGCCCTTGCCTTGGCGGCGCAGTCCGTGCGTTTCGCGCCCGTCGCCCCGGGGATGTGCGGCGCTTTCATGCCGGTGCATGCAGCGAGCCCTTTGAGCAGATCCACGGCGCAGACCATGCCCGCTTCCAGCCCGAACAGCTCTTTGAAGGGCTTCAGGGAAGGGCGACGGCCTTCCCCCCACAGCCAGCAGGTGTTGGCCGGGGGCTTGCCGCGCGCCGCACGCGCCCGGTTGACGGGATGGTCCCTGAGCAACTCCCAGGAGCGGCGCTGGAACTGCGCGAGCCTTTCCCCGTTGAGGCCCTTGGGCAAATATTCCCGTATGGGCTTGCCCATGATGTCGTGGGGCGCCGTGAACTGCGTTCCCGTGGAAGCGTCGGCGAGCACCAGACAGTGCCGGAAGCTGATGCCGGTATACAGGCGCATGTCCCCGTCGAGATGTTCTCGCAGGCATTGGATCAGCTGCGCGGCCTCATCCGTGGAGATCTCGTCGGCGGAGAAATCCAGCATGGTTTTGTCCTCGTAGACGGGCTCATCCGACAGGGTGGACAGGTTGCAGCGGATGGCGACATCCGTGGGCTTCAATTCGATCCCCATGCCGACGGCCTCGAGCGGCGACCTGCCGCTGTAATAGATTGCGGGCGCGTATCCCATGACGGACATGTTGGCCGCGTCCGAACCCGGGGGCATGCCCGCGGGGATCGTGCGGACCATCCCGGCGGCGCCGCGACGCGCGAGCTCGTCCATATTGGGCGTACGCGCCGCTTCCACCGGGGTTCTGCCGCCGAGGCTTTCGATGGGCCAGTCGGCCAATCCGTCGCAGAGCATAACGATGTGCTTCATAGTTCTCCTTTCGTTTCCGGCCGTGTTGGCCGCTTTCGGTAAAATGTATTGGGCAACAGCAGGTTTTCCCTGTATTTCGCCACGGTCCTCCGGGAAATCCGAAGGCCGACCGCCGCGAGCAGCCGCGCGATGTCCGCGTCGCTCAGCGGGTCGCGGCAGTCCTCGTCGTTTATAATCGCCCGGATGGCCTGCCGGAGCTCGGCGTCGCTGGTCCTCTGCCCGGGATCTTCCCGGGCGCACATGCCGCGGGCGAATAGCTGTCTGAGCTCGTACGTGCCCCGCCGGCAGCGCAGATATTTGTTCTGTATAGCCCGGCAAACCGTGGAGGCACTCACGCCTATCATCGCCGCCACATCCTTCTGGGCCATGGGCGCGAGGCTCGCGTCGTCGCGGAGGAAGAAGTCGCGCTGTATGGCGGCGACGGCATGCCCGATGGCGAGCATCGTGTTGGCGCGCTGGCGGATGCAGGCGCACAGGCCCACAAAATCGTCATATCTTTCCCTGAGGTATTCCCGCGCTTCGCCCTCGCCGGAAGTCCGCATGAAGGCGAGATATACTTTGTTTGCCGAGAGGGGGAAGGAATTCCGCTCGCTCAGCCGCACGCAAAGGAGGCCGTCGTCTTCCTCCACGATGAGGTCCGGGATCACCGGTATGCTCGGCTGGGGCGGATCGAACCCCGCGCCGGGGCAGGGGTTCATGCGCTTGATCCGCTCGACGGCGGACATGACCCGCTCCCTGGAAATGCGCAGGGCTTTGCAGATGCCGGCATACTGCCCTTTCGCCACAAGCTCCAGATACCCGTCGATAATCCGCAGCACGTCCCGGTCCCGCGCGGCGCCGACGTCCGCGCGCAGCGCCTGCAGCCGCAGGCACTCCCTTAGGTTCCTGGCCCCCACGCCCGCGGGCTCCAGCGCCTGGAGCATATCCAGCGCCTGCTCCAGCGCGGACCGCGGGATACGCCATATCCGCGAGAGCTCCTCCGGAGTATCCCGCAGATATCCGCGCTCGTCCAGGCTGTCGATCAGGCCCGTCAGGGCGGATTTGCGTGCGCCGTCGAAATTTTTTAAGGGCAGCTGCTCGTAAAGATGCGCGCGCAGGCTGTTGCGCCTTTCGGCGCGGTCGGCCTGCTGCTCCACCCACGACGGCGCGTCCGGCTCTGCGGCGCCGCGCCGGGACGGCGAACCGAGCCATTCCTCGTAATACTCCAGTTCGATCATGGGGTTTTGCCACGCCTGCGCCATGACATAGGAGGCCAGCTCGTCAAAACCCATCTGCAAAATCTGCAGCGAACGCAGCTGGAGCGGCAGCAGCGAATGCTCGGGTATGAGATCTATGCGTATGTCGGACACGGAACCCATCTCCTTTATCACAGGATAGGGTTAAAAAAGCCTTGTGTCAATAATTGGCGCGATAATTGCTTATTTATGGGTATTGGCCCCGGTCGCGAACGCGCGTTCGGGCCGCCCGTCCTTGTAAGGGAAAGTGCATCACGATATAATTGAAATATGGCATCGCTGCGACGAGTCAAAAGAGGATTGCTGATTGCGGCCGCCCTGCTTCTGGGCGCGGCGGGATGTTTGCTGCCCGCGCGCGCCTGCCGCGCTTACACGCGCGCACTGAGGGTGGGGGTGGAATACAACCGCGCCCCGTTTCAATATCTCGATGAGACCGGCCGGTGCGCGGGGCTGAACATCGAGCTGATGGATGCCATCGCGCAGCAGAACGGCTGGAAGGTGGAGTACGTCCCGTATCGCAGCTATATGGATTGCATGAAAGCCATGTCCGCGAACGAGCTCGACATGATACTGGGGTTCAACCCCGCCTACAGCATACCGCCGGAATTATCGGGCAGCACGCAGCTCTCGGATGTGTTTTCGTCCACCACCATCTGCATGATCACCTCCAGGGAAAACGCCGGGGCGTGGAGCGGCACCGATGATTACCGCAACTCCCTCGGCGCGTTTGAATACGCATCGGTAAGCTATATGTACCTCTCGCGCTGGCATCTGCGGCAATGCTATATCAAGGGAAACCAGGCTTCCCTCGTGCAGGCGCTCGCGGACGGGGATGTGGATGTAATCTTCGGCAGCTACGACAGCCACACCTATCTGCTGGATAACTGCTACGGCGCTTTCCGGTATACGGTGATGTTCAGCAACATCACCACGCTCAATTACGCGGTGCTCGTGCGCGGCGACAAGGGCGACGTGCTGCACGCGCTCAACAATACGCTGGCGGAAATGCGCTCCCGGGGCATGTACGATACCATCTACAACCGGTGGATCGTGGACAAATCCCAGCAGAACATCCGAAAGATCGTCATCGTGTTCGCCGCGCTGGCCGCTACCGTTTTGGCAGCCTTTTGCGCGATTTCCATAATAAACCGAGTGCTGAAGAAAAAGGTGCGGGAAAAGACGCGCGAACTGCTTGTGCGGATGGATCAAATCGGAAACGAGAGCGATTTCAGGAACCGCATCATCGAACAGTCGCCCTGCGGCATGATTTACTTTCGGAGGGATTTTGCCGTGGATCTCGCCAACAAGGCGGCGAAGGCGATCTGCGGACAGGAAGATCAGACCATCGTGGGGCGGGATATCCGGATGTTCCGGGTATTCGGCGAGATCATCAGGCGCTGCGACGGCGCGTTGTTCGACGCCCGGGCGGGAGAGGCGGAGCCGCCCGCGGGCGTCATTGAGATCGAGAACCGGGGGTGGGGGATGCGTACCTTCCGGTATTCCTTCTCCCGCAATTACCAGATGGATCAGGTCGGCGGCGTTCTGCTGACTGTGGACGACATCACCGTGCAGGAAAAGGAGAAGCGGGACGCCATAGAGGCGGGCAAGAACAAGGCGCTTAACCGGATTGTGGCCGGGATCGCGCACGAAATCAAAAATCCGCTGATGGCCATCCGGCTTTACGCCTCCCTCATCCGCTCGCAGGGCGGGGATCAGGAATTCTACGATTCCTTTTCGGAGAAGGTGCCCCGGGAGGTGGAGCGGATCAACTCCCTTGTGGAGGCGCTGATCAACTATGCACGGCCCGTCAGGGGCGAGAAGGAGCGCGTGGACGTCGCCAGGATGATCGACGACAGCGTCTGCCTTTACCGCGCGGCGGCCGGCGACATGGGCATCCGGTTGAGCGCGTGCGCGCAGGAGTCGCTTTATATTTGGGCGAGCGGGGACAGGATCAAACAGGCGCTGATCAATTTCATCACCAACGGGCTGGAATCCATGGAGCAGAAGATGAAGGAGGAACCCTGCGCGGTTCCGCCCGAGCTCCGGGTCAGAGCATGGCGTAGCGGCGATCGGGTGAATATCTCCGTGCGCGACGAGGGCACGGGCATGACGCCGGAGGAGATCGAGCTCTGCTCCGAGCCTTTTTACACCACCAAAGCGAAGGGCACGGGACTGGGCATGGCGCTGGCCAAGCAGTTTATCAACGACAACGACGGAAAAATGACGGTCCGCAGCGAAAAAGGCGGTTTTACCGAAATCGTGATGCAGTTTCAGGAGGTGGGGGAATGAAGCCTTGCGTGCTCGTGATCGACGACGAGGAAAGCATCTGCTCATCCGTGCGATTCGCGCTCTACAAGGAATATGACGTGATGACCGCCTGCTCCGCGCGCGAGGCGCTCGCGTGCATTCGCACGGGGGATGTGGACATCGCGCTGCTGGATTTGCGCCTCGGGGAGAGCAGCGGACTCGATTTGCTTCCGCAGATCAAGGAGCTCGACCCCGGGGCGGTCGTGCTGATGATGACCGCTTACGGCACCGTGGACCTTGCGGTGCAGGCCATGAAGAACGGCGCGTTCAATTTTTTGCTCAAGCCTCTGGATTTCGAGCAACTGCTCGTCCATGTCCGGCAGGCGGCGGAACTCGCGCGTGCCAAAGAGCAGCTTCTGTTCTTGAAGAGCCAGATGGAGCAGGACGGGCGCTATAACGAGATCATCGGCAAAAGCGAGGGGATCCGCGCGGTCTGCAAGATGATCGACAAGCTCAAGGACATCGACACCGCTGTGACCGTCACCGGGGAAAGCGGCGTGGGCAAGGAGCTTGTGGCCCGGGCGCTGCATTTCAGCGGCAGGCGCAGGGAGGAGCGCTTCGTGGTAATCAACTGCGCGGCCGTTCCGGCGAACCTTTTGGAGGAGGAGTTCTTCGGGCACAAGCGGGGCTCCTTTACCGGCGCGATGCAGGACAAGAAAGGAAAGTTCGAAATCGCGGATGGGGGCACGCTGTTCCTGGATGAAATCGGCGACCTTCCCCTGGAGCTGCAGGGCAAGATGCTTCGCGTGCTTCAGGACAAGGAGTTTACGCCGCTGGGCGGCACGGAGCCTAGGAAGGTGGATGTGCGGGTGGTCGTCGCCACCAACAGGGACCTGAAGGGCCTGGTCGGGGAAGGGCGCTTCCGCCCCGATTTATATTACCGCATCCACGTGATGGAAATCCGCGTCCCTCCCCTGCGCGAGCGGCGGGAGGATATCCCGGATTTGTGCGGCCTGTTCATAAAGAAATTCTCCACCCAGCAGAATAAATCGGTGACGCACATCACAAAGCCCGCGATGGAGAGCCTGATGCGATACGGCTATCCGGGCAACATCCGCCAGCTGTCCAACATTCTCGAATATGCCATGATCTTCTCCACGGACGGGAAAATCGACCTCAAGGACCTTCCTGAGGAGATCCGGGGCGCCGCGCATGAGGGCGCGTTTCAGCAGGTTGGCGAGGAAGCGGCGGCGGAGTACCTGGCCGGGAAAACGATCAGGCACATCGAGAGGATGGCCATCGCCGCCACCCTGAAGAAGAACGGCGGGCGGCGGGATATCACCGCGGCGGAGCTGGGCATCAGCGTCAGAGGGCTGATAAACAAAATAGCCGAATACCATTTGAAATAGGCGCGCAGGAATTGCACGGAGCCATGCGCAAAAAATGCGCATGATCCCGGCGCAGGGCGCGCTTTGAAACGAGCGGGGGCGCTTTTCCTCATCCGCGCGGCAAAACCGCGTTGACGGACTCGCTTGCCGCGCTGCTCCATACATACGATTTTTTTCCGGTTTTGATTCGGTGCTTCATATGGCACGGAAATTGCTTTGTATTATACAAACCACATTTTTCAGAGGAGGAAAACGAGATGAGAGTCAAGAGGCTGTTTGCGTCCCTGTTATGTCTTTTCCTGCTGGCGTCATGCGCGGGCTGCACGGATAAGCCCGCCACCGGCGGTGATGGCGCCGGTACCACCCCAGGCCCCCAGAGCACGCTCGGCGCTCCGGGCGTCGAAACCCCCGCCGATACCGCCGATCCGGCGCCGACCTACCAGGAGACCATCCGGATAGGCATCAACGCGGAGCCTTCCACGGTGCTCACGCCCACCAAGAGCACCAGCGCCATGTGCCAGATGATCGCGCGCAGCACGCACAGCACCCTGCTGGACCTCGATTTGGAGACCGGCGAGATCGCCGGCGACCTCGCGCAGGATTGGTCAGTTTCCGAGGATGGCACGGTATATACCTTTAAGCTGCATGAGGGCGTGAAGTTCAGCAACGGCGAGGAATGCACGGCCGAGGATGTGAAGTACACCCTGGAGCAGCGCGTGCCCAACGGCGCGCTTGCCTCTCTGGTCACGAGCATCGTTTCCATCGAGGCGGTTGATGCGTACACCGTGAAGATTACGCTTTCCGGCGCGGTGCAGGATATGAAATACACCCTCGCCGGCCCTGCGTGCAGCATCGTGTGCAAGAGCGCCGTCGAGGCCGGCGGCGACGAGGGCGAGCGATACGGCACGGGCGCCTATTCCATCACTGAGTATGTGCAGGGAGAGTATGTCTTGCTCACCCGCAACGAGAATTATTTCGGGCAGATGCCCAACACGAAATTCCTGAAGTTCGTCGTCTATCTGGAGGATTCCACGCGCCAGCTCGCGCTGGAAACGGGGGAGATCGAGGTGTGCTATTCCCCTGCCAACTCCGACCTCGTTTATATACAGGCCAACGAGGAGCTAGACCTGATTTCCTGTACCGGCGTGAACATCTACTACATCGGCTTCAACACCCAGGCGGAACCCTTCGACAACGAGAAGGTGCGTCAGGCCGTCGCCTGCGCCGTGAATAAGCAGGACGCCATCACCGTGGCATTCGACGGCTACGCCGAGGTTGCCACCAACGTCATGGCGCCGGCCATCCCGTTGTATCAGGAAGTGTCGGTATGGGATTACGACGTTGAGCGGGCCAAGGCGCTCATGACGGAAGCCGGTTATGAGAACGGCTTCCAGACGACCGTCTGGGTCGACCGGGCGGATGAAGAGCAGATGGCCGTGCTCTTTAAGGAGAACCTCAAGGCCATCGGCATCGATCTGGAGATCGTCCGCCTGGAGGCCACCACGCTCAAGGCCAAGTGGGGCGACGACGATTATCGCATGTGCATACAGAAGTTCGGCAACACGGGCGGCCCCGGCATCAGCTTCAGCTATGTGTTCGCGTCCACCGCGGCCGCCAACCGTTCCCGCATAAACGATCCCCGTGTGGATGAAATGATCGCCGCCGCCGCCGTTGAGCAGGATTCCAAGGTCAGGTCCGATATGTATAAGCAGCTCAATGAATACATCACCACCACCGCGTACTGGGTGCCCGTGTGCATACCGCAGGTATTCGTAGGCACCAAGACCGGGCTGGAAGGGGCGAAGTATTCTGGGAATACATCCCACGATTTCACCTACGCGTGTCTTGCGGAGCCCTGAAAAGGGCGGGTGATGTTCCGCGCGACCGACCCTTTATATGGGGAGCGCAGGGGATAACCTGCGCTCCCGCGCTGCCACTTCACGTTCCGGGAGGTCAGAGATGATACGCTACATACTCAAGCGTCTGGTGATGCTCATTCCCGTTCTGATCGGCGTTTCCCTGTTCATCTTTTTGATTATGGACTTTACGCCCGGGGATGCCGCGATGACGGTTTTGGGGGATAACGCCACCGAACGGCAATTGGAGGAATACCGCCAGGCGCGGGGCCTCAACGATCCCGTGCTCGTTCGCTATGCGCGATATATGTGGGGCATAGTCCGCGGCGATCTGGGCACTTCGTATGTGACCAACCGCGATGTGCTGCAGACCTATCTGCAAAAAATACCCTATACGCTGGAGCTGGCCTTCAGCGGCACTTTCCTGGCGGTGGTGTTTTCCATATCGCTGGGGATCGTCGCGGCCCTGAGGCGAGGCACGGTGGTGGACAGCTCCCTGATGATATTGGCGCTGGTCGGCCTGTCCATGCCGCTGTTTTGGTTGGGGCTGCTGCTGATCATCTGTTTTTCGTTGAATCTGGAGTGGCTGCCGCCGGGCGGCGCGGAGGGCTTCAAATATCTCATACTGCCCGCCGTTACGCTGGCGGTGGCGAAGATGGCGCAGCTCACGCGCACCACGCGCTCCTCTATGCTCGAGGTGATCAACGAGGATTACATCCGCACCGCGCGCGCAAAAGGCGTGAGCAAAAAGGTGGCGGTGCGCAAGCATGCCCTGCGAAACGCCCTTATCCCCATCATCACGGTGATCGGCATCGAGCTGGGCGCGTCCCTGGGCGGTTCCGTCATTGTGGAAACGGTGTTCGCCTGGCCTGGGGTGGGCCGGCTGATCGTGGACAGCATCGCCAAGCGGGATACCCCCATGGTCACCGGATGCCTGATCCTGACGACGATGACCGTGGCCGTGCTGCTTTTGATCGTGGATATCGTCTATGCCTACGTGGACCCCCGCATCAAGGGCCAGTATTCCAGATAGGAGGGCGAGAAGAATGAAGGGCAATCCAGCTTCCGTAAAGAGCAAAACCAAGGCCCGCGGCATGTGGGCGGAGGTATGGCGCAACTATCGCAAAAGCTTCGGCGCCATGCTGGGCCTGTGCATCGTGGGCGCCATCGTGCTCATCGCCGTGGCGGGCAACTTCTATTTCGACTATGAAAAGGACGTTGTGGGCCAGAACATCGCCCAGCGCCTGCAGCCGCCCTCCCCGGAGCACTGGTTCGGCACCGACGAGTACGGGCGCGATATCTTCGCGCGGGTGGTGTGGGGTGCGCGCTATTCCCTTTCCATTGGATTTGCGGCGGTGCTTGTTTCCTGTTTGGCCGGCGTGGTGCTTGGCGCCGTCGCGGGGTATTACGGGGGCGTTGCGGAAACCGTCATTATGCGCCTGGCGGACATATTCATGTCCGTGCCGTCCATACTGCTGGGCATCTGTCTGGTGTCCGCCTTCGGGCAAAGCGTTTCCATGCTGGTGGTGGCGGTATCGATCGGCGCCATCCCGGCCATCACCCGAGTGGCCCGCGCATCCGTGATGACAGTGCGGGATATGGAGTTCGTGGAAGCCGCGCGCGCGGCCGGCGCAAACGATCTGGTGATCATTTTCCGTCACGTGCTGATGAACGCGCTCGCCCCCGTGATCGTGCAGGCGACGCTGCGCATCAGCGGCACCATCATCGCCATCGCCGCGCTCAGCTTCATCGGCCTGGGCATCACCGCGCCCACGCCGGAATGGGGCACCATGCTCGCTTCCGCACGGGGCTATATCCGCGGATACAGCTACATGACCCTGTTCTCCGGCCTGGCCATTATGATCACGGTGATGGGATTCAATCTCATCGGCGACGGCGTGCGGGACAGCTTTGACCCCAAACTGAAAAAATAGAGAGGCGACTATGCACACGAGCGATGTTATGCTGGATATCCGGAATCTCGTTGTGGAATACGCGACGGTGGACGGCGTCGTCCACGCGGTGAACGATATCAGCCTGAGCGTGAAACGCCAACGCTGCATGGGGCTTGTGGGGGAAACCGGAGCGGGCAAGACCAGCACCGCGCTTGCCGTCATGAATCTGATCCCGACGCCTCCCGGCGTAATCCGCCGGGGCAGCATACTGGTCAACGGATACAACGTCCTCAGGATGAAGGATACCGAGATGGACGCGGTGCGCGGCAAGGAAGTGGCGATGATCTTCCAGGATCCCATGACCGCCCTCAACCCGGTGCTGACCATAGGCAGCCAGATTGCGGAGAGCATATTGCTCCACGAAAAAGTCTCCGGCGCGGAGGCTGAGAAAAGGGCGATGAATATGCTCGAAATGGTGGGCATCAAGGGCACCCGTGCCAACGACTATCCTCACCAGCTTTCCGGCGGCATGAAGCAGCGGGTCGTGATCGCAATCGCGCTTTGTTGCAATCCCCATCTGCTGATCGCGGATGAGCCCACTACGGCCCTGGATGTGACCATTCAGGCGCAAGTGCTGGAACTGATCGACGAGCTGAGGGAAAACTATAAAACTTCCATGCTGCTCATCACCCATGATCTGGGCATCGTCGGGGATATGTGCGACGAGGTGAGCGTGATGTACGCCGGCCGGATCGTGGAGAGCGGCACCGTGAAGGACGTATTCACAGACACAAGGCACCCCTATACCGAAGGTCTGTTCAATTCCCTGCCGAACATCAACAACCGCGCGGCCCAGCTCACGCCCATACCGGGGTTGATGCCCGATCCCACGGACCTGCCCCCGGGCTGCGCGTTTTCGCCCCGCTGCAGATATGCCCGGAGCAAATGCCGGGAACGCGTCCCAGAGGCAAAATGGACCGGCGACACGCATATGGTTGCCTGCATCGCCTACGAAGATCCCGGCTTTCGCATCGAAAGGAGCAAGCGGTGATGGCTGACAACATTCTTGAAGTTCGGAATCTGAGCAAGCATTTCAAGGCGAAGCACGGTGCGCTCCATGCGCTCGACGGCGTGAACTTCACATTGGAACGGGGAAAGACGCTGGGCATCGTCGGTGAATCCGGCTGCGGCAAGTCCACCATCGGCAGGACGATACTCAGGCTGATCGAGCCCACCTGCGGCGAAATCGTCTTCAACGGGGTGGACATCACCGGGCTTTCCCACCGGCAGATGCGGGAGCTGCGCCCCAAAATGCAGATCATCTTCCAGGACCCTTATTCCTCTCTGAATCCGCGGCGTACCGTCAGCCAGACCATTCGCGAGCCTATCATGCTCAACCGCATGATCCGCGACAAGCGGCAGCTCGACATGCGCGTAGCGGAGCTGATGGATATGGTGGGCCTCGCGGAGCGTTTTGTGAACTCCTACCCGCACGAGCTCGACGGCGGCCGGCGCCAGCGCATCGGCATCGCCCG
>Ga0116159_1002701_pt1 | contig 16652 bp, 15 predicted proteins | sample AD_JPNAS1_MetaG_FD_89878 | JGI IMG/M metagenome (GOLD analysis project Ga0116159, IMG submission 89878) | Active sludge microbial communities of municipal wastewater-treating anaerobic digesters from Japan - AD_JPNAS1_MetaG | ecosystem: Engineered > Bioreactor > Anaerobic > Digestate | place...
AACCATGATTTGCGTGAGCGTGCCGCCGACGCTGCCCTGACGGAAGAGGTCCCGAAGTTCCATCAATTCCGCAGACAGGCTGGAGCAGAGCGTGTGAAATTTTTCTATGCCCTCAGACTCCTCGGGCCATTTCTTTTTCAATTCGCTTTTGAACCCCGGCCAGTTCGGAGGAAGCGTGATGTCCACGCCGGGGAAAATGGATCGGTAAAAATGCGGGACTTCATAGAGCTCCACTTTTTTGTCAACACCGGTAGCTTTGAGCAGTTTATACAGCCCCCTGTCCATCTTGCCCGGGCCGCCGCCGGCCATTTCATGCAGCGCCGCGTCAAAGGTAAATTCTCCGCGTGTAAATTTGGTTGTGCTGCCGCCCACCACAAAGTGCTTTTCCAGAACCAGCACTTTTTGCCCCTTGACGGCCAGGTGCGCCGCCGCGGAAAGCCCTCCCATGCCGGCCCCGATGACGATAACGTCATAGTCGGGTTTCTGCGCCGCCGGATTTTCCGCCGCCCATACGCCGATGCTGAACAACATGAACGCCAGAATCATCATCAACGCTATGAATTTTTTGATTATTTTTTTCTGAGCCATCAGAAACCTCCCGGGAAAAATTTGTGCGAATCATCCCATTAAAGCGACCGCTTGTCAAGTTTGCCTGGTGTTCAAATTGCCATTTCGACATCTGGGTGCGCTTTGCCCTTCTATTCACTATCCACCATCCACCATCCACCATCCAAAACAGCGGATCTAAAGACTCGTACTACCGGACGTGATGATTCGTGTTTGTGTTATGAGTCGGATACCGGTTTTTGGTGCATCACTTTTACGGGTTTCATTAGCCGGACTAAAAAGCTATCAAGCTGATTGGCGAAGGCCTGGCGGTCTTTCTTGCTGAAGGCCGCCGGGCCGCCGGTAATCATGCCGTTGTCCCGCAACTCACCCAGCAAATCCCGCATGGCCAGCCGGTCTTTGATGTTATGCTCCGTGTAGAGCATGCCGCGGGGATTCATCGCAAAAGCATTTTTGTCCACCACGCGATCGGCAAGCGGGATGTCGGCCGTGATGACAAGATCGCCCGGGCGCACGGATTGGGCGATGCGGTCATCGGCCACATCCGGTCCTTCGGGAACCAGGATCAAAGAAAGGTTGGGCAGTTTCTCCAGGTGCAACGGTTTATTGGCCACAAAGATCAGCGGAATATTCAAGCGTAAAGATGCTTTAATCAGAATGTCTCTGATTCCGTTCGGGAAAGCATCCGCGTCGACGAATATCTGCATGGAATCTTAATCCTATGCGCAAACGGGTGGACGCCTGTCTTTCCATGGTCTGGCCTTTTCGAGCTGGCCGGCTAGCCGAAACAGCGTGGCTTCGTCGCCGAACCGGCCGATGAAATGGGCGCCCACCGGCAGTCCTTCGCTGTTCCAGAAAAGCGGCACCGACATGGCCGGCTGGCCGGTCGCGTTGCAGATCGGCGTGAAAACGGCGTAGCGGGCCGTCTCGGCAAATCCCGCGAGCGGATCTTCCGGAGTGGGTTCAAACGAGCCCAGCGGCGCCGGCGGTTTTGTCAGCGTCGGGGTCAGCAAAACGTCATACTGTTCAAAGAACGAGGCGACATCGCGGGCGACCCGCTGGATGGTCTGTACGGCGATCAGGTAGTCGGCTGCGGTTGAAGCTTCGCTGCGTTCGTAAATTGCCCAGGTCAGGGGTTCGACCTGTGTTTTCGTCACCCCAAGCATCTTGACGATGGATGCGATGCCGGCGAACCACGGGACGACAAAGGCGTGGGTCAGGGTTTTCCCGTCGATGACGGGGGCGGCCTCCTCAACCGAATGGCCAAGCTCCTCGCACAGCCGGGCCGCATCCTGAACCGCGCGGACGCAATCTTCATGCACCGGGTCGTCGGTGGGGGCTTTTGCGGCAAAGGCGATGCGCAGGCGTCCCGGATCCGTATTCGCTTCCTTCACAAACGGCCGTTCCACGGGCGGCGCCCAGTAGGGATCGCCCCTCAGGCAGCCCGCCGTCGCGTCCAGCAGAGCCGCGCTGTCCCGGACGGAAATCGTCAAGGCATGTTCATTGACCAGTCCGCCGATCATGTCGCCGAAATCGGGCCCCAGAGTGATTCTGCCCCGGGTCGGCTTCAGGCCGAAAACGCCGCAGCAGGAGGCGGGAATTCGAATCGATCCGCCGCCGTCGTTGCCGTGCGCCATGGGGACAATGCGCGCCGCAACCGCCGCGGCCGAGCCGCCGCTTGAGCCGCCGGTTGAGCAGTTGGTGTTCCATGGATTTCGGGCAGGGCCGAAGAGTTCCGGCTCAGTGGTCGGAAGGATGCCGAATTCCGGGACGTTGGTTTTGCCGATCACAATCAGGCCAGCCTTTTTGTGGCGGGCGACCAGTTCGCTGTCATGATCCGGGACAAGGTCTTTCAAAACTTTGGCGCCGAACGTCATGCGCACGCCGCCGTAGGACGCCAGAATATCCTTGAGAAGAAACGGCACGCCGGTAAAGGGGCCGTCGGGCAGCTTTGATGCTGCGGCGTCCCGCGCCAGATCGTACATCGGCGTGATCACCGCGTTGAGCGCCGGATTCAGCTTCTCGATCCGTTCAATCGAAGATTCGACAAGCTCAAGCGGCGTGATCTCTTTTTTCCGGATCAGACCGGCCAGTTCTGTGGCATCAAAATATTTCAGTTCCTCCGACAGCGACATACGACCTCCTTACCCGGTGATATTTTGCCTTTGACGCCACGAAGTATAAAGGGACCGTTTTTAACCGTCAAGCAGTATTTGGCTCTTGTAGTATTTGGCCCTTGTATTCGCTTGACAGCGGCCGGGGTGTTTTTTATACTCCCGCGCAAACAACCACGCTTGGATTTCATTCTTTTTCAGAGCGGCCGGTTGCATCTTTTTTCGAGGCTGAGAGGTAAATATGAAAAAACATCTTTGCGGTTTATTCTGGATTCTTCTGATTGCTCTTTGCCTGGTCGAGCCCGCTGCGGCGGAGATGGAAACCTTCGCCCAATCGGTGGCAAACGCCCACGCGAACGCCGCCGAGCCGCAGGGGACGCTGGGGAGATGGATCCCGACGGCGGACAGCATGTACAAGGTTTCCACCGCCGGCTCGGTCGGGGCCAATCCCTACGGCCTGAAATATTACGGTGATCCGGCTCAAAATCAGTTGATTGTCCGCACGGCCAGTTCAGAAAATGCCTATAACGGTGTGTATTCCGGGGGAACAATAACGACTGCCGGATCCAACTACACCATTTTCGGCAACAAGGACGTCATGAGCGCCTGGGTTACAACGGGAAAGGAGATGACGGGATTCATCAACAGCCAGGGTCTGACCGCCGGCACGTTTGTCAAAGGAGTCGAACGGGGACTTGGCATGAACGACAGGGGGAATCATGACGCCATCTTCGAAATGGCCGTAACCGTCAGCAACACGGCTAATCCCTATATGCTGCGGCCGACACGGAATCCCGACCCGACGCAATTCAGCACGGATCCCGCCACACACGGAACGAATGCTTCTTTCCCCGCTACCGCCCAGGCGGCGGGCATCGGAACCGGCGCGGCTGCGGATGCGGTGTTCGCCAACTACAAGACGGCCTACACCGACTGGATGACGGCAAACTATCCCTGGACGCAGTTGGGCTATACCTATTATTGGGGCCGGGCTGCCAATAAACCCGAGAACCTCTCGGACGTGCAGGGAATGTCCGAGTTCATCATGCTGGGCGGCGCGGGCGGCTCCGATACGGCCAAAACCCCTTCCGGCACGGATGAGTCGGGAAATGTGGTCGTCGTCGGCATCTACGCGTCACAGTCCTATATCTATACGAAAAACGACGGAACGACCTTCAGCGATGCGCCGGACGCTCAATACGGAAACGGATTTGCCAGCTTCAATGTCACCGGCCCCTGCGACACGCTCTGGGCCGGAAGGGATTTTCAAGTCGGCGCAAGTTTGAATCCCGCCGCCTTGCCCAACACGATTACCATCGCCGCCGACGGATCGATTGCCGGCGGGCAGGGCATCCTGGTCGGGTCCCAAAACTATACGGTCACAAACGCCGGATCGATCACCGCCAATGCGGGCGCAAAGAAGTTTAACGTCGCCGGAAGTGAAAACATCGCGCTTCTGTTCAAGGGCGATACCCATGCGGCACCAGGCACCTTGAAAAACACGTTGATCAATTCCGGCACGATTACGGCTCCCGGCGCCAACGGCACGGCCGTCGCCGCCTGGGCCGGCGATACTCTCATCGTCAACACCGGAACGATCATCGGAACCGGAACCGGTTACGCCATAAAAACCGGCGCGGGAAATGACACATTGACGGTCAACGGCGGAGAGATAGCCGGCAGGGTCGATCTGGGGACGGGGACGGACAATGTGAACGTACCCGCAGGTTCCAGCGCCAGATTTACTTTCTCCTTAAATACCGATGCGCCGGCTGCCGCACAGATCAAATCTCAAACCGTTGCTATTGCCGACAACACGACAACGGTAGCCGTAAGAACCACCGGGACAACCAACATTAAAAACAACGATCAGTTTTTGATTGCGGATGCGACCACGTTGACGGTTGATCCGGCAAAACTATCCGTCATTAATGACCCTGCGTTTCCCATGTTCACTTTTTCTCCCCAAACAAGCGGCAGCCGGCTTTTCCTTACGGCGCTTCGCGACGCCGCCTTCTATGGACAAAGAGTCGGCAACGCCTCGCTGGGTTATGTCCTGGACAGCCTGGCGAACACCGCCACGGGGGATATGGCTTTTGTCCTTGGCGCACTGGATTCATCCGGCGATCCGGCAGGCGCTGGGCAAATGCAGCCCACCGTCAACAACGGTCCGATTCAGGCCAGTTTCGGGACAGTCAGCCAATACACCAGCACCGTTCTGAACCGCATCGAACAAGTTGCAGCGGCCCGGACGGACGGGATCGGCATGACCGGCATCTCCACCGGGGATGAAACCGCCCAAGGCGGCGTCTGGGCGCAGGGATTCGGCAGCTACCTGCACCAGGGAGCTCAGCAGGCAAGCCAAGGCTACACGGCGAATGTCTGGGGAATTTCCTTCGGGTATGACAGATATCTTTTTCAAAACATCATCGCGGGCTTCAGCGGCGCGTTTGCCCGAAACAACGTTACGACGGGCGACGTGAACACCCGCACCGACGCCGACAGCTACCAGGGCAGCCTTTACGGCAGTCTGTCCAAAGACGCCTGGTATCTTGACGCCATCCTGTCGTTTGCCTACAACCGGTATGACGCCTCCCGGCATATCGTTTTTGCCGGAATCGACCGGACGGCAAAGAGCGATTACGGCGGGTATCAATACTCCGGCTATTTCGAAGGCGGATACACGGTCAAAGCCTCCGGGCTTCTCCTGACGCCGCTGGTCTCCGTGCAGGCGATGCGCCTGAATCTGGATGACTATACGGAAACACAAGCCGGCGCTCTGAATCTGAAAATAGACCGCCAGCGCTACAACCTCTTCCAGACGGGCCTGGGCGCGAAAGTCGCCTACCCGGTTTCGAAAAAGAATCTGAAAATCACGCCGGAGCTGCATGCCAAGTGGCTCTATGACTTTGCGGGCGACGCGCAGCAGGCCGCCTCAACGTTCACCGGCGGAGGCGCTTCCTTTGTCACGACCGGTTTTGAGCCGCCGCGGACCAGCGGCAACATCGGCGCGAAGCTGACCATTCTGACCCGGACCAACTGGAGCGTTTCATTCAACTACGATTTTGAAATGAAGCAGGATTTTTACAGCCACAACGGCTGGGTCAACTTGCGTTATGAGTTCTAAAAGAGCCGCCTTCTTCTTTCTGTCCGCCTTGCTTTTGTGTTCGGCGGGCTGCGCGGCTGTTTTTTCGCAAAACGACCGGTACGCGGCAGCCGATCGTGTGGCTGACCGCGCGGGATTTGAGAAATCCTTCATTCGAACTTCATCGTTAACACTGACTGCCTTTACGAGATTCACAAAGAAGGGTGATCCCCTGCATGTTTACATCGAAGGAGACGGGACGGCGTGGCTTTCGCGCACCCGGCTTTCGGACGATCCCACTCCCCGAACCCCTCTGGTTCTGGAACTGGCGGCGCTGGATTCAGCGTCAAACGTCGCTTATCTGGCGCGTCCCGGGCAATATGCCGCGGAAGGCGTCCCGGATTGCGATGCGGCTTACTGGTCGGAGAAGCGTTTCGCGCAAGAGGTGGTGGAAGCAATGAACGGGGCTCTGGACGAACTGCGCCGACGGGCCGGCGCCGGAGCGATCCATCTGGTCGGTTATTCCGGCGGAGCGGCCGTCGCGGTTCTGGCTGCCGCAAGGCGAAGTGACGTGGCCGGCCTGAGGACCGTGGCCGGAAATCTTGATCCGGAAGCGGTGAATCGTTACCATCATGTCAGTGCCATGAAGGATTCTTTAAACCCGATGGACGCAGCCGAAAAGGTCCGGGATCTTCCCCAGCGCCATTTCGTGGGTTCGCAGGACACGGTCATTCCGCCCGGGCTTGCCCGGGTTTTTTTAAAACGTGTCGGCTGCCGGGATTCGAGCGGGATAACCGTTGTCGAAGGCGCAACCCACACCCGCGGATGGCGGGAGCGCTGGAGAGAATTGCTGATCATTCCTTTGAATTGAGCATTAGATATCAGGAGGGCAGATTTGGGGACTTCACTTTTGATTGTTGCAGGTTCATACAGGCGTCTGGGAAACTGTGAAATGTTTGCAAAAGATATCGCCCTTCGCGCCCGCGCCGATTCCATTAGTTTGCTTCGTCTTACGGACTTTGCCTTGAAATCCTGCACGGGCTGTTACCGCTGCCTCAATCCGGAGCACCGCTGCCGCGTCCAGGACGATCTGTACTTTATTCTTGAAAAAATGAAAGGGTTCGACGGAATCATCTTTTCCATACCGACCTATGTATTGGGGCCGGTCGGGCAGTTCAAGCTGTTTGCCGACCGCCTGGCCTGCATGGCCGTGTTCCAGCCCGACTTCCGGAAAATTCGGGCGGTCAGCGCGATTTTCGGCGGCATTGAAAGCTGGCGGGGAGTAACGCAGTCTCTGGTCAACGCCGTGATTCGCATGATGGGCTTCGACTTTCGGGGAAGCGCCTTTATTGAAGCCGCGTTGCCTGGCGAAAGTCTTGATGTGAAATACCAGCCCGTGGCGCAGGGGCTGGCCGACGCCCTGGGGGAAAATTCCGCCGCCTACTTTCCCTGCAAAACCCTGCAATGCCCTTCCTGCGGCAGCGATCTTTTTTTTATTCAGGACGGGCGAAAGGTTTGCGTCCTGTGCGAAAGCTCAGGCGAATACCGGGACGGCCAATGGATTGACTATCGGGATTCCAAACGGTTTACCGCCAGGGGTTTTGTCGAGCACTTTGAAGGCTGGCTCAAACCCAAGGTTGCGGAATACAGCGCCCAAAGAGAGCGCCACCGCTCGCTTCGGGAAACTTACAAAGATATCGGCGTCTGGATTAAAAAAGAAGAGTAGAAAACGGGCCGCAAAAAAACAGCGGCCCGCTCAAAGTTGACAAACTCGTAAAAAGTCACATTTGTCACCCTGAGCCCGTCGAAGGGTGATCTTAAGCATTCGATGCTACTGCATGGTTCGACGAGTTCACCATGACAATGTGGGTAAATTATGACTTTTTACAGGTGCATCAAAGTTCAAGGTTCATGGATGTTCATCAGGCGCGGGGGGCCTGCAGAATCACCAGGGCGTCCACGGCCACCGGCTTGCCGTCCTTCACAATCAGGGGGTTGATGTCGATTTCGGCAATCTCCCCGTGCTTCATTCCCAGATTGCCTATCCCCACCAAAGCGCGAACCAGTATTTCGCGGTCAACGGCTTTTTCACCCCGGAAGGCATCCAGAAGCTTTGCCGCGCGGATTTCGCCGATCATTTCGCGGGCGTCCTCTTCGGTGAGAGGCGCGACACGGAAACTGACGTCCTTCATGGCTTCCGTAAAAATGCCGCCCAGGCCGAACATGACGCAGGGGCCGAAATGCGGGTCGCGGATCAGACCGATGACGAATTCCCGGTTGCCCTTCACCATTTCCTGGATCAAAACGCCTTCCAGGGCAATTCCCTTTCCCGTCAGTTCATCATAGGCCGCGGCCGCCTCGTCCTTGTTTTTAAGATTCACGCGGACCATTCCCATCTCGGTCTTGTGCGTCAGCTCCGGTGATGATCCCTTGAGGACTACGGGGAAACCGATTTTCTCCGCTTTTGACATGGCTTCGTCGCGCGATTGAACCAGCGCTTCACGGGTTACGGGCACGCCGGCGGCGGCGACAGCTTTCTTGGATTCAAACTCTGAAAGGGCCAGCTGGCTGCCCGCAATAGCTTTCAGCAGCATGTCTTTTATTTCTTTTTCTTTTTTGCCGGTCATGACAAGGCCTCCCCGGTTGAGCGATGATCCGTGTTCAAGCCGGCGCCCCACAAAGGTCTGTCGCCGGTCAAATTCCTTTTCAAAAGAGAGGCGAAGTACGTTTGGGAAACGGACAGGGCCCGCACGGCCTGTTCCGTTGTCTCAAAGATGGGAAGGCGGTGCCTGGCCCGAATGGCAACGGATTTGGAGATGGCATTCGGCGTGTAGATGGCGGCGGGCTTTTCGTAGCGCTTGCAGATCTTCATCAGCTCCAGAAGGCAGTCGATCACAAAAGGCTGCCAGACGCTGAGCAGGGGCAGAAGGCCGTCCACTTCCTCCGCGGAGAGCAGTATCTCGAAAATGTCGAGGTACGTCTGAGGCGGCGCGGGGCCGATGTCCACCGGATTTTTTATGTTGAAGACCTGACCGACTTTTTTCAGCTTCTCCTGGGTTTGCGGGGACAGGCGAACCATCTGCAGACCCGCCTGCACCAGCAGGTCCGCGGAAATCCCGCCGAAGGCGCCGGAATTGGTAAACGCCGCGATCCGCTTTCCTTTCAGCAGCGGCATTTCGGTGAATATCTTGGGGAGCGAATGGAGTTCGTCGATGGACTGGAGGCGGATGATCCCCGCCTGTCGGCAGGCGGCATCGAAGATCCGGTCGTTATTGGCCATGCCAGCCGTGTGCGACATGGCGGCCTGCGCGCCTTCTTTGGTTTTGCCGACTTTGTAAACCAGGACGGGCTTGCGGGATTTCCGGGCCGCCTCCATGAGCTTGCGGCCGTCCGCGATATTTTCCAGATAGATGCCGATGACTTCCGTTTCGTCCTTTTGAAAATATTCGATCAGATCCGCTTCGTCCACGTCGCACTTGTTGCCGATGCTGACCACTTTGTTCACGCCGACCAGGTCGTAGTACAGAGACTCCAGCGTCAGGACGACCACGCCGCCGCTCTGGATGATGTAGGAGATGCTGCCCGGAGACTCGAAAATTTGATTCATCTCGACCAGGCTCGGGTTGACGCCGTAAAAACAGCAGAACTTGTTGCGCGAGCTCAAGGTCCCCAGGCAGTTGGGCCCCAGCATGCGGATGCCGTTTTGCCGGGCAATGGCATCGATTTCGCGCTGCATCGCCTCGCCGATTTCCCCGCCTTCGGAAAAACCGGCGCTTTCAATCACGACGTGCCGGATGCCTTTGCGGGCGCAGTCCCGAATGATGCCGGGAACGTGCCTGGCCGCCACGATAATGACCGCCAGATCGGGGGTTTGGGGCAAATCCGGGATCGATGAATAGCCCGGATAGCCGTTTACCGCCTCTCCTTTGGAGTTCACGGCATAGACGTTTCCGTCATAATGGAGATAATCTTTGAGCATGTTGCAGATGGTGGAGCCCAGATTGAAGGGGGTGTTTGAGGCGCCAACGACAACAACCGATTGCGGATCGAAGAAGCGTTCCATAAGAATACCTGCCTGAAGTCGAATTTTCGCGCCGCCATACAACGCAAAAAGGCGGCTTTTGTCAAGCAGGAAAAAGGCAGCAGGAAAAAGGCAGCTGGAAAACGGGCAGGAATAAGGGATTGGGCGGACTTACGGTGTTTTGTCCGGAATGGTTTGTTGCATCCGCCCGGCCGCACGGCAATGCTTTGCCGCTCAGGCCGGGCTGATGCGTCTTAATGTCTTTAGAACCCAACCGACAGGCCGATGTAGGGCCCTGAGTAGAGGGTGTCCATTTTGTAATCGTTGACATCCATTTTCTGCTGGAGGAGCCTGTAGCCCGCGTGGATGTCGAGAAACGGAAAGGGGGTAAGGGACACATCCGCCAAGGCTTCATAGGAATAGTTTTCAGAGCTGTACCCGCCTGCGGTCACCTGGGCGCGGGCTTCCAGCAGGTTGGCCAAAAGCCCGATGTGGGCGCCGACGCCGATCATCGGAATGATGGAATTGAAGGATCGGTCCTGTTCCAATTTTCCGGCCGAGTTCAGCTTAAAGCTGCCCGTGGAATACTTGATCTGGGCGATTCCTCCCAGTGAAAACCCCGCCAGGACGTTTTCCAGATTGATCAGATCGCGCTGGTATTTGAGATCGAACATGGAATATCCCATATCCGTATGAACGGTGTCGCCGGCCTTGTAAGGAATGCCGTTGTATGTCAGAGCCGTTGCAAGAATGGCATCCGTCGTATAACCGAAAGGCGTGTACATCAGGCTTACGTGATTTTTTCCGAAGCCCCCGTATGCCTCTACGGAATACGTAATTTTATTTCCGACCCCCAGCATGTCCGTCGCGCTGATGTCCGAGCCCTCTATGCCGTTGGCGATGGTCTGGACATCGGCTTTTTTAAGATCGGGAAACCACAGGTAGGCTCTTGCGCCCAGTTCAAAAGCGTTCGCCTCCGCAACAACCGTCAACGATAAAGCAACCACTAAAGCGAAAAACAGCTTTCTTCCATGGTTAATCATAGTATCCTCCATTTGATGAATTATGGTTTGCAATCTCGCATATTTCCCGGCATTCGTCAATCGGAAGTGTCGGCGAAATTTGCCCGGAATCCCGGCGCTTATTTCCGAATGACGCCCCGGAACCGGGCGTATTCCACCATGCGGCCAAAGGCGAAGACGGCGCGCTCCGGCGTAGGATAGCAGGGAACGCCCAGCGCGGCGAAGCCCTCGTGGATATGGGCGATCTCCCTTGCCGTGCCGCCGTAGTAGCTGGCAAAGACCGGCTTGTGCGGGTGGCGCCGGAAAATCTCGGTGAAGGCTTCGGAGATATCGAACATGCTTTCCGGCATGAGCACGAAGGTGATCAGAAGGGCGTCGACATCCGGCTGCTCCATCAGGCAGCGGGCGATGTGGCTGGTGGCCTTCTTTGACCCGTGCTGCTCGATGGCGGACCAGGTGTCGATGGGATTGCGCACCGGCGCCCAAACCGGCATGACCTCGCCCAGCTTTTTGAGAGTCTCCTTCTGCAGCGCGGGGAGATCGACGCCGCATTCCTCGGCGGCGTCCGTGGCGGCGACGCAGCCCATGCCGGTGATCGAGAGCGCGCCCATGCGGTTTCCGCGCGGCAGGGGGAGTTTTTCAAAGGCCGCGAGAGCGTCAAAAAAAGCTTCGGAGTTTTGCACCCGCAGAAGACCTGCTCTGCGGCAGACCGCGTCAAATACCGCGTCCGATCCGGCCAGCGATCCGGTATGCGACGCCACGGCGGCCGCCCCGGCTTCGCTCCGTCCGGCTTTCATCACCACCACGGGTTTTGTTTTGGATGCCGCGGCCGCGGCGCGAATGAACCGTTTCCCTTCCACCACGCCTTCGAGGTACATGCCGACGGTGCGGGTGGCCGAATCCCCGGTCAGGTACTCCAGCAGGTCGCTTTCGTTGATGTCTCCCTTGTTGCCGATGCAGGCCACTTTGGCCAGACCGAAGGGCTTGGTGTCCGCGATCCAGCGGGCCCACCCGGACGAGAAAACGCCGGACTGGCCGATGATGGAAACACCGCCCGGACGAATCGGATCGAGGCCGACGATGGAGGTGGACATGCCGGCCGACGGGTTGATCGTGCCGATGCTGTTGGGTCCCATGACCCGAATGCCGGCCTTGCGGGCCATATCGATGATGATTTTTTGTTCTTTGGCCCCTTCCTCTCCCGTGTCCGAGTAGCCGCCCGTGCTCAGGATGATATTGGTCACGCCCTTTGCGGCGCAGTCCGCCAGCGCTTCGGGCACGGCCGTCTTGGGAATCACGACCATGGCGGTTTCGACGGGCTTTGGCACGTCGCTCACTCTCGCATAGGAGGGAAGGCCGAGGATTTCCTTGACGGTCGGATTGATGGGATAAAGCGCGCCCCTGTAGCCGGCCTTCTGCAGGTTTCGCAAAATGATGTTGCCGCCTTTTCCCGGGCTGCGCGAGGCCCCGATCACGGCCATCGACGAAGGCTGGAAAAAAGGCGCGACGGTGGCCGGGCTGGTGCGCTTGCGGGGAACGGCGGCGGGGCCGGCATCCAGTCTCACCAGGGCGTCGACGGCCACGGCGCCCCGCGGATAAACGATGAAGGGGTTGACGTCGATTTCAAGAAGATCCGCGCGCTCCGCGGCAAGACAGGAAAGTGCGGACAGGGCTTTTGCGGCGGCGGCGATATCGAGAGGCTCCCGGGACCGGTACCCTTCCAGCAGGGGAGCGCCTTTGAGGCGCCGAAGCATGGCCAGCGCCGCCTTCTCATCCACGGGGGCAAGGTCGATGACCGTGTCGCGCAGGATTTCCGTAAAAATGCCGCCGATGCCCGCCAGAACAATCGGGCCGAAAACTGGATCGCGGCGGCACCCCAGAATGAGTTCGGCGCCCGAAGGGGCCATCTTCTGCACCAGAACCGCGAAGGGAATATCGGCAAATTTATTTTTCATTTCCCTCACGGCCCCGTCCAGGGCGGCAGTATCCTGAATGTTGAGAGCGACGCCTCCCCTTTCGGTTTTGTGCACAACGGCCTCGGAACAAATTTTCAAGGCAACCGGAAATCCGAGCTTTTCGGCCGCCGCCGCCGCTTCCTCCTCCGTGCGGGCCGGAATGCCGTCAATGACGGGAATCCCCGATTGCCTGAGCAGAGACGCTCCTTCAAATTCATTGAGGGTGATCAGATTCTTCTTCAAAATGCAAATACCTCCCCGCGGCATGCGTATTTCCGAATTTTACGCGGTGACCCTATCATGATTTTGAAATAATTCAACTTGCATATTCCGGCCGGTCCTGTATTGAATCTGCATCATTCTGCGGGTCGAAGGGGTGAAAAAGATGCGACGGGATATGCTGGAAATGATCGAGTCCAACCGGTTGTGCGTTCTGGCCACCGTGTCGGAAAGCGGGCCTCACTGCTCGCTGATGTCGTATGCCGCAAGTGAAGACGGCACGGAATTTTACATGGCCACGGACAAGAACACAAAAAAATACCGCAACCTGGCGGCCAATCCGTCCGTCAGTCTTCTGATCGATTCCAGAGCAGACAGCGCCGAAGGCCGGGGGGCGGCTACCAGGGCGCTGACCGTCACGGGAACGGTTCGGCGCAATTTGGATGAGCCCGGAAAAAAAGCGGCTCTGGAAGCCCTGTGCCGGCGCCATCCCGACCTGAAGGATTTTCTTGCCGGTTCCTCCGTGGAAGTGATTGCGGTGAAAATCAATTCGCTTCAATTGCTCGACGGGATTGCGGATTCCCATTTTGAAGAAGTTTGAGTCAGAAAACCGAAAGCCGAAGCGGTAAACGCCGGCCGGAGTTTTCCGCTTATGCCGGAAGGCTGACGGGGTGCTCAGATCAGCTTTGCCGCCATCCGGTCGATTTTGGACAGGGGCAGTTTTTTCAAATCCGCCGCGGCGGCCCATTGCCGGTTGGGGCAACGTTTTGCCGCCGGTTTTCCATTGAACAGAAATCCCTCGTAAACATGAAGCGTCACGCGGAAATGCGTGTAGGCATGATCCACGGAAGCGATTTTTTTCCCGACGCGGATGGAAAGACCCAGTTCTTCCCGGACAAGACGGCGCAGACCGGCTTCCGGGTTTTCATGATCTTTCAAAAAACCGCCCGGCAGTTTCCAAAACGATGCCAGCAGGCCCTCGGCCGGCCGCTGCACCACCAGAAGCCGTCCTTTGTCGTTTCTGAGGACGGCGGCGACTGACTGACGGCGCGGGATTGCGGGGGCCTTGCGCATGACGGGCAGCCTGTCCTGCAGATGACGGTGATGGGCCAGGCAGAGCGACGCCAGGGGGCAGGCGCCGCAGTCCGGATTTTTCGCGCGGCAGACCGTCGCCCCCAGGTCCATCAGGGCCTGGTTGAAGCCGGAGGCGCGTTTCTTCGGAACCAGGGATGCGGCCAGCTCGAAAAAATGCCTGTGTTCCCCGGGATCGTTGATGGGTTTGGCGACGGCGAAAACGCGGCTCAAAATCCGGCGGACATTGCCGTCCACGGCCGGAACGGCCCTTTCGAAAGCGATGCTTAAGATAGCCCCGGCCGTGTAGTCGCCGATGCCGGGCAGCGTCCGGATGGCTTCGAGCGTGTTGGGAATTCGCCCGCCGAACCTGCCGGTGATGATCTTTGCCGCCTCGTGCAGATGCCGGGCGCGGGAATAGTAGCCCAGATTTTCCCAGGCTTTCAGCACGTCCTGCAGGGGGGCGCGGGCCAGCGCGAAGACGTCGGGGAATTGTTTCAGAAAACGCTCGTAGTAGGGGATGACCGTGTCCACACGGGTTTGCTGCAGCATGATTTCGGAAATCCAGATGCGGTAGGGATCGGCCGTCTCCCGCCAGGGCAGAGTCCGCCCGCAGCGTTTGTACCAGGCGAGCAGGCGGCGGGCCGGAAGGCCACCGGTTTCATGCGGATTTTTCAACATGGTTTTCTATTGTATCAGCCGGGCGATGCGGTTCCATCGGACGTTTCGCTCCTCGTGGTTCCACGACCAGTAGAGAATGAAGGCTTTTCCCTGGACGTCCTTGAGATCGACGAATCCCCAGAAGCGGCTGTCCAGGCTGTGATCGCGGTTGTCGCCCATCACGAAAAACGAATCTTGGGGAACGACCAGCGGGCCGAAATTGTCGCGCGGCTGTGCCTCGGCCGGAAAAATCGCCTGGTCGGTGTAATGACCGTTGGGGTCCGCGTAGGGCCGGTCATTGATGAAAAGTTTCTTGTTTTTCATTTCAATTTTGTCGCCCGCGACGCCGATGACGCGCTTGATGAAATCCTTGGAGCGGTCTTCCGGATAAATGAACACAATGACGTCCTCCCGCTTCGGATCCGTGACCGGGATGATGGTGGTGCGGAAGTACGGGAGCTTGACGCCGTAAATGAATTTATTCACGAACAGGTGATCGCCGACGAGCAGCGTCGGAATCATCGAGCCGGAGGGAATCTTGAACGCCTGAACGACGAAGGAAATGATAAAAGCGGCGATCAGAAGCGCGGTCAGGATCGCTTCGATAAACTCCCGGATTTTGGTTTTGGCGGCCGCCGGTTTTGATTTGTTTTCTTTCATGTTTCTCCCCAAGAGGTGTGTGCTTTTCCCGTTTTGCGCGAATTCCCGAGGTATCTACTATGGTTCCACGCGGTAGTTGAAAGAGGCGATGATATGCAGACGCGACAGGTCGTACTGCCGGGGCAGCGGCTGGAAAGGCGCGGCCGCCCGGACAACTTCCAGCGTGCCGGAATCGAGGTGGATGAAGCCGGAGGAAGTCATCAGGGCCAGTTGCGAAAGCCGGCCGCTGGCCTCAATCGACATTTTAACCACCACCACTCCTTCCTCCTCCTGCTGGTACGCGGCTTCGGGATATTTCCAGATGCGCATGATCTTTTGCTTGACGCCCGACAGGTAGGCCGCGTATTTGACGTCGGCGGAGCCGATGTCCACCGTGTCCTCCCTGTCTCCCGACGGGACCGGTTTCGCGTCCTGGCTGTCCTTTGCAACTTTTTCGCCGGTCGGGGAATGATCCCTTTCCGGATCGGCCGCCGCCGGAGGCGGCGCGATCTGAACCATGAAGAGCTGCGAGGCTTTGTCCCGGTCGCGCAGATCCACCATGCTGCTCGCGGCAATCAGCGCGGCATGTCCCATCAGGGATACGATCACCGGCAAAAGGAATATTTTTTTCGCGTCCATGGCCTTTCGTTCGCGTTCAGGATCATATATGTCATTTGCCTCAAAATCAACAGTATGATAATCAAAAAACGACTTTAAAACAAGGCGAAGCCGATGCTGACGGATGAAGACTGCATGAACATGGCGCTCGAAGAGGCCCGAAAGGCCTTCGGGCAAGACGAAGTTCCGGTAGGCGCCGTGGTGGCAAACGGCGACCAAATTCTGGCCGTGGCGCATAACGCGCCGGTTTCCGCGGGCGATGCAACGGCGCACGCGGAGATGATCGCGATTCGCGAGGCCTGCCGGGCGTCGGGCAATTACCGCCTGCCTGCCGCGCGGCTTTATGTGACCCTCGAGCCCTGCCTGATGTGCGCGGGCGCGATCCTGCAGGCGCGGCTGGCGCGGGTGGTGTTCGGCGCGCGCGATCCGAAGGCCGGCGCGGTCTTTTCCCTCTACCGTGTTTTGCACGACAGCCGCCTGAATCACAAGGTGGAGGTGACGGAGGGAATCCTTCGGGAGGAATGCGGAGAAATTTTGAGTAGATTTTTTAAGGAAAAGAGGGTAGAAGCCGGCTCGATAAGCGCATGAAGCGCGGAGAGATGTCTGAGAGGCCGAAGGAGCACGACTGGAAATCGTGTGTACGCCCACAAAGGTGTACCGCGGGTTCGAATCCCGCTCTCT
>Ga0116159_1002719_pt1 | contig 16574 bp, 11 predicted proteins | sample AD_JPNAS1_MetaG_FD_89878 | JGI IMG/M metagenome (GOLD analysis project Ga0116159, IMG submission 89878) | Active sludge microbial communities of municipal wastewater-treating anaerobic digesters from Japan - AD_JPNAS1_MetaG | ecosystem: Engineered > Bioreactor > Anaerobic > Digestate | place...
CAGACTCGCGAGAGTGCAGCGATGAAACAGAAACTGAAACTGAAACCGAAACAGAAATACAAACTACTACTGCGGCAGCCGACGAGGATCGCCTGCCGCTGAAGGAGGGGGTGCAGGGAGATATAGCTGATCCGTTGACTCCTGACGCTGGTCGCCGCCAGCCTAAACCTGCGGCACGGGTACCCAGTCCCGCGGAAGAGGAAATTCGGGAGGAGACGGCCGATCCTCTTACCCCCGAAACTGGTCGCCGCCAGTCTAAACCTGCGGCACGGGTATCGAGTCCCGCACGGAAGGGGATCGCCTTCGATTACGACGCCGGTCGTTTCGACCAGGTGCCCCCGAATCTGGTCGAGAAGTGGCAACAGGCTTATCCGGCGGTCGATGTGCTCTCAGAACTGCGCCGCATGGAGGCCTGGGCGTCGGCGAACCCGGTGAACCGGAAATCAAACTGGCAGCGGTTCATCGTCAACTGGCTGACCCGGGCCCAGGACCGGGCCGGCCGTGGCGGACCTCGGGGCGGCCCGCCGGAAGCGGAGGGTGGGCTCGATCGATGGTTGAAAAAGTCTTCCACGACTTCGTAAAGGGGCTCTGCTTTTACTACGAACGCCGGGATCCCCGGGAGGAGACGCTTGATCTCTGGTTTCAGGGGGTGAAGCACATCCCCGACGAGCCGGTGGACTGGATCAGCGACCAGATCCGCAGCCGTCATGATGCTTTCCCCAGGAACCTGCCCCTGTTGATGCGGGAGCTCTGGCAGCAGTGGCTGGAGGACCACCCCCAGCGTCGAACAAACCGGAACCCCGGGGAGGAGTGCCCGGATTGCGACGGCGATGGTCTGATCAGCCTTTTCCGGAAGGGGAGGCGGTACCTGTTCCGTTGCGGCCGGTGCAAGCGGTCGAACCTCAACGGTGTGCCCCTGGCCTATCTCGCTGACCTGGAGGTCCGGGGCTACTCGTTGACCAAGCAGGGTCGGGCAGGAGGACAGGCCCATGGCTGAACGGAATGATATGCCTGAACGTCAAGATGCCGAGCAGTGCCCTTCAACGCATTGCCCGACCTGCACGCTTTTCGAGAGCTGCCTCGCGCCGCTCTGCCCCCTGGACCTGATGAGCCTAAAAGGGATCTGGTACCCCGATGAGGAGATCTGTCGCTCCCGCTCCCAGGGCGGCCGTCCCTGGATCCGGTCACAGCGCCGGATTGCCAAGGTCACGGGCCACGGCGCCGGGTACTTTACCCTCGAGATGCTCAGCCGCCTGGTCGTGATCCGCAAGGGGATCACCGGCCTCGATCCAGATCTCTCCGAGGAGGCGCAGTTGCGGGCCTGGTTCCAGAAACGTCCAGAGCGGCAGGATCGAGCTCCGGGGGACCAAGCTGCCCGAGCCCGTCACCTTAGAAAGTTCGGCTTCCGGAAGAAGGGCAGCCATAAGGAGGCCGGGGGCGGTTTGAAAAAGGGTCGAGACGGCGTGGTTTAATCCGAACGGGGTGTCGAGACGGCGCGTCTTACGGGTTAAAACTTTTCCCGAGGGGTAACCCACGCACCAGGCCGGGGAGTGAGTCTTTCATGAATGAAAAAATGCCCATCATTTCTGACCCGAACAACCGGCGCTACTTCCGTGTCGACGAGGTGGCCCGCTACTTTGGCGTCTCCGACCGGACCATCTACCGCCGCATCGACATGGGGGACCTCAGGGTGGTCAGGGTGGGGGTATGCGTCAGGATTCCCCTGGAAGAGATATTGGCCTTCGAAACGCGGCAGCGGGAAGATTTCTAGGAAACGGCCACTTAATTTTCCTTTGATTTTGGTAACATCATGTTGAATTTTACGACATACAGTCGTACACTTCCCTACAGGGGAGGTGATTTGTGCATGAAAGGCAGCATCTGTTACCATAAGCAGAGGAAGTATTACTACGTTTCCTGGCTCCACAAGGGCAAGCGATACAAAATTTACCGGTATAACGGTCAGAAGATCTATCACACGGAGATCGCGGAGAAGCTCCTGTCCTGCATGCAGGCGGATGTGGAGCACGGCTTCTTCCGGATCGAGAAGTACACGAAGGAAACGCCCACCGATGTGACGCCCTACCTGAAGAAGTGGCTGTCCGCGGAAAAGGCAAATCTCTCGCCCGCCACGTACAAGGATTACCTGAACTCGATCACCAATCACCTGGTTCCCTGGTTTACAAAGCATCCGATTCAGTTGCATGAAATCAGGTATGACACCCTCTGCCAGCTCCTGGGGGATATCAAACGCACGGGCAAGGGGAAGCTGAACGTCATGTACTGCCTGCACCGCTGCCTCGACTACGCCTGGAAATCGGCGCGCATCCCCTTCATGCCGCCTTTCCCGGAAAGGTCGAAGTACAACATCGACACGGCGGTGATCGAATGGTTACCCGAAGACCGGCAGATCAAGGTCATCGAGGCGATCCCGGAGGAGCATCGGGCGATCTTCTGGTGGCTCAAGTACCACCTGCGCCGGCCTTCCGAAGCCATGGCCCTGCATAAAGAGGATTATGATAAAGAAAAGGATGTTTTTACGGTCCGCCGGGCGTTCTCAAGCAAGGAACTGGTCCAGCACACCAAGACGCACAAACAGCATGTGATTCCCTGCCATCCCGATTTCAAGCCGATCATGGAGAAGATGGCGGTCAGCTTCGGTCCTTATTATTTCGTCAATCCCACGGGCAAACTCAAGGACAAGCATTACCAACATGACTTTCTCGTGGATTTGTGGAACAAGGCCTGCGGTACCGTGGGGGAATCGATCCGGATGTACGCCGGTTTGAAACACTCGTCATGCAGCCAGTTCGTCAACGAGTACGGGGGATCGATCGACCAACTCCAGATGTTGACCGATCATGCCAGAAGGGATTCCGTCTTGAAGTATACCGAGGTGAAGGTGGAAGCAAAGCGGAAGATCGTCGCCGACATCATCCGATTGCGTAGGCACTCCGTAGGCACCAATCAACAGATTAAACCTAATAAAATCAAGTAAAATTGGCGGAAGTGCATGGGAATCGAACCCACCCGGGACGGTTTTAGCGCCCCACACCGGATTTGAAGTCCGGGAGGCCCACCAGTGACCTTGGCACTTCCTTGATGTTCGTTCTCAATCCTTCAGATATTCGGGCTCCGCCATCCCTTCCAGGGAACCGTCGATGAGCTGGACGGTGACCTCTTCACCCGCCCGCGCGTGCGTTACCGCCTCCGGAATAACGATCAGGCCGTTGGCCAGCACCATCGATTTCAGGATTCCGGAGCCCTGTTCTCCCGTGGTGGAGGCATGGTACCGCCCGTCCCTGAATTCGACCCGCGCGCGCAGGAAGTTTCTCGCCCCTGCGTGCTTCTGGACGTCTTCGTCCAGGCACGCCTGAATGATCCGGCGGAAGAGGTTCCGGCGTCCCATCATCTTGAGCAGGGCCGGACGGACGAACTGCTCGAAGGAGACCATGGACGAGACGGGGTTGCCGGGCAGGCCGAACAGCGGAACGCCGCCGAGAGTCCCGAAAGCAAGCGGCTTGCCCGGCCGCATGGCGACCTGCCAGAACTGCATCCGGTTGCCCACCTCTTTCATGATCTCCTTGACGAGATCGTAGTCGCCCACGGAGACGCCCCCCGAAGACAGGATGATGTCCGCGCGCAGGGCGGCGTTGAACTTCGCGATCAGGTCCTCGCGGGTGTCCCTCGCGATGCCGATCTGCAGCGGCACCGCCCCGCAGTCCAGGACCTGGGCCGCAAGCGAATAGCTGTTGCTGCTGACGATCTTCCCCTCCGTCAGGAAGGCTTCGTCGACATCCACGAGTTCGTTGCCGGTCGCCAGAACCGCCACGGTGGGCCGCTGATGAACGTCGATGACGGCGCGGCCGACGGAGGCCAGCATGCCGATCCGGGCCGGCGTCAGGACATCCCCCTTCCGGACGATGCGCTCCCCGGGCCGGACATCCTCCCCGGCGCGACGGATGTCCAGGCCGGCCGAGGCCGCGGCGAAGATCCGAACCCGGCTCCCGTCCTTCTCGGTCTCCTCCATCTTCATGACGGCGTCGGCGCCATCCGGGATGGGGGCGCCGGTCATGATCCGTGCCGCGGTTCCGGCGACGACGGTCTTCTCCGGGACTTTCCCGGCCGGGATGTCCTCCACGACCTCGAGGATCACCGGGGATTCCCGCGTGGCCCCGAGCGTGTCCTCCCACCGGAGGGCGTAGCCGTCCATGGCGGAGTTGTCCCGGGGCGGGATGGCGCGGCGGGCATCGACATCCTCCGCGGCCACCCGGCCGAGGGCGGCGAGCAAGCTCACCCTTTCCGACCCCAGGGGGCTGATGGCGGACAGAATCTGTTCCAGGGCCTGTTGAACAGAGATCATCGGTTTCGATCCTTGGTTTGGTGGCTGAACGCTAACGTAAATCCGCACGCTTGTCAATATCGGGATGCCCGGCCCCCTCCGGATTTGTCCTTGAAGTAATTATGTTTCTGTTGTAGCAAATGAGGCTATTTATCCGGGGAATGCGTGCATCTTTGTCCCGCCCCCGGGAAAGGACGAACCGGTCATGACGGACATACAGGCATGGCAGAGGAAGGTACGCCGGCTGCTGAGGGAGCGGCGGGCGATTCTCCTCGCCCACTACTATCAGCGGGACGAGATCCAGGAGATTGCCGATCTCCGGGGCGACTCCCTGGCCCTCAGCATCGAGGCGGCCCGGACGGACGCCCCGGTCATCGTCTTTGCCGGGGTGCATTTCATGGCCGAGAGCGCGGCCATCATCTCCCCGGAGCGCACCGTGCTCCTCCCCCGCCCGGACGCCGGCTGCGCCTTGGCGGACTGGATCACGGCGGCCCAATTGCAAAAGGTCCGGGAAGCCGACCCCGATCTGCTCGTCGTCACCTACATCAACTCTTCGGCCGCGGTCAAGGCCCTGAGCGACATCTGCTGCACCTCGGCCAACGCGGTCCGCGTGGTGAACTCCCTGCCGGAGGGGCGGAAAATCCTGATGGCACCGGACGGCAACCTCGCCCGTTATGCGGCCCGCCATACGACGCGGGACATCATCCCCTGGAACGGGCATTGTCCCGTGCACCATGACATCACCGTGGACGAAGTCCGGCGCGCCAAGGTGGCCTGGCCTGGGGCGCCTTTCGCCGCACATCCCGAGTGCAATCCCGCCGTCCTCGACGAGGCGGATTTCGTCGGCAGCACGGCGGGGATCCTCCGTTTCGCCCGGGAAACCGATGCGCAAACGGTCCTGATCGGCACGGAACGGGGAATCTTCCACACGTTGCGCGAAGAAAGCCCGGGAAAGCGGTTCGTTCCGGTCTCCGAAAGGCTTCTGTGTGAAACCATGAAATACACGACCCTGCCGGATATCGTCGCGTCCCTGGAGACGATGTCGCCCGTGATTTCCGTTCCGGAAGCCGTCCGGGTTCCGGCAAAGCGCGCGCTGGACCACATGCTGGCCCTTGGATGAGGAGAGGCCGGAGGTGAGCCGACTGGTGCGCACGATCATAGCAGACAGACACGCCTTGCGCGATGCCGCCCTGGCCGGGCTGGTGGACCGGGTCGCCCGCGGGGCGTCCGGCCTCCGGGTTCAGGGGGTGTCGGGAAGCGCCCGGGCCCTCCTGGCCGCGGTCCTTTTCCGGCGCCTCGGCAAACCCCTGGCGGTGGTCACCCCGACGGAGGGCGAGGCGCGCGGCCTGCACCGGGACATGGCCTTTTTCCTCGGGGAAGACGACGCGCTTCTCTATCCCGAAGGCGAAACCGTGGCAACGGACATCCTAACCGCCCAGAGCGAGTCCGAGCGGGACCGGATCCACGTCCTCGACCGTCTCCTCGACGGCGCGCCGGTGTCGGTCGTCGCCTCCCTGCCGTCGATGCTGAGGAGGGTTCTCCCGCGGGACGTCCTGCGCGCCAGCCGGATCGCCCTCTCGATGGGGGATGCGGCGGACCGGGACGACCTGGCGCGGCGGCTTCTCGCCGGGGGCTACGAGCGGGTAACGCTGGTGGCGGAGGCCGGGGAGTTCAGCCTGCGCGGACATATCCTGGACGTCTTTCCCCCCGGCGCCCACCACCCGGTTCGTCTGGAGTTCGTGGGGGACGAGATCGAGTCCCTCCGCGCCTTCGACGCCGCCTCGCAGCGCTCGATCGGGGAAATCCTGTCCTGCACGCTTATCCCGGCACGCGAGGCGATCCTGACGGAGGAACGGATCGGGCGGGCGATCCGCAATGTCCGACGCCGCGCCCAGACGCTGGAACTGCCCCGCCCGGTATGGGAATCCCTTTCGGACGCCATCGCCGAAGGACGCACCGCGCAGCTTCCCGCCCGGCTGCTGCCCCTGTTCTACGAGAACCTCCCCGGGACGGAAGACCCGACGGCCGCGGAGGGTCTGGGCACGCTCTTCGACTACCTGCCGGCCGAGGCGCTGTTCGTTCTCGACAATCCCGCCGCCCTCCGTCAGTCCCAGGAGGAATTCGCCAACGAGTTGGACGGGCTGATCCTGAAGGCGGAGCGGGAGGAGCGGTTCTTTCTGGAACGGGAGCAGACGCACCTGTCCGGCCCGGACGGATGGGCGGCGATTCAAGCCCGGCCACATTTGTTGGTCGGCGGGCTGACGCTGACCGCCGGCGATGCGAAACCCGCCGAGGGGGGAACGACGGCGGAAACGGCCGTCACGCTGTCCACGGATCGGGAGACCACCCGGCTCGAAGGCGGGCGGGTGTCCGTCGCGGAAGAGGGCCTCCTGAAACCTCTGGCCGAGCGCATCCGGCAATGGATCGCGTCCGGATACCGGGTCCTCTTCGTCTGCGCGGGACCGGAAAGCCGGGACCGGATCGGTCACCTTCTGGCCCAGTACGACCTTCCCGCGACGCGGGAGGAGGCGTTTTCCCTGGAGGACACCGTCAGCCAGCGCGGCCGAGGGCGCCTGGGGCTGGTGGAGGGTCGCCTGACCGGCGGATTCCATTGGCCGGGCCTGAAGCTCGCCGTGGTCAGCGAGGAGGAAATCTTCGGCCGGAAGCATTCCCGCCGCCGGCCCCGGCCGGTGCGGGAGGGATATTTTCTCAAGTCGTTCGGCGAGCTCAACGAGGGGGACCCCGTGGTGCACACGGATCACGGCATCGGCGTCTACCGCGGGCTCACGAGGCTCGCCGTGGGAAATATCGAGAACGATTTTCTCCTGATCGAGTACCAGGAGGGGGACAGGCTCTACCTGCCCGTGGATCGTCTCGATCGGATCCAGCGCTATATCGGCTCCGACGGGAACGATCCCCGGCTCGACCGTCTGGGCGGCCAGTCCTGGGAGACCCTGAAGTCCCGGGTGAAGAAATCCATCCGGGAGGTGGCCGAGGAACTGGTTTCCATCTACGCCGCCCGCGAGGTCATGGAACGGGAGAACTTCTCCCCGCCCGACCGGTCGTACGAGGAATTCGCCTCCGCCTTCCCCTTCACGGAAACCCCGGATCAGGTCCGGGCGATCGAGGATGTCCATCTCGACATGAACGCCCCCAAGCCCATGGATCGCCTCATCTGCGGCGACGCCGGCTTCGGGAAGACCGAGGTGGCCCTGCGGGCCTCCTTCCGGGCGGTCATGGACGGCCGCCAAGTGGCCGTGCTCGTCCCCACGACGATCCTGGCCGAGCAGCACTATCAGACGTTTCTGGAGCGGTTTCGGGATTATCCCGTCCAGGTGGCCTGCCTGAACCGCTTCCGCTCCCGGGTCCAGCAGGCTGAGATCGTGGCGGGGATCCATCGGGGAACCGTGGACATCGTCATCGGCACCCATCGCCTCCTGCAGAAGGATGTTGCATTCAAAAACCTGGGGCTGGTCATCATCGACGAGGAGCAGCGATTCGGCGTCCTCCACAAGGAAAAACTCAAGAAGCTGCGGACCCTGGTGGATGTGCTGACCCTGACGGCGACCCCGATTCCCCGGACGCTGCACCTGTCCCTGGTCGGCATCCGGGACCTGTCGATCATCAACTCGCCGCCGGAGGACCGGCAGCCGATCAAGACCTACCTCGCCGAGTTCGACGAGGACATGATTCAGAAGGCCATCCGTCAGGAACTGCTCCGCGGCGGACAGGTGTTCTTCCTCCACGACCGGGTCCGCTCGCTCAACACGATGGCGCGCCTCGTGGAGAAGCTCGTCCCCGAGGCCCGGGTGGAGGTGGTGCACGGCCAGATGAAAAGCACGGACATCGAACGCATCATGGCCGCCTTCGTCCGCCGGGACTTCGACGTCCTGGTCTGCACGACGATCATCGGCGCCGGACTGGACATCCCCACGGCCAACACGATGATCATCAACCGCGCGGACCGCTTCGGCCTGGCACAGCTCTACCAAATCCGCGGCCGGGTCGGCCGCGCCCGGGACGAGGCCTATGCCTACCTCTTCGTGCCCCGGGGCGCCCTGCTCTCACCCGAGGCCCGGCGGCGTCTGGAGGTGATCCTCGAATTCACCGAACCCGGCAGCGGGTTCCGCATCGCCGCGGGGGACCTGGATATCCGCGGGGCCGGAAACCTGCTGGGCATGTCCCAGTCCGGCCATATCGCCGCCGTCGGCTACGAGCTCTACACGGAACTCATGGAAAAGACGATCCGGGAGATCAAGGGGGAGGGCCCGCCCGAGGAGCGCGTGCGGCCGGAGATTCACCTGGGGGTGCCGGCCTATATTCCCTCCGATTACATGAGCGACGAGCATCAGCGGCTCGTCACCTACAAGCGGATTTCCCTGGCCGCCGACGAGGACACCCTGGCGGAGATCCGCGCGGAACTGCTCGACTGTTACGGATTCATCCCCGGAGAGGTGGACAATCTCCTCGAGGTCATCCGGATCCGGAACGCCCTCACGGATCTGAAGGGACGCAAGATGGGATACGATGAAAAACAGCTTTTCATTCATTTTTCCCCGGACAGCCCCGTCGATCCGGCCCGGATCAGCGACCTCGCGAAGCTCATGAACCTTCCGCCGCCCCGGGAGAAGCCGGTGCGAACGCTCGCCCGATCCCTGAGAAAGCCCGCGGCCGCGCGGGAAACACCGCCCGGCATCCGGCTGACGCCGGATTACCGCCTGTATGTTCCGCTTCCCGGCCTCAAGGGGGACGGGGTCCTCGCGGGGGCCCGGCGCCTGATCGACGCCCTCGGCACCGGGAAACCCGATGCGTGAAAAACCGACCCGGCCGAATGGCGCCTCGAACGGCCAGGCGGCCCCTTCTTCGACGAAAGGAGACAGACTCTTGAAAGCCCATCAAATCGTTCTGCTGTTTCTGGTTTGCCTGTTCGCGTCATCCGCGGCGGCCGCAACCAGCGTCGTGGAGCGGATCGTCGCCGTGGTCAACGACGAGATCATCACCTCCTATGAACTGAACAGCGCCTTCGAACCCATGGAGAAGCGGATCGAAGACACCTACAAAGGGCCCAACAAGGAACGGCTCCTCCAGGAGACGCGGATGGATCTGCTCAAGAGAATGATCGACAAGCTTCTGCTCGAACAGGAGGCGAAGAAAACAGGGATCGTCGTCAAGGATGAGGAGGTCATGGAAACGATCCGCGACATGGCCCGGCGGCAGAACGTTTCGCTGGACGCCCTGAAGGAGGCCCTCGCCAAGGAAGGAACGACCCTGGAGGCGTACCGGAACGAGATCCGCGAACAGATGGTCCGGATGCGCATCCTGAGGCGCGACGTCCGATCGAAAATCGCCATCAGCGAAGAGGAAATCGGCGAGTACTACCTGAAGCATCGCGAAGTGTACGAAGGGAAAGAGGCCGTGCACATCAAGCAGATCCTGCTCCCCTATTCCCCCAACCTGGACGAGGAAGGCAAAAAGAAGCTGCGGGAGCAGGCGGAGACCATCCGGCAGCGGATCATGGCGGGGGAGCCTTTCGACCTGATGGCGGTCACCTATTCCCAGGGACCGGCGGCGGCCCAGGGCGGCGACCTGGGATTCATCGAGAAGGGGCTGATGCTGCCGGAGGTCGATCGGGTCGCCTTCCGCCTCAAGCAAGATGAGGTCAGCGAGATCATCGAATCCTCCCTGGGGCTGCACCTCTTGAAGCTGGTGGACAAGCGCGGCGCGGGCGTCAAGCCCATCGAGGCTGTGCGTCAAGAGATCGTGGATCGGCTGGAAGAGCAGAAACTGGAAGTGAAGTATGGAGACTGGATCGAAGGGCTGCGCAAACGGTCCCACATTGAAATCCGTCTGTAGAGCGGGCAGGCGGCCGGGCGGTTCTCCGCCCGCGGATGGGTGGCGCCCATGAACTGGATCCGCATCAAGGGGGCGTCCCAGCACAATCTGAAGAACGTCAGCCTCGACATCCCGCGGGACCGGCTCGTCGTCATCACGGGCGTCTCGGGCTCGGGAAAATCGTCGCTCGCCTTCGACACGATCTACGCCGAGGGACAGCGGCGCTACGTCGAATCCCTGTCCACGTACGCGCGCCAGTTCATCGGACAGATGGACAAGCCGGACGTGGAGTCCATCGAAGGCCTGTCGCCCGCCATCGCCATCGAACAGCGTGCGGCGAGCCACAATCCCCGGTCCACCGTCGGCACGGTGACGGAGATCTACGATTATCTCCGCCTGCTGTTTGCACGCATCGGCGTCCCCCACTGTTATCAGTGCGGGCGCGAGATCCTTGCCCAGACGATCGACATGATGATCGACCACGTCCTCGGCCTGCCCGAGAAGACGCGGGTCAACCTGCTGGCCCCCATCGTCCGCGGGAAAAAAGGGGAGTTCCAGAAAGACCTGAAGAAACTGCTCAAGGACGGGTTCGTCCGCGTCCGCGTGGACGGCGAACTGCGGGAACTCGCCGACGAGATCGTGCTCGACAAGAACAAGCGCCACGATATCGATTGTCTCGTGGACCGGCTCGTCGTCAAGGAGGGGATCCGCAAGCGCCTGCGCGACTCCCTGGAGACGGCGGCAGGCCTGACGGACGGCCTCGTCCGGGTGGAAGTCGTCGGGGGAGAGGAGATCCTGTTCAGCGAGAAATATGCCTGTCCGGACTGCGGGATCAGCCTGCCGGAGCTGGCGCCCCGGATGTTCTCGTTCAACACCCCGTACGGAGCCTGCCCGGACTGCGGAGGGCTGGGGTCCAAGATGTATTTTGACGAAGTCCTGGTCATCCCCGACCCGTCGCTTTCGATCCGGGAAGGCGCCATCGCGCCCTGGGCCGGGCGGAATTCGGTCTTCTTCTTCCAGCGGCTGGACGCCCTGGCCCAGCACTACCAGTTCGACATCAACACCCCCTTCAACCGCCTGCCGGCGAACATCCGCGAGGCGCTCCTGTACGGCTCCGGCAAGGAAAAGATCAAGTTCTACTGGGACCGGCGCGGGCGGCGGTTCTTTTACACCAAGGCCTTCGAGGGGATCATCAACACGCTGGACCGGCGCTACCGGGAGACCACGTCCAGCGCCGTCCGTCTGGAGCTCATGAAGTACATCAGCCTGCGCGAATGTCCGGCTTGCAGGGGCGCCAGGCTGAAACAGGAGAGCCTGTCCGTCACCGTCTCCGGCCGGAACATCTTCGACGTCTGCCGCCTGTCGATCCGGGAGTGCCAGGCGTGGTTCGACACCCTTCCCCTGACGCCCCAGGAAACGCTCATCGCGGAACGGATCCTGAAGGAGATCCGGGAGCGCCTGCGCTTTCTGATCGACGTAGGCGTGGACTACCTGAGCCTGGAGCGGTCCGCGGACAGCCTCTCCGGCGGCGAGGGCCAGCGCATCCGTCTGGCGACGCAGATCGGCTCGGGCCTGGTGGGGGTCCTCTACGTCCTGGACGAACCGACGGTCGGTCTGCACCAACGCGACAACGTCCGACTGATCCACACGCTCAAGCGCCTGCGCGACCTCGGGAACACGGTGCTCGTCGTCGAGCACGACGCGGACATGATGCTGTCGTCCGATCACATCATCGACATGGGGCCCGGGGCCGGCCAGGAGGGGGGCGAGGTCGTCGTCCAGGGGTCGCCCGCGGAGGTGTGCCGCTACGGCCCCTCGCTGACGGGCCAGTACCTCTCCGGGCGGGTTTCGATCCCCCTTCCGTCATCCCGCCGCCCCCGGCCGGACCGGTTCATCGTCCTCGAGGGGGCGTACGAGCACAACCTAAAGGACATCGACATCCGCATCCCGGTCGGCGTGTTCACCGCGGTCACCGGGGTCTCCGGCTCGGGAAAGAGCACGCTGGTCATGCGGACCCTGCACAAGATCCTGGAGCGCAAGCTCTCCCGGCAGCGGGGCCGGGTCGGGAAGATCCGGCGCATCGTCGATCTGGGCGGCATCGAGCGGGTCATCATGATCAACCAGCAGCCCATCGGCCGGACGCCGCGGTCCAATCCGGTGACCTATACCGGGATCTTCTCCCCGATCCGGGAGCTCTTCACCGGACTGCCCGACGCCCGGATGAGGGGCTACAAGCCGGGGCGGTTCAGCTTCAACGTCAAGGGGGGACGGTGCGAGGCCTGCGAGGGCAACGGCCTGATCAAGATTGAGATGCACTTCCTGCCCGACGTCTACGTCACCTGCGACGTCTGCCACGGCCGGCGCTTCAACCCGGACACCCTGGACATCCGCTACAAGGGCAGGAACATCGCCGAGGTCCTGGATTTGACGGTCCTGCAGGCGCTGAGCTTTTTCGAAAACATCCCGTCCATCCGGACCCGGCTCCAGCTCCTGTACGACGTCGGCCTGGGCTACCTCCGCCTGGGGCAGTCGGCCACGACCCTCTCCGGCGGGGAGGCCCAGCGGATCAAGCTCTCCCGCGAGCTGGGCAAGCGGGCCAACAGCAACACCCTCTACATCCTGGACGAACCCACCATCGGCCTGCACTTCGCCGACATCCAGAAGCTCCTGGACGTCCTGATGCGCCTGGTCGACATGGGCAACACCGTGGTCGTCATCGAACACAACCTCGACGTCGTCAAGTCCGCCGACCACATCATCGATCTGGGCCCGGAGGGCGGCCCCGGCGGGGGTTGGATCGTCGCCGAGGGGACGCCCGAGGAGGTGGCCGCCTGCGAGGAGTCCCTGACCGGCCGGTTCCTCAAGCCGATCCTTTCACGAACGGGGCCGGCCTAGCCCCCCTGCGGCGACGGACGTCTTTTTCAGGATTTTCCGATATAGGTAAAGGCCTTCGGAACCGGACGGGCGTACACCTGGCCGTGCGTCTCGTCATCGAAGGCGCCGGCCTGCCGAAGGGCCTCACCGATGGCCGGGGTCTGCTCCGGGGAGACGATCATGTTGCAGCACTCGCGAGCGGGGGACAGGCGGCTCAGGGGGGACTGCCGGGGACGGACATGCCTTTGCCGCCCGATGGTCGCCCCCGCGGCTCCCGCGGCCATGGCGGCCTTGACGAGCTCCGGCCCCCGTCCCTCGTTGCAGAGCATCGTCAGATCGGTCAGGTCGCGCAGATAGGCCTTCCCCGCGTCTTCGCTCTCCGCGGTCCCGGAACGGCGCCTCCATTTGGTCCCGCCCTTGAGTTCATCGATGACGGAGACAATCTGCTCAATGCTGGCGGCGTGCCGGGTGACGCCCCGCTTGATTTTCGTGTTGACAATGCCCCGGTTGAGGGGTGCGCAATACAGGAAGCCCTTGCCGGGCTGGTCCAGGTCGCCCACGTCGATCATCAGGTTCATGAGGCCCTCCGCATCGTGCCGGTCCGTAACGATGTGGACCACCTCCTTCTCGGCGGGAATCGTGATCCGGAGGAGCCCCATCTTGTCGCGGACGCCGGTGCCCTGTCCGAAGGTGATGGCCGGCACGCACGTTCCGGTGTCGAGGGAGATCATGGCCATCCGGTCGCCCTCGCCGCGCTGCGCGATGCAGCACACGAGCGCCAGATCGGACAGGAGGGGAATGTCGCTCGCCACCGTAAAATCGGCCGTCCGGTTTTCAGCGCAGAGCTCATGGGCCCAGAGCAGTTCGACGGTCTCGCTGAAGGCCATGCCCCGTCCCGCAATGCCGAGCCTTCCTGCGTGAAGGACAAGCTTCAGCGCCGCGTCCTCCAGGGCGGGGTCCACGAGGAAGGTCAGGATTTCGATCGGGTCTTCGTCGATGACGGTGCGCTCCGAGGCCCCAAAAAGCCACTTCTTGTCGTGCAGGACGTCGGAGCGGCCCACGGCAAGATGTGCGTCGACGATTCCGTGTTCGGCGAGCGCCTCGATGACGCCTACCGCCTCCCCTCGGTTGACGATTCCGGTAATCTTGGCAACCTGCTTCCGGCGCTCCATCATGGGGTCGTCCCTCCTTTTCCCGACGGCACGGACGCCTGCGCGGCCCTGCGCTTCATCGTCACCCAAAGGCCGACCACGAGCACCGAAAGGATGGGACAGACGGAGGCCATCGCCAGAATGCCGAATCCCTCGACCACCCCGACCTGGGTGCTGATCCCGAGACCCATCGCGAGCACCAGCGGCACGGTGATCGGCCCGGTGGTCACACCGGCGCTGTCCCACCCGATGTTTACGAACTCCTCGGTCGAAAAGGCCGTGACGAACAGGAGCAAAAGATAGGGCGGCGCCAGGAGCCAGATCAGCGGAAGGTCCCAGACGATCTTGGCCACGCCGATCGCAAGTCCCGCTCCCACTCCGATGGCAACGGTCTGCATGAGCAGGGACTTTTTGAACGCGCCGACGGTGAGATCTTCGACGGTGGCCCCCAGGGCGTTAAGGGCGGGTTCGGCCAGGGTCGCCGCGTACCCCAGAATGAAGGCGAACAGGAGCACCACGAGAATGCCCCCGAGGCCGTCCGAGCGACCGAAGAGCGGCCCCCGGGTCGGAACGTACGTGTACTGGCGCGTCTCCGGGTTATACTGCCGCTCGTTGAACGGCAGCGGCAGGAGCCGATCCTTTTCCTTCAGATAAAAGAAACGGCTCTCCTCCCCCTTTTGCGTCAGGGCGGTCTGCACGACCCCCGGGTCGAAGTCGTGGATCGTCTTCGTCTGGTCGGTCAACTCGACGGCCTTGAAGGCGGAGGGGATCTTCCCACCGACCTGGCCCCCGAGCTTCGCCAGCCCCAGCTCGATGCCGATGTTGAACAGCCCCATCCCGATGACGGCAAACACAAGCCCCAGGAGGATTTCATCGGCCCGCGGCAGCTTCTCCCGAAGCACAAGGGTCAGCACGAGAATGAAAAACAGCGACAGCGGGATAATGGCCTGGGCCGCGGCGCGCGTGTTGCGCGCCAGGAGGTCGAACACATCGAGACGCTCCGGGAGGGCGGAGGCGGAGGCGGCGTACCGGGTGGACGCCTCGATGTCCCCGAACACCGCGACCTGCTGCTCCCTTGTTCCTTGGGATGCCGCCCATTTCTTCAGGGCATCCGCTTCGGGGCCGAAGACCCGCTCCCGCACCTTCGCCTCGGCGGACGCCTCCCTGAGAAAAGCGAGCATCCCGTCCCGATCCCCCCCGAAGAACGCCAACTGATTCTCCGGGGCGGCGTTCAGGAACGCATAGCCGGCCATTTCATCCGGATGGCTGAAGAGGGCCTGTGTCGCCTGGCGATTTTCGAGCTTGAAAAAATCGGCCTCGCTCATGGGCTGGGGAACCGAGCCCACAAAGAGGGTTCCCAGGGACATCACGGTCAGAATCGGGAAAAGCGAGGCGAGCGTCACCACGCCGAAGCCCGCCGATCCCGATCCCGCGCTTCCCACAACGCGGCAGACCCCGATGCCCAGGGCCAACACCAGGGGCACGGTGACCGGACCGGTGGTCACCCCGCCGCAATCCCACGCGAGACCGGTGAGAAACATCATGTTCTTGTCGAAATAGGCCCAGACGGAGAAGACGACCAGCACGGGGATGAGCAGATAGATGAAGGGCTTGAGGGACCAGTTGTACAGAAACCTCAGCATGCCCGCGACCACGGCGATGCCGACCCCGATGCCCACGGCGTAAATCAGGAAGTCCGGGTATCGATTCAGCAGCAGGAAAAGCAGCGGTGCGTCCCAGGCCTTGACCGAGGCGCCGGCGGCCTTGAGGACCCCGATGGCGGGCTCCGCAAAGGTGGCGCCGACGCCGAGAATGAACGAGAAAACCAGGATGACCGGAAGGACGGACTTTTGCGGGAGCTTGAGGCCGATGACTTCGCCCAGGGGCATGAGCCCCAGGACCAGGCCCTCCATGAAGAACGTGAGGCCGACGATGACGAGCGCCAGGCCGGCGGCAATGACGGTGGCCCTGGCCACGGGGATCCCCAGGATCAGGGTCTGAAACAGGACCAGGTAGACGATGATGAGGGCGACGGCCTTGATCTGCGCCATCAGCCGGCTTTTGACGTACGGCGCCAGCATGCCGACGGCCTGTCTGAAACCGACCCGGATCCTTCCGCCCGCCTGCTGTCGAACCGTCATGCGCCCTCCCCCGCTGCTTCCGTCCGCCGGGACATTCAGACGCTTCCCCGGCTGCTTCAAAGGTTTTTCCGGCTCCTCGCTAAAAAGTATGGGTAAGGTTTTTTGCAACATGATAGAGATCCGTAATCAAAAGATGCAGGAGGTTGATACGGATCGAGATGAGAGACACGGATCTTTTTCAGTTGGCTTTGGGTTTGCGACCGCCATGGCAAGTTGTGTCGTGCGAGTTTAGCG
>Ga0116159_1002725_pt1 | contig 16559 bp, 13 predicted proteins | sample AD_JPNAS1_MetaG_FD_89878 | JGI IMG/M metagenome (GOLD analysis project Ga0116159, IMG submission 89878) | Active sludge microbial communities of municipal wastewater-treating anaerobic digesters from Japan - AD_JPNAS1_MetaG | ecosystem: Engineered > Bioreactor > Anaerobic > Digestate | place...
GCCGACGGCGATTACCTCGTCATCGGCCAGGAGATCGTGAAGGTTCTGTCCGGCGGCGGCACGACGACCCTGACCGTGGCCCGCGCCCAGACCGGCTCGACAGCCGCGGCCCACACGGCTGGAGACACCGTGTACTCCGGCTACGAGTACTCGGACATCAGCGTCGAGTATCAGGACACCGAAGGCTCCGACGAAAGCGCCTGGACCCGGCTCGTCTGGGCGGGCGGCGACCTCGACCTCGTCGAGGACGGCAACGCCATCACGGCACAGAACAAAGCCTACGACGAGGTGCTCGAGTTCAAGATGCGCATGACGGTCCCGAACACCGAGCCCGTCCACTACAAGCACGACCTGGTGCTCCGCGTGACTGCCGTGGAAACCCAGGCCATTCCGTACTGAAGGTAATCCGCCATGGGTTTCCATTTTCCCGTCAACAACTACCGCGCGACGCTGGGTGCGCCGCTGGCGCCCACCGACTTGGAGATCGTCCTCGACGAAGGCGGCGGCGGACCGCTCACGCAGATGCCGTGCTTCGTCTCCATCGGGGACGAGATCATCGAAGTGCAGGAACGCAAGCGCGCGCATGCAATGACCGGCGCGGAAGGTACGGACCGGACGTACTGGATTGCCGTCCAGGACGGGGATGCGGGCAACGGTGTCTCGATCACGCTGGCCGACCCCGGCGCGAACGGTTCGCCGTTGTCCATCGCGGTTAGCGGCAACGCCGTAACGGTCAACCTGGCCACCGACGAGAACGGCGACCTCGCGAGCTCCGTGGACGACATCCTGACCGCACTGGCCGCGAACGTCGCGGCGTCGGGGCTGTTGTTCGCGTTCTCCGAGGACTCCGGCGTCGTGTCCGCTGCGACGGAAGCCATCCTGTCCGGCGGAGACAACGACATCCTTTACGTTACCGAAGACTACGGCGGACGCGGCGCGCAGGGCACGACACCTTCGAGCCATTCGGCGGGGGCGTCCGTGGATATCAGATGCACCGCGGAGCATCTGAGCGAACTGCAGATGATCGCGGGCATCCACACCCTCTATCCGAGCCAATTCGCCGTGCATTCCGGGACCCCGTCGCTCGATACGCTCGAAGTGGGCGCTTCGAGCGGACACAAGACCAAAGCCTGGAAATTCGCGCCGTCGGAGGATGGGGCGATATCCCTCCTCTTCGTACTGCTCCCGACCTTCCGCGGGCGCAGGCTCAAGGTTCTCTTGTTCTGGTACAGCAAGGAGGAAAACACCGGCGACTGCCTTTGGACCCTTCGCGGGAAGGCGATGAACTGGATGTTCGGCCCGACCGTGGGCGGACAGCCGGAAGTGGTTGTCACCGATGTATGCGGCGCGCCCGGTCCCGAACAGATCACGATGTTCGAGACGACACTCGAGTTTCCGGGTATGGGCATCGGCGGCGGCCCGATGACGCTTGTCATCGCCCGTGACGGCGCAAGCGCCGAGGACACGTTCACGGGCGACGCCTGGTTGCTCGAGGCCGTGGTACTGGAGGCCGAATGAACACGGCCCTGTTCAACGAAAGGATTCTCAACGGAGGGGACCAGGCGAGGACCATCGTCGTCCGCGCCGCAACCGTGGTATCGCGCCGGATGGTGCGACAGTGCGACTCGCGGTCCGCCGTCTCCGTGTGCGGAGACCTTCTGTTGGAACCGGCGACCCGAGTGAATGTCCAGCATGTCCGATTGTGCGATTGCGGCGCCGTCTTCGGCATATCGCGCAGCCGGGAGCGGCAATCGGCGGCAGTGATCACCATCGCTCATGACTGCTCGTCCAACGCCACAGCGAGAATCCGCGTCGACCGCAGCACGGTGAGCGATTGCGGTACGCTCGTCGGGATACCGCGGCTCGCCGCGCACGATGCCTCGTCTCTGTTGCGTGTGGCGGCCCGGCGCCTCCGGGACAGTGAGACCATTCTCTCCGTCGGCGCGCGCCGCGTCATCGCCGGGGAAACAACGACGCGAATCGACCGTGTCCGCGCACGGGATTTCTCGACGGGCGTCTCTGTCCCCGGCAGCCTCGACCGCGCAGCTCTGACCGCCGTTTCCGTGGGCGCGTGGCGGTTTCTCGAAGCCCCGACTATTCTGTATCCGAAGCGAACCCGAATCAGGGACGCCGCCACACGGATTCAGGTCGACCGCATCCGCGCGACGGATTTCTCGACGGACCTCTTCGTGGGGCGGAGATGGTCCCGCGCGGGAGACACGACATTGTCCGTCGGCGCGGGGCGCAGCCGCCCTGTGTCCACCAGTCTGCGCATCGACCGCGTCCGCCGCCGTGATACTGCCACGGGGCTGCAAATCGACCGGTCCTGGTTCGACACCCATCTCCTCGATCTCCTGCCTTCCGTATGGCGGGAACGGGACACGGCAGGCGACCTCGCAGCCTTCCTGAAGATTCCCGCCGCCACCCTGGACGAATTCAAGAACCGGGTGGACGCGCTTCCGTCGGTGTTCGACGTGGACGACTGTGACCCGGCGTTCCTGCCCTTGCTGGCGGCGTTGATTGGATGGCCGCTCGACCCGGACGCGAACGCGGACATCCAGCGCCGGGCATTGCGCGAGGCCGTCGAGTTCTACCGGCGCAAGGGCACCATCCCGGCCATTGTCCGCAACCTGGAGAACATCGGCTGGCGGGGCGGCCTCTTCGAGACCTTCCGCGCCATGCTGCGCACGAACCGGCGCGCCCGCCTGAACGCCTTCCGCCTTGCCGGAACGGTGTTCAATCAGGGCGTGTACCGGGTCGAGTCGGACAACATCGTGCCCGGCGTCCGGTCCGCGCTGGCGCCGCACCATCCCGCGGGCGCGCGGGTCTTCTTCCTGCAGCGCATGGACGGCGCCGAAGACGCCGGCCAGGACGCGGAGGCCGGTTTTCGGCACGCCTCCCGGCGCGGGGCTTTCGCGCGCCAGTACGAAGACTTCATCCTCAACGACACGGGCCTGAATTCCCCCCTGCCCCTGACGCGGCGGGTCACGGTCCACGGCGCGTCGCAGGTACGCACGGGCGCATACGCCGTCCAGGAGATGACGGCGTCCCACGGCATCGTCGAACGCTGGCAGCAGCCGGTTCCCGGTTTCACCGTCAACCGCGACCGCATAAACCAGAAGGACATCGTCAACGCGGACCGGACCGCGATGCGCCTCTCGCTGGAACTGGACGTGGACGTGCGCCGCAACTCGGGCAGGACCGTCCCGCTCCAACTCAACAAGCGCCGCCTCAACCAGACCGGGCCGCAGCAGGGCAGCGCCTACCGCTGGCGCTTCCGGCAGATGGAGGACAAGGGCGAGATTCCGGCGGCGCTCGAATCGGCAACCAACGAATACATCATCCGCCAATGGCCCGCGGCATAGGAGAACGGACGCATGGCACTGCACGTGTACGACGACGAACTGCTCACGCGCCAGCTGTCCGAGGGCGACATGACCGCCCCGGACTTCGCGCTGCTGGAGGGCGAGCAGGGAAGCTACTCGGACAAGCAACTCTATCTCGCCGCCGAACACACCACGCTCGCGGCGGCCGTTTCGGACAACGCGACGGCGCTCATCGTTCAGGACGCGGGCCGCTTCCGCAACGGCGAAACCATCGCCGTGGGCGAGGAGCAGATGCTCATCCTCGACGGCGGCGGCACGACGCAGTTTACCGTCCAGCGGGGATACAACGACACCGCGCCCGTGGGACACAACGCGGGCGCGCGGGTGACTTCCGGCTACCTCTACTACCTGTTCGGAATCCTGGGCATCGAAGTCTCCGGCCAGCAGACTTACCCGGCGCTCTGGTGCAGGCTCGCGTTCACGCGCGAGGGTCTGGACAGCGCCGTGCCGGGGCAGTTCCTCACGATTCCCCAGGGCAGCGAGCCGGTGCTCATCCGGAACGACCAGGTCATGACGTTCTGGCGGCGCATCAGTTGCCCGCCCGGAACGCCCGTGCAGTTCCGCCGGGACATCAAGTGGCGGGTGTGGGGCATCGAACTGCCCATCGCGCCGCCCTTCGGATGAGGTGACGCGCGATGCCGGAAACCCCCTTTGAGTTCCTGACCGACACGGGCGTGATCATCGCCAGGGTGACCCCCGGCGACGTCGACACGTTCGTCGCCGTCGGCGGAACCTTCGACGGGATCGAGGTGAACATCGACGTGCGCATCGCCGTGACGAAAATCCTGTTGCAGGAAACCCACGTCATCGAGACGTAAGGAGGAAATGAAGCATGCCCGCCGGACTCATCAGCGATTCCGGGCGCGTCCTCATGGCGCGCCTGCTCAAGGGGGACGCCCTCGAAGGCATCACCCACTGCGCCATCGGCGACGGCGACAGCACGTTCGCTGACCCCATCAACCCGCCCTCGCCGTCGCGGACGCAGACCGCGCTCAAACACGAGCGCGCCCGCAAGAAGTTCCACAAACGGTCCTTCCTCGCCGTGGACCCGGCGGGCCAGGCCCTGCTCGTGGTCAACGGCGTGCATTATATCGAGACCACGGCGCCCACGAACATCCTCGGCGTGTTCTTCGTCTTCGACGAGACCGAGGCGAACGGGATCACGGTCAAGGAATACGGGTTCTTCGGCGGCGGCGTAACCTACGTCCAGGGCCACGTCTCGGACTACGCCGAGGGCGGTGTATACCACGCGGTCTCGAACCCCTCGGGCAAGGTGCTCAATCCCGGCTACCTCTACGAGGTCAAGAACCTGCCGGATTTCAACAAGGTCGCGGACACGCGGATCGAACTGGTCGGCGTCATCAAGGTATGAGGAGACACACGCCATGGCGGTTTCACGGAACACATTCGACCCCACCAAGAACTACAAGAAGGTCGTCTATCACGAGGACCGGACCCTGCTCGATTCGGAACTGAACGAGCAGCAGGACATTGCCCGCGAGCAGGTGAAGCGGCTCGCGGACGCGCTCTTCCGCGAAGGGGCCGTCCTCTCCGGCCTCGATGTCGCGCGCTCGAACAACGTGCTGCAGATTGCCGCGGGCCGGGTCTACGTGGACGGCTGCATCGAGAACGTCCCCGGCGCGACGCTCGCCTACGACGTCCACAAGAACACCGGCGCGGACTATGTGTACGTCGAGTTGCTCAAGTACAACTACACGTACAACCACGACGGCGTGCTGGTGAACCCGGCTACGGGCGAACCGACCGCCGAACGGGAGAAGTGGGTCACGTCGCTCAAGAACCGGGACACGTCCGGCGACGCGCTGCCCGCGAACGTGGTCCAGAGGAAGGTCGTCTGCCTGTACAAGTTCGAGCGGGACACGGGGGACGTGCTGCCCGCCGTCCAGCAGAAGTGCAACATCGCCCTCGAGGATTTCGCGGGCACGCTGGCCGGGGCGCGCATCACGGTCGGGTCGGTCACGGAGAACCAGCTCGCCTTCGCCGCGGCGGAAGGCCTGAGTTCGCTCTTGAACAACCTCGCCGAGCGCACCTTCGACCAGGCGGGCAACTATCTCGTGAACGGACTGGACAGCTTCACGAGCGGCGACGACGGCCAGAACGTGACGGTGATCACGAACGCGGGACGCGCCTATATCCAGGGCTACCGCCTGCAGAAGGAACTGCCCACCACTACGCTGGTGCCGAAGTCCGTCTCCACCAAGTTCGTGCGCGGCGAGCAGAAGACGTTTCAGGAGGGGGTGCGCCGCTACGCGCTCAACAGCGGACCGCTCAAGGCGACCACGCAGGTCGAGGCCATCGTCGAGACCACGTCGAGCATCACGCGCGGCTCGGTGTCCGGCGGCGAGGACCTGCTCGAACCGAATCCCGTCGTGGACATCGTCGAGGTGAGCCAGGGGGCCACGGTGTTTCTGGAGGGCGTAGACTGGCAGCAGTCCGGCAACTACGTGGACTGGCTCGGCCAGAACGAACCGGCCATCGGGACGTCGTACACGGTCCGCTGGACCTACACGCGCCAGATGGAGAAGGGCACCGACTACTGCGACGGCGGTTTGTTCGCCCAGAGCGGAAATCCTGCAGCCGGACTGTACCATTACCTCGTGACCGTGGTCACGGTCTACGGCGAGAGCGGATACGATTCGACCCGCGTCGTCTCGCGGCAGACCGGCGCGGGCGAGATCAACAGGTTGTCCTGGACCGCCGTGCCCGGCGCGGTGCATTACCGGGTCTACCGGGGCGTGTCGAACACGCGGACCGGCCTGCAACTGCTCTACGAATGCGCGGGATCGGCGTTGTCCTACGACGACGACGGCGCGGACGAACCCTCGTCCGCCAACCCGCTGCAGGGCGGGACCGCGGGCATCGGCATGTCGCCGGTCTCCATCGCCCTCGGCAATCTCAACGTCGTCAATTTCGGGAAGCCCGGCGTGGGCATCCAGCCGGTCGCGGGGTCGAACTGCAGCATCGATTACGACTTCTACATCGGACGCCGGGACGTGCTCTGCACCACGGCCTCGGAGATCATCCGCATTCCCGGCGCGCCGGCGGAGTTCCCGAAGGATCCCGTCGTCCCGGAGAACGCGCTCGCCCTGTGCTCCATCACCTGTCCGCCGAATTCGACGGCGATGTCGGTGCGGAACTTCGGCCTCACCCGCGTGACGATGGACCAGTTGCACCGGCTCATGCGGGATATCGAGACGCTCAAGTACAACGACGCCATCTCGCAGATGAACTCCCAGCTCCAGAACCGGACGGCGGAAACGAAGAAGGGCATCTATTCCGACGACTTCTCCAATACAGCCCATTCCGACCCGACGCACCCGAACTGGAACGCGCGCGTGGATACGCTCCAGAAGTTCGTGGCGCCCGCGCGCACGGCGACGCCCTATCTCCTCGAAGTGGACCCGGCGCACACGACCGTCCGGCTGGGCGCCGACCTCGCCATGCTGCCCGCCACGGAGGTGGTGCTGGTCGAGCAGTTGGACTGGTCCGAGGAGCGGAACGTCAACCCCTGGTCCGCCTTCGACAAGCCGCCGGCCTCGATCACGGTCAGCCCCACGATGGGCCGCCGAGGCCAGACGACCGTCGGCGTCAACGGCATCAACTTCTCCCGGAACGCATCGAACGTCACGCTCCGGTGCGACGGGCAGGTCGTGGCCACGGGCATCACGACGGACTGGTCCGGACGCTTCTCCGGCACGTTCATGGTCCCGAACAGCGCCGCGCTCGGCAACCGCATCGTGAGCGCCACGGACGGCGCGTACGGCGCGGAAGCCGTCATCCAGGTGCAGGACCCGATCGTCATCACACGCATCCAAACCATCGTCGAGCAGCGGGTGATCCGCGTGCCCGCCTGGGACTGGGTCTGGTGGTGGCGGCAGACGCGGCGGCCCGTGGACCCGCTGGCGCAGACCTTCAACTTCACGCAGAACCGGGTCGTCTCCGCCGTGGGCCTGTTCTTCACCACCAAGGACGCGGAGAAGCCTGTGACGGTCCAGATTCGCGGGGTGACCACGGGGTTCCCGAACGCCGTGGTCTATGCCGAGACGACGCTCGCCCCGGACGAGGTGAACCTCAACGCAGAGACGAAGGTCGTCTTCCCCAACCCGGTCTACATCGAGGCGGACACGAGCTACGCGGTCGTCATCCTCACGGACAGCAATGACTACCGGCTCCGGGTCGCCATGCTCGGTGCCATCGGACAGAACGGCGTCATCACGAAGCAGGTCTATCCGCAGGGCGTGCTGCTCGAGAGTTCCAACGCGGAGACGTGGAACGCGCGGCAGGGCGCCGACCTCGCCATGCGTCTCTATGGCTTGAACTTCACCTCGTCGGGCGTCATCCAGTTCATGCCGACGCCCTACACGGGCTACGGGTTCACGGAGATCAACCTCGACGAGTACTCGGTCATCCCGGAGGGCGCGAACATCGTCTGGGAGTACTCGCAGAACGACGGATACTCGTGGGACGTGCTGGTCCCAGCCGAGGAGGAGAAGGTGCCCTGGTACAACGTCCGGCATACCATCCGCGCACGCCTGACGTCCACGCTCCCGAGCGAGTCGCCCGTCCTCAACTTCCGCAACGTGACGATGGTCGGCTACCTCAACGACTGGAACGCGGCGTATGTCACGCGGCAGATCGAACTGACGCAGGGCGTCGCATCGACTACGGTCTATGCGGAGATGAACGTGCCGAGCCACACCACGATCACGTGGTACGCCTCGAACGACGGCGGCACCTCCTGGGAACCGATGACGCTGGACGAAACGCGGCCCATCTCGCAGGAATGGACGGAGTACACCTACAGGCACACGTTCTCCAATCCCGCGGGAAACAAGGTCCGCTACATGGCGGTGTTCTGGGCGAGCTGGGCGAACATCTATGCGCGCATCCACCGTCTCGGCGCAACGCTGAGTTGAGGAGGGGAACAACATGCTTTCGAGACGCAACGGCGGCTTCGTCGAGTTCATCCCGTCGCCGCAGGAAAAGCGCGAGGCGGTCCTGCGCGATCATGCCCTCGACCTGCTCCAAAACCTGCATCTCCGGTGTTGTGAATGGCCGGGGCGGACGGAACGAGGGGAACGGCGGAGATTTTGGGGGAACGCGATCCGGAAGCATGGGCTGATTGGTTATCCGATTGCTTCGCTTCGCTCGCAATGACGGGCAAAAGCCAAGACGCCCGGCACGGAGACCGGGCGCTACGAAGAGGAAGTCGCGTTTGTTGCGCTGCGGTCCGGCGGTTTGTCATCCCTCATCACATGCAGTATAATACATGAAAGGAAGCGAATGGATATGCGGCGATACAACGAGACAATTTCTTGTTTCTGCGTGGTTCTGATCCTTCTTGGCATGGCATGGAGCACGGAGGGGAAGGTGCTTTGCATTTCGCTTGGCCATACCTCGATGGAACCTGCCCGAGAGAACAAGTGCGTCGGCGTGGGCGAACGTTTCGTGCGTTTGTCGCAGGAAGTTGCGTTGGCGCAGGCGGATTGTCAGACGGAGTGCGGTCCCTGTTTTGATTTGCCCGTGAATGACGACAGCATCGTTTCGCTTCAACGGGTGCATGGAAGCGGTCGAGGCCACGCGTTTGAATTTTTTTCCGCGATGTCGTCTTCCGCGCCCGGTTTTCACGAGAAATCGTTGCTTTTCTCCGCGATGGCGCGACCGGGCTATTCCGATTCCGTGAAGGCATCCCTTTCGACGTCCGTCCTCCGCATCTGATTCTGCTTGCTTCTCCCTTTCACGTGGCCACACGCTCCCGAGTATCCCAAGCGCTATACAGCGTCTCGGCTTGAGGGCCACGCGTCTTGGCGTCAACTGATCCCGTTGCCCCAATAGGCCGTCTCGCATCGCATCGGCCGAGTCGCAATTCCAAGGAGCAGCATCATGAACGTCACCCATTTGAAGTTTCTATCTAGCCGCAAAAACGCGCGATCAGACAAGATGAGGATCGTTGTCCCTCTTATTGCGGCCTTTGTCCTCGTGCCGTTTTCCGGAAACGCCATTTGCTCATCGGATGAATCGGCGCATCCATCGGAACGTGCAGACGGGGCGCTTGCCGCGAGCCAAGCCTCTCCTTCGCCGTCGCTCTCCGACATGGACGCCCGGCGCATCACGCTGGCAGATGCGCTTGCCTTGGCATTAAAAAACAACCCCCATCTTGCGGCGTTTTCGTGGGACATTCGTGCGGCAGAGGCGCGGGAAATCCAAGCCCGTCTTCGGCCCAACCCGGAATTGCTGGTGGAGATTGAGGACGTTCGCCTGGGAACGGGAGCAGGGGCGCGAACAAGACACGGCGCGGTCGGCTTTTCTTCAAGCGGTTGGACCTATCAATCCGAGCGCAGTTCCGAGAATGGCGCGCGGAGCGGTTTTTCCGAAGCTCAGTTCACCGTTTCGTTGTCGCAACTGATCGAGCTTGGAGGCAAGCGGTCCAAGCGGATGCAGGCAGCCGCGCGGGATCGGGACGTGTCCGCGTGGGACTACGAAGTGGCCCGGGCCGATGTCCTGAAAGACGCCACGCAGGCGTTCGTAGAGGTCATCGCAGCCCAGGAGCGAGTGACGCTCGACGACGAACTGGTTCAACTTGCCGAACGCGTGCTTGATGCGGTTTCAGCGCGCGTAAACGCCGGCCGTGTTTCGCCGCTGGAAGCCACGAGGGCCAAGACGGCCCTTTCCGCGGCACAGATCCAGGCGAATGCGTCCCAACGCAATCTTGAAGCTGCCCGCGTCACGCTTGCGGCCCTATGGGGCGATACGGTAGCGCGTTTCGATCGGGCCGAAGGCAGTCTGGAGGACAACGTCCGCCCTATTCCTGTCCTCGACGAGATAAGGGAAAGAATCGCCACGAACCCTGACCTGTCACGTTGGCGCGCGGAAGTGGAGAAGCGTAAGTCCGCCATCGTCCTGGAAAAGGCCAAAGCGATACCGGACGTTATCGTAAGCGCCGGTTTTCGCACGCGAGGCATGCCGGATCGGGAATCGCGGAGCTATGGCTTCGGCTCTGACGGGCTTACCTACTCCCAGGGGAAGAGCGACTCAGACAGCGCCCGGGACAACTCCGTTGTGTTGGGCGTGTCAGTTCCACTGCCCCTGTTCCATCGAAATCAGGGGTCCATTCTGGAAGCCGAGCACTTGCTCTCCAAGGCAGGGGAACAGCGACGGGCCACAGACGTGGACGTGAATGCCCGTCTCAGGAAAGCCTATGAAGGCGCCTCCGCGGCATATGCCACGCTTTCGTCTCTGAAAGACGACATTCTGCCCGCGGCTACGAGCACGTTCGCCGCGATCAACGAAGCCTATACGCAAGGCAAGTTCGGTTACTTGGACGTTCTGGACGCCCAGCGAACTCTTTTCGAGGCCCGGCAACAATGCCTGGATGCGCTTGCGTCCTACCACGAAAACATTGCGGAGATCGAGAGAACCATAGGCGAGTCCCTTTGGAATGCGGATTTGGGTGCGCCTCGTCCGGAAGAGGAGAAATAACGATGCAATACAAACTGAGTATACCGATCCTTTTGGCGGGCGTGCTTGTTGGAACAACGATTCTCTGGTGGAACCAGGATCATAGGCACGCGAACGCGATTTCTGCTGCGGCGCTGACTGAGCACCCCGAAGCAAGCATCAAAGAGGCCTCCCCCGATGGCCACAACGAAGCACGATCGGTCGAAAAGGACGAACACGGGCACTCGCCGGGGGAACATGCCAAGGAGCAAGCGGTCGAAAAAGACGAACACGGACACAGTAGTGAGGGCGTTCACGAAGAGGACATTGCCGTCATCTCCGAGGAACAGATAAAGGCCAATAACATCAGGATCGAGGCGGTCGACACAGGCGCAATTGCGGTTCAACTGGCTCTGCCGGGCGAAGTGCGCCTGAATTCAGACGCTGTCGCCCATGTTGTCCCCCGCGTCCCCGGTGTGGTTGTGGAGGTCAAGACCAAGATCGGCGATGACGTGAAAGCGGGCCAGGTCATGGCGGTGCTGGAGAGCCGTCAGTTGGCTGCGTTGAAGGCGGAATATCTCGCGGCGAAAGAGCGCGAGAGTCTTGCCAGGGCGATTTTCGATCGCGAAAAAGGTCTTTGGGACAAGAAGATGTCCGCGGAACAAGATTTCCTTTCCGCAAAGCAAGCGATGGCGGAGGCCGTCATCAATGTAAGAAGCGCCGAACAACAGCTACGATCCGTAGGTTTTTCCGACGAATACCTCAAGAGGATCCCCGGGCAGGCGCACGTTTCCTACACGCGCTATGAAATCACGGCCCCGATTGACGGTTCGGTCATCGAAAAGCACATCACGATGGGCGAATCACTTAAGGACGACGTCTCCTGCTTTACCATGGCGGATTTGAACACGGTTTGGGTCAATCTGAGCGTTTACCAAAAGGACATCCCCGGCATTCAGAAGGGTCAACAGGTGCTGATCAGCGCGTCAGGAAGCCCATCCGACGGCGTTGCCGCCACAGTGGACTATGTGGGTCCATTTGTGGGCGAGCAGACGCGCGCCGCCACCGTACGGGTCGTTCTTCCAAATGAAAATGGCCAATGGCGTCCGGGGCAATTCGTAACGGGATATGTTTCGACCGAGGCGACCCAGGCCGTCCCGGTCGTGGTTCCGAAAGCTGCTCTGCAATCGTTTGAAAACGCCACCGTGGTCTTCATGCAAACGGACAAGGGATTTGTGCCCGTCCCCATAGCCGTAGGGCGCAGTGACGACAAGCATGTCGAGGTCGTGAACGGTCTTGAGAAAGGGGCGCGCATCGTCGTCGAAGGCGCGTTTCTTGTCAAGGCGGAAATTGCCAAAGCCGTCATGGCGGGAAAGACCTGTAGCGGCCACTAAGAGCATTTGGCCTATGGATCATAACAGCACTCAGCAGACCATGTTCTGAAAGATTTCCGGGAGATTCTTCCTCATGTTTAGTCACGTCATTAAGTTGAGCATTCAACATCGCTGGCTGGTGTTGATAGCGATGGTGGCGGTCGCTGTAGTGGGTGGCTTTTCGCTGCTTCGTCTGCCGATTGATGCCGTTCCCGATATCAGCAACAAAATCGTCCAAATCACAACGCTGTATCCGGCGCTGTCGCCGACAGAAGTCGAAAAGCAGATCGCGTTTCCCATCGAGACCGCGATGGCCGGCATTCCGAAGCTCAAAGGCACGCGGTCTCTGACACGAAACGGATTCGCCCAAGTCGAGGCCATATTCGAGGATGAGACGGACATCTTTTTTGCCCGCCAACAGGTCATGGAACGTCTGGCTCACGTAAAGGAAAACCTGCCGCCCGGCGCCGAGCCGCGCATGGGACCGATCACAACCGGCCTTGGCGAAGTTTTTGTATACGTGATCGAATACGGACATCCCGATGGCCAAGGCGCAACCGTAAACGAGGGACAACCGGGTTGGCAGCAGGATGGCTCCTATCTGACAGCGGAAGGCGAGTCGCTCAGAACAGAGGTGGAAAAAGCCGCGTATTTGCGGACCCTCCAAGACTGGTTGGTCAAGCCACAACTGCTCACAGTAAAAGATGTGGCGGGGGTGGACACGATTGGCGGCTACGAGAAGCAGTACCTTGTACAGCCCGACCCGATGAAACTCGTTTCCTACGGCGTAACGATGAAGGAACTCATCGAAGCGATTGATCGCAACAACGCAAGCGCCGGCGCGGGATTCATTGACTATGGAGGCGAAGCCTTCGTGGTGCGTGCCGACGGCCGCGTGCGCAACGCTGAGGACATTGGGGATATTCTGCTTGGCTCGAAGGACGGCGTCTCCATCCACGTGCGGGATGTGGCCTCGGTCGGCGTGGGCAAGGAGCTTCGCCTTGGCGCTGCCAGCCAGAACGGGAAGGAAATCGTGGTCGGCACGGTCTTGATGCTGCTGGGCGGCAACAGCCGCACCGTATCCGAAAGCGTCAGCGAAAAAGTGAAGGGCATTCAGGCGAGCCTGCCGCCGGATGTTCAACTGAACCCCGTGCTGGTGCGAACGGAACTGGTGGAGAAAACCATCGGCACCGTCAGTCACAGTCTATTCATGGGGGCCATCCTAGTCATTGTCGTGCTCCTGCTTCTGCTGGGCAACGTCAGGGCCGCCATCATCACGGCCATGAGCATCCCCTTGGCTATGCTGATCACGGCGTTCGGCATGACTCGAATGGGGTTGAGCGGCAACTTGATGAGCTTGGGCGCCATAGATTTCGGCCTTATCGTGGACGGCGCGGTGATCGTGGTGGAGAACTGCTTGCGCATGCTTGCCGAGAAGCAACGCGAGCTTGGACGCAAGTTGACGACACGCGAACGACTGCACGAGGTTTTCTTGGCCAGCAAACAGATGATCCAGCCGTCGGTGGCCGGCCAGGCCATCATTATCACGGTATACCTGCCTATCCTCGCGCTCACCGGCGTGGAAGGAAAGATGTTTCATCCCATGGCGCTCACCGTCATTTGCGCATTGGCCGGAGCCTTTGTGCTCTCGCTGACATTCGTGCCCGCCATGGTGGCGATCTTCATCCGGGGACATATCCGTGAAAAAGAGAACCCGATTGTAGCCGCGCTGAAGAAATGGTATTGTCCATTACTGCGTGCGGCATTGAGCCTGCGGTGGGCCGTTGTCCTGGCGGCGATAGTCATTTTCGCGGGAGCGATGGTCCTATTCACCCGCCTTGGCCAGGAATTCGTGCCCAAACTCGACGAAGGCAACATCAGCCTCCAGTCCTTGCGAATTCCCAGCACGGCGCTGGCCGAATCGATGGCCATGCAGTTCAACGTCGAGAAGACGGTCAGCAAGCTGCCGGAAGTGGCTCTGATGTACTCGAAGACAGGCACGGCCGAGGTCGCCTTTGACCCCATGCCGCCCAATATCTCCGATGGATACGTGATCTTCAAGCCGCGGGAACAATGGCCCGATCCCAAGATGTCTAAAGCCGACCTGGTGGACAAGATCCGCCGAGCCGTCAGCGACCTGCCGGGCAACCTGTTTGAATACAGCCAACCCATAGAACTGCGCATCAACGAACTCGTGGCAGGTGTGCGAGGCGACTTGGCGATTAAGGTGTTTGGCGATGATTTCGAGAAGATCGCCCCCGTCGCGCAGCAGATCCTCAAAATCGTCGATAGTGTTCCCGGCGCCTCCGATGCGAAAGCCGCGCAGACGGAAGGTTTTCCGTCGCTCAGCATCGAGATTGATCGAAAGGCGGCCGCACGATACGGGCTGAATGTGGCCGATGTGCAGGATATTATCGTCACGGCGATCGGAGGGCGCGAAGCAGGGCTGGTATTTGAAGGCGACCGTCGGTTCGACATCATCGTTCGTCTGCCCGACGAGCTTCGTTCCGACGTCAAGACCCTTGAACAGCTGCCGATTCCGTTGCCGCGTTCCGACGTGGCGCCACCCAGACAAGCGGACGCACGGGACATGGACCCCGCGGGCACTTCGCTACGCGGAACCATCTCCCTCGGTTCCATAGCCCGATTGTCATTTACCGAAGGACTTGGGCAAATCAACCGGGAAGATGGCAAGCGCCGCATCGTAGTCCAGACCAACGTGCGCGGACGCGATCTGGGATCGTTCGTGGCCGAGGTGCGCGAGCGCGTCGATTCAGAAGTCGCCCTGACGCCGGGGACGTGGCTCGTCTGGGGCGGACAGTATGAAAACCTGCTTTCGGCGCGCGAGCGGTTGATGATCGTTGTGCCTTTCTGTTTTGCGTTGATTTTTCTGTTTCTGTTTGCCACGTTCAACTCGGTCAAATACGCAGCGCTCGTGTTTACCGGTGTCCCGCTGGCCCTGACCGGCGGAATCGCGGCGCTTTGGCTCAGGGGCATTCCATTCTCCATTTCCGCAGCCGTCGGTTTTATAGCGTTGTCCGGAGTGGCCGTACTGAACGGATTGGTGATGGTCAGTTACATCAATCATCTGCGCAAACAAGGCACGGGAATCGAGGAAGCCATACTTCAGGGTTCACTCACACGCCTGCGCCCCGTATTGATGACCGCCCTAGTTGCATCATTGGGGTTTGTTCCCATGGCGCTAGCCGTGGGAACCGGCGCAGAAGTGCAGAAACCGCTTGCCACCGTAGTCATCGGAGGCATTTTCTCTTCAACCTTTTTAACCCTGTTCATGCTACCCGCGCTCTACCGCATCTGCCACCGTAAAGACGCCGCCTGGACCGACAAGACAGACGATGAGCACTTGGAACATCCAGAAACGGTGGTAGATGACGAATACTGAAGCAAAATTCATAGGAGACAAAGGTGAGTAGCGCTCAGACGAACCGTTCTGGTCGCTTGAGTCGATTGGGGCGGATACGAATACCTTGAGTTGTGCCGAAACATAGCGGGCGGTTTCCAGCATACCATTACGGTGAGAATGTAACGGATGGATAGGAAAAGAGTGACCTGTGCCAAAATATAGCAAGCGGCTTCCATCGTGCTATTGCGGCGGAAATGTAGCGGATGGAACGCCTGGTTTTCCAATTTGAATAGATCCTGTGGCACGACGAGGCGTTTTGGGAGCGCCGACGATGTTGCGGAATGGGAGGTTTTTATGAATAGACATAACTATAGACGTGGTGCGTCGTTGGCCAATGTGCCCGACAAAACGCCTACGCGCTCAGGCGGCGTCTCTGTAGTAGCCTTTGATGATTCCGCCGAGTTGGCGTTTGCATCGGATGGCCCCGTGGGTCTGGGGCATAAAGGTTGTGCCCAAGACGTTGTTGCCTATTCCAAGCGCCCTGATGTGGGCGTCGCCCAATTGCGTCGGCCTCAGCGCTTCGGTATGATACAGCATCCTGCTGTGCTGCAAACCGTGCGCGAGAACGTTCTCTCACGGACAGTGAGCATGCGATGATCTGGGATAGGCCGATTGACCGAAGGGGGGCGCAGTCTCGAAATGGCACGACGGCGCGTGGCATTGGCGTTGAGCATGGCGGCGCTGGCGGCGGCATTGGCGGCGGCGGCGTGGGTCCACAATGCGCGAACGAAGCATCGAACGGCGCACCGGGAGGAGCCCGATCTGCCCGTTTTACACAGCGCTCCCCCGTTTGAATTGATCGACTCCGACAACCGGGAGTTTTCGGGCGAGTCGTTGGCGGACTCGGTATGGGTTATCGGTTTTTTTTCCGCCCGCTGCGAAGAATCCTGCGTCGTGATGAACGCAAACGTGAGCAAA
>Ga0116159_1002727_pt1 | contig 16557 bp, 22 predicted proteins | sample AD_JPNAS1_MetaG_FD_89878 | JGI IMG/M metagenome (GOLD analysis project Ga0116159, IMG submission 89878) | Active sludge microbial communities of municipal wastewater-treating anaerobic digesters from Japan - AD_JPNAS1_MetaG | ecosystem: Engineered > Bioreactor > Anaerobic > Digestate | place...
AATGTTTCAGGGGAGTGGCATCAACTATGCCCCGCTGTATGCCTTGCCGGTCTTGATGGCCAGTTTTTTGGGTTCAATGCTTCTGGCAATGGCGGCGGCGGCGGTGGTGACATTTCTGTTGTTTGCCCATGCAGCGTGGTTGTCGCTGTACGCCCCCGGCGACATCAACACCTATTTTCTGCAGGCTGCCCTTACGGGTGCTACTTGTTTAGCTATAGCGTTTATAGCAAGTCAGTTAGCCATGCGCCTCGCCAGCGTAGAGCTTCTGGCACAGCACAGCCAGTTGGCAGCGACTGTGCAACGCCAGGTGAATGAGTTGGTCATTGCGTCCCTGACAGATGCCATCCTGGTGGTCGATCAAGATGGTCAAATCCGCTCGGGCAATCCGGCAGCGCGGTATGTGCTGGGCACACTTGAACTGCATCAGGATGCGGAGTTGAATTTGAATGAGCGCATTGCCTGGCAGGCATTGTCGGACGTTGTTTCGACCACCTTCGTCACCCGGCAGGCCCGACAATCGGACATAACCCTTGACCACGTCGGCCAGGGCCAGCGCAGCCTTCGGGTACGTACCCAACTCACCGAGCCGCTTGATCAGGACGCACAGGTGCTGTGTGTTGTCTTTATGCAGGACCAACGTGAAATTGAAGCACGCGTACGTGCAGAGAAACTGGCGAGCATGGGGCGCATGTCGGCTGCTGTCGCACACGAGATTCGCAATCCGCTCGCGGCCATCACTCAGGCCAATGCACTGCTCATGGAAGACTTGAGCGATCCGGCACAACTGCGGCTGGCCAACATGGTGCAGCAAAACGCGCTGCGTCTTGAGCAGATCGTGCATGATGTATTGCACCTGGCACAGGCATCAGCACCCGACCTCATTGACGCGCAACAAAGTCTGAATCTGCCCGAGACAACCCAACGGATTTGCCGTGACTGGAAAAACCAGCACGCGGTTTCAGACGAATTGCTGGTGGATTTGCGCGATGGCAGTATCGCTGTCAACTTCGACCCTGAACATCTTCGGCGCATTTTGATCAACCTGCTGGACAATGCCCTGCGTTACGCCAGCCGCCAAACCGCCTGTATCCAGATCAGCACCACGGTTAACCAAACCTCGGTGACAAAGGTCAGTCTGTTCGTCTGGAGTGATGGCGCACCCCTGGAGCCATCTGTCGAGCGGCACCTGTTTGAACCCTTTTTTTCATCCGAGAGTCGATCCAGTGGCCTGGGGTTGTATATTTGCCGTGAGCTATGCGCCAGTCATGGTGCGTCCATCGTTTATGGGCGCACTGCCCGAACAATCAACGGACAAGTAGCCTTGGGCAATGAATTCAGCATTGTTTTTAAAACTCAATTACCCCGATTAGCGAATCCACTCAAGCAGGAACCCGCCTGACACCATGCACGCTACTGACAACCCTGCCCGCATTCTGGTGGTTGACGATGAACCGGATTTGCGCGCGCTTTATGAGTTGACCTTGTTGCGAGAAGGTTATCGAATCGACACCGCAGAGAATTTGCTGCAAGCCCAAGCCCTTTTGGCCGAACATTTCTTTGATGTCATGATTACCGATATGCGGTTGCCTGATGGACTGGGAATGTCGCTGATTGTTGACCTCAAACGCAAGCAGCGAGAAGAACGCTGTGTTGTCATCACTGCTTATGGATCAACCCAGAATGCAGTCGAGGCGCTGAAAGCCGGTGCGTTTGATTACCTGACCAAGCCGGTTGACCTGAAACAGTTTCGAAGCGTCATCGCCACGGCGGTGCGCAGCACCCCTGCCACACTCACTTCGGATCAAGTCAACCTGGTCAAGGAAGCGCCTTTGGCTGCTACCGGTGCTCTGGGGCAACGAGCGCTCGAGCGGCTGGTTGGGACATCTGATTGCATGTGCCAGATCAAGGAACGAATTCTGAAGGTCGCTACCAGCATGGCACCGGTGATGGTGACCGGCGAGTCAGGTACTGGTAAAGAACTGGTCGCCTATGCGATCCATACCAACAGCCATCGCGCCAAAGGACCATGGGTTGCCGTGAACTGTGGCGCCATTCCCGAGAATCTTCTGGAGGCGGAGTTCTTTGGTGTAAAAAAAGGTGCCTACACCGGTGCCCAGCAGGATCGCGAAGGCTTTTTTCAGGCCGCCAGGGGTGGCACCTTGTTTCTTGACGAGATCGGTGACTTGCCATTGGCCATGCAGTCCAAGTTGTTGCGTGCGATTCAGGAGCGGCGCATTCGACCGCTGGGTTCGACGCAAGAGGAACTGGTCGATGTGCGGATTGTGAGCGCGACCCATAAGAATCTGGCACAAGAGGTTCAGGATGGTCAATTCCGGCAAGACCTGTTTTACCGTTTGAACGTCATTGACATGGTGATTGCACCCTTGCGGGAACGAAGCGAGGACTTGCCCGAGTTGTGCGCTGCCTTGTTGGCGCGGATCGCAGATGAATCTGGTATTGCCGTGCCCATCCTTGGGGATGCAGTGCTTGAGGAACTCTCGCACCTGCCAATGCCCGGCAATGTGCGCGAACTGGAGAATCTGCTGTACCGGGCGGTTGCCCTGGGCGACGGCCGTAGCGTGCAAATCGAAGTTCGATCACAACTCATTCCAATGGCGGCAAACAGTTTGGTGAACTCCTTGCCGGTCGGCCCGCAAGACCCCGTCACCCCAATTCCAGCCGATCTGCAAAGCCATCTGGACAAACTTGAGCGTGAGATTTTGCAACAAGCACTGAAGGAAACAGGCTTTAATCGCACAGCCGCCGCCGCCAGACTGGGATTGAGTCTGCGTCAGATGCGCTACCGTATCACCCGATTGCAGATTGAATCCCCCCAAAACGGCGAAGCCAGCGATGAGTGCGACGAAACCATTTGAACACGCGCCAGACAACTCCTGCTGGCATGACGGCTGGCACACATTGGCCAATCGGTTGCCTTCTGAGAACCACGGAGCGCGTCCGCCGCTGGCCAGCATTGATTTGATTGTTCTTCACTCGATCAGCCTGCCGCCGGGTCAGTACGGTGGTGACCAGGTTCAGCAGCTTTTCACCAACCGGCTTGACTGGCAGGCACATCCCTACTTCCAACGCATTGCAGGCATCACGGTATCGGCGCATTTTTATATTCGCCGCGACGGTGAACTTTGGCAATTTGTCAGTTGCAACGACCGGGCCTGGCATGCCGGCTTATCAAGTTACCGGGGCCGCAGCAACTGCAACGACGACAGCATTGGTGTTGAACTTGAAGGTCTGGAGGGCGATGTTTTCGAAAGCGCGCAATACGTTGCGCTAGTCACCCTTTGCGCTGCCATCATGCAGCGCTACCCAATTTTGCATATCGCTGGTCACGAACATGTGGCACCGGGCCGAAAATTTGATCCAGGACCAGGCTTTGACTGGCTGCTATTGAAAAAGGCGCTGGGCCTGGGCGATCAGTATTTACCCTTGGTCACGGTTTAGCAATCGCGCTGAACCTCCCTTTATGCGTTCCAAAAATCCTGAAAGCAACTACAGGCATGCTTTGCCCCCATCAAAATGACAAGGACTGCCATGCCGTCAATGTCAGTGCTGGTTCGATTGCCGATACTGGTCTGGGTTGCCCTTGATCAGTTCAGTGCCGAGGCAGGAAGTTTGCAGGGCGATGGTCAGACCATCGCCGATGCCGATGCCGATGCCGATGCCGATGCCGATGCCAACGCAGTAGCTGTTACCTGTTCATGGAACTGAATTGGCGGCAGCAGCTTTGCACCTTAAGCCCTTCACAATGTCGATTTACTCATTGAGCAGTCAAAAAAACCATGTTAGCCAAACGAATCATTCCCTGTCTTGACGTGACCGGTGGCCGCGTCGTCAAAGGCATCAATTTTGTCGAATTGCGCGATGCCGGTGACCCGGTGGAGATCGCCGCGCGTTACAACGAGCAGGGGGCCGACGAACTGACCTTTCTCGACATCACCGCCACCAGCGACGACCGTGACCTGATCTTGCACATCATCGAAGCGGTGGCCAGCCAGGTGTTTATTCCGCTGACGGTCGGCGGTGGCGTGCGCACGGTCGATGACGTGCGTCGCCTGCTCAACGCCGGGGCCGACAAGACCAGCTTCAATTCGGCGGCGATTGCCAACCCTCATGTCATTGAGGATGCCTCGCGCAAATACGGTGCCCAATGCATCGTGGTGGCGATTGATGCCAAGCGCCGTACTGCTGCCGATGCGTTACGGCTGGATGTCAACGGGCGGACGATGGGCGCAGGCTGGGACGTGTACAGCCACGGTGGGCGCAAGAACACCGGGCTCGATGCACTGACCTGGGCCAGGCAAATGGCTGAGTTTGGCGCGGGAGAGATTTTGCTCACCAGCATGGACCGCGATGGCACCAAGGCCGGATTTGATCTGGCGCTGACCCGCGCGGTGAGCGATGCGGTCGGCGTGCCGGTGATCGCCTCAGGCGGCGTTGGCACGCTTGATCACCTTGCCGATGGCATTCAGCAGGGCGGTGCCGATGCGGTGTTGGCCGCGAGCATTTTTCACTACGGCGAATTCACCGTGGCGCAAGCCAAGGCGCGCATGGCCGAGCGCGGCATACCGGTGCGTGTTTGAGCCAATCACAGCCGCACCCAGTCCGGTTAGGTACTTATCAAAGAAAATGGCCTCCAGCCCTTGGTATCATTGCGGTTGAAGCTATATAAATAGTAGTGTTTCAAATCATCGACAATTTCGCCATGAATTTTCTCGATGCGATTAAATGGGACGCGCAAGGCTTGGTGCCGGTGATTGCACAAGAGCAGGGCACGGGCGACGTGCTGATGTTTGCCTGGATGAACCGTCAGGCGCTGCAAAAGACTGCGGAACTGGGCCGTGCGGTGTATTTCAGCCGCTCCCGCAACAGACTCTGGTTCAAGGGCGAGGAGTCCGGCCATGTGCAGACGGTGCATGAAATCCGCATCGACTGCGATGCCGATGTGGTGTTGCTCAAAGTCACGCAAATTGGCCACACACCGGGTATTGCCTGCCACACCGGTCGGCACAGTTGTTTTTTCAGTATCTATGAGAATGGCACATGGAAAGCTGTCGATCCGGTACTGAAAGACCCACAAACCATTTACCAAAGAGCGTTATGAGACCCAACCCATCGTCCATGGATTCACTGGCCGCACTTGCTGCCGTGATCGAAAGCCGCCTGCCAGCCCGTGGCGGCGACCCGCAAGCCAGTTATGTCGCGCGCCTGTTGCACAAGGGGCCAGATGCGTTCCTGAAAAAGATTGGCGAGGAAGCCTGCGAGGTGGTGATGGCCGCCAAGGATGCCGACCACGGTGGCGACAAGGCCAAAATTGTCTATGAAGTGGCCGACCTGTGGTTTCACACCATGGTGGCGCTGGCCCATTACGGCTTGAGCCCGGCTGACGTGCTGGCCGAACTGGAGCGCCGCGCCGGCACCAGCGGCATCGAGGAAAAAGCCATGCGCAAGGTGCAGGCACGTGAAGCAACACTCAACGGAGCATTGCCATGACCCAAGATTTCAGTCAGCATGACCCTTCACCGGGCTCGGTCGATGGTGTTGACCTGCAACAGATCAATGCGCTCAACACCATTGGCACCATCAGCTATGTGCTGCACCTGATCGTGGCGGTCAGTGCGCTGATACCGGGCGGCCAATTCGGGCCGATCTTGCTGATCGCGGCGCTGCTGATCGATCTGGTCAAACGCGATGACGCACGCGGCACTTGGCACGCGTCGCACTTCAGGTGGCGCATTCGCACCGTCATCATTGCGGGTGTGTTGTACCTGGTCACGTTTCCGCTGTATTTGCTGCTTTACTTTCCAGGCGCAATCGCCTGGCTGGTCATTTCAATCTGGTTTTTGTACCGCATCGTGACCGGCATGGTGCGCATGAACAAGGGCCGACCCATGGAGTTTTCAACATGATCGAACTAGTGCCTCAGACCGATCCAGATTGCCTGTTCTGCAAAATCGTAGCAGGCAAGATTCCTTCCAAATTGGTCTATCAGGACGATGAGTTTTACGCCTTTCATGACATCCACCCTTCGGCACCGGTGCATTTCATGATCATTCCGAAATCGCATATTGCGTCGATGGCGCTGCTGACTGACGATCACGTGGCCATGATGGGGCGCATGATGGTGCTGGTGCCCAAACTGGCGCTGCAAGCGGGTTGCCGACCCTATCCGGCAGGCGGCTTCCGGGTGGTCTGCAACACTGGCGCTGACGGCGCACAGGATATTCACCACCTGCACATTCACGTCATGGGTGGCCCCCGACCCTGGTTGCGGGGCTAAATTGGGTTCATGCGGCGTTGTGCTGGAGCCTGCCGCTTAAAATTCGCGCAACTTCTCAGGAGACCGCAATGGGTTCATTTTCGATTTGGCATTGGTTGATTGTTTTGGTGATCGTGGTGATCGTATTTGGCACCAAGAAGCTTAAAAACATCGGCAGTGACCTTGGCGGGGCCGTTAAGGGCTTCAAGGACGGCATGAGAGATGGCGGCACAGCACCTGCTGAGGACAAGCCTGCCGCACCCGCTCAGGTGGTCAGCGCCGTGCCTGCGGCTGACAAAACCACGATTGACGTTGAAGCCAAGCAAAAGTCCTGATGAATCAGTCTGCTGTCGCGCAAGGCTTGCATGATTGACCTGGGTATCTCGAAACTGGCGTTGATTGGTGCGGTGGCGCTGATCGTGATTGGCCCCGAAAAGCTGCCACGCGTGGCGCGCACCGTCGGCACCTTGCTGGGCAAGGCGCAGCGCTATGTGGCCGATGTGAAGGCCGAGGTCAGCCGCTCGATGGAACTTGATGAACTCAAGAAGATGAAGGAAACGGTGGAAAGCGCGGCCAGGGATGTGAACCAGTCGATGCAGTCTGGTGTTGCCGATCTTGAGAAATCCTGGGCACAAGCCACTGACATCGCGACCGAAAGCAGTTCCGGGCTTGACGTGCCTGACTCGGTGCCTGAATACCGGCACCCCAAAAAGAACTGGCGGCTCAAGCAGACGGCGGTGCCCAATTGGTATAAGGCCCGTGCCGGTGTGCGCATGCACGCCCAGTCGGGGGCCGCGCGGGTCGCGCGTTTTCGCCCAACCAGGTTTCATTGATGGCAGATTCCCCCAAAAAAGACGACGAACTGGCCGGCACCGAGCAGCCCTTCGTGCAGCACCTCGTGGAGCTGCGTGATCGCTTGGTCAAGGCAAGCATTGCCATCGTGGTGGTGGCGATTGCCCTGGCGGCCTATCCGGGGCCGTCCGCGCTGTATGACCTGATGGCGGCACCCTTGGTGGCCCACTTGCCAGCCGGCTCAACGCTGATTGCGACCTCGGTCATTTCACCTTTTATGGTGCCTCTCAAGGTGCTGTTGATGGCGGCTTTCCTGATTGCACTGCCCCTTGTGCTGTACCAGTTGTGGGCGTTTGTCGCACCGGGCTTGTATTCGCACGAAAAGAAACTGGTTTTGCCGCTGGTGATTTCCAGTACCTTACTGTTCTTTATCGGTATTGCGTTTTGCTACTTTTTTGTGTTTGGCCGGGTTTTTGCCTTTATCCAGAGTTTCGCGCCCAAGAGCATTACCGCGTCCCCCGACATTGAAGCCTATTTGAGTTTTGTGCTGTCAATGTTTCTGGCTTTTGGCATGGCGTTTGAAGTGCCGGTGGTGGTGGTGGTGCTGGCGCGCATGGGCATTTTCAGCATCGAAAAGTTGAAAGAGTTTCGCGGTTATTTTGTCGTGCTGGCGTTCATCATTGCGGCCATCGTGACGCCGCCCGATGTGGTGTCGCAACTGGCATTGGCCATTCCCATGTGCCTGCTGTATGAAGTCGGCATCTGGGCGGCTCAGATTTTCATCCGGCATACCAAGGCACCCGACGAAGCCGCGACAACCTCGTCGCGCTGATCGCTTATTGGGCGGGCTGGCGTGGTTTAGGGCGAACGCCCGGCGCAATTTGCAAGGCAACTTTGCCAGAAGTGCGCAGCACCTCAAACACAACCGCAGTTCCGGGCTTCAAAGCCGAAACAGCGGTCAGTAAATCAGGCACGTTGTGGATATCCTGGTTGGCCACGCGGGTAACAACATCACCGGGTTTCATGCCTCCTGAGGCGGCTGGCCCGTTTTGCAGCACACCAGTGATGATGACCCCCTGCCGGGTCGCCACGCCAAATGTCTGGGCCAGTTCCTGAGTCAGTTCATTGGGCTCCACGCCAATCCAGCCGCGCGTGACCTGTCCGTCCTTGATGATGCCTTCCAGCACCATTTTGGCGGTTGATACCGGAATGGCGAAACCAATCCCCATGCTGCCACCAGAGCGCGAATAAATTGCCGTGTTGATGCCCAGCAGGTTGCCGTTGGTATCGACCAGCGCACCGCCCGAGTTGCCGGGGTTGATGGCGGCATCGGTCTGAATGAAGTTTTCGAAGGTGTTGATGCCCAACTGGTTGCGCCCGAGCGCGCTGACGATGCCGCTGGTGACGGTTTGGCCGACACCAAACGGGTTGCCGATGGCCAGCACTTGGTCACCCACCTGTAGTGCATTGGAGTTGCCCAGCACAATCACCGGTAGTCGGTCCAGTTCAATTTTCAGTACCGCCAGGTCCGAATCGGGGTCGGTGCCAATGACTTTGGCCGGTGCACGTCGGCTGTCGTTGAGGATGACCTCAATTTCATCAGCGTTTTCGACCACGTGGTTATTGGTCAGGATATAGCCTGCGTCGCTGACTATCACGCCGCTGCCCAAACCCACTTGGGGCTGATTATTTTGCTCGCCAAAAAAGAACTTGAACCATGGGTCATTACTGTGTGGACCCTGTCGGGCAGTCTTGCTGGTGTTGATGCTGACGACGGCAGACGAGGACTTTTGCGCCGCCAGCCGAAAACTGCCGGGCGGCGCTGCGGTGGCAACCGTTGCCGGCGACTCAATGACGGCCACTGCACCGGCTGAACCCGTGCGCTGATTGAGCCAGCCAGGTTTAAGCGTGGCCACCACAAAGTAGGCGGCCAGCAGCACCGTGACCGACTGGGAAAACAATAACCAAAAACGTTTCATGGACAATAGCGGAGGCAAGTCCGGCGTTGGGAATGGGCTTGATTGCAGTCAGTTTGCTAGGTTGCTGGCGCGACCTGGCCATCAATCCGGGAGCAAACTGTGTGGATAAATTGTAGGTGCACCGCTTATTTCAATGCCCAGTACGCAAACCATCGTCCATATTTTTGCCCAGGCACCAGCCAAACCTGTGCTGGGTGCACCCTGCAATGGCTGCGGTGTCTGTTGTCTGCTGGAACCCTGTCCGCTGGGGGTTGTGCTCTCCGGGCGTCGAACCGGTGCCTGCCTGGCCCTGCGCTGGCAGCCAGACCTGCGGCTATACCGTTGCGGTGCCATCACCCGGCCGAGTGATGTGCTGCAGGACCGATTGCCGCGCTGCCTGCAGTTTTTGTCACCCGCGCTGGCGTGGGCTTTGGTGCGTTGGGCCAGACGCTGGGTCGCTGCCGGGCTTGGCTGCGATTGCGATTCTGAAGTGATGCCAGCTTGCCCGAAGACTTGATTCGGGCATGGTTTGTCAGCTTCGATTGGCTTGGGTACAAGGGTGATGCCTTGCATTTGGTCAATGGCCGCTTGCAAGCGCACTTATCATGGCTCACTTTGCTGGAAAGTGGTGGCCTATGACAACCCGTGGTGAACTGTTGCGTGCTTTTGATGGCTTGTTGCAGCCCGAGCGCTTTAAAGACTACGCACCCAACGGCCTGCAGGTCGAAGGTGTTGACCGGGTGCGAAAGATGGTCTCTGGTGTCACGGCCAGCCGGGCCCTGATTGAGGCCGCTATTGCGGCGCAGGCTGATACCATTTTTGTCCACCATGGTTTGTTCTGGCGCGGTCAGGACGGTCGTGTCACTGGCTGGATGAAACAGCGCCTAGCCTTGCTGCTGGCGCATGACATCAACCTGTTTGCTTATCACTTGCCGCTGGATGCGCACCCTGAACTCGGCAATAACGCACAATTTGGCTTGAAAATCGGGTTGGTGAGCCGCTCGCGCTTTGGCGAGCAAGACCTGTGCTTCATGGGTGAACGGGCAGACGGTCAGGCGTTCGCTAGCGCCCAAGCGCTGGCAGAGCACTTGAAATCAGTACTAAATCGGCCTGTAGCCCTTGTAGATACTGCGCAGACAGCTATAAAAAAAATAGCTTGGTGCAGTGGCGGAGCGCAAAGCTATTTTGAGGCAGCGATAGCCGCCGGGGCGGATGCCTTCATCACCGGTGAGATTTCGGAGCCGCAGGCCCACCTGGCACGCGAATGCGGTGTGGTCTATCTCGCCTGCGGTCACCATGCTTCCGAGCGTTATGGCGCGCCCGCAGTGGCCGCGCATGTGGCGACACAATTCGGCCTGCAGCATGCATTCATCGACATTGACAACCCGGCTTGATTGCCAAACGAGAGCAACTCACATGACCACTCACACCACATTGCCAATTGCCATCACCCAGGGCGACCCCGCTGGTATCGGCCCCGAGATCATCGTCAAGGCCTACCGGGATGCCCCGGCGCAGACCCTGGGTTGCTTTGTGGCAGGCGACCTGGCCACCCTGCGCCGCGCAGCCCAGATAGTGGCGGGTGATTCTGTGGCCATGCCGGTGGCCCTGCTGAGCAACGCACAAGAGGCCTTGAACTGCCCGCCGCGTTGCATTCCCTTGCTGCAAATTGGGTCGTCAAGCGCCGCCGAAGCACAAGACCCAGTACCTTTCGGTCGCCTGGCAGCGCGGGCTGGCCGAATGGCAGGCGACTGCGTGGTGTGGGCCGCCAATGCTGCGCTGCAAGGTGAAGTGGCGGCGTTGGTGACAGCGCCGTTGAACAAGGCGGCCCTGTCATTGGCTGGCGCACCGTACAGCGCGTTTCCTGGTCACACTGAAATGTTGCAGGCGCTGGCAGCAGCCCATACACAGCAAACCACAGCGCAGTTACCGGTGCGAATGATGTTGGCCAATGACGAACTGCGGGTGGTGCTGGTCAGTATTCACCTGTCCTTGCGCGATGCGCTCGCGGCCGTCACTTTTGACAATGTGCTGCAAACCCTGTTGATTACCCACCAATCACTTTCTGCCATGCTGGGACGCGCGCCACGTATTGGGGTCGCAGGACTCAATCCGCATGCGGGCGAAGGTGGTTTGTTTGGCTCTGAAGAACGGGACATCATTGGTCCTGCCATCGCGGCAGCACGTCGGCAAGGTCTGCAGGTCAGCGAACCGCTGGCCCCTGACACGGTGTTCATGCGGGCTCGCGCAAAGGGCGGGCAGCCAGCCGAATTTGACGTGGTGCTGGCGATGTACCACGACCAGGGCTTGATCCCGGTAAAGTACCTGGGCGTGGAAAAAGGGGTGAATGTGACACTCGGCCTGCCACTGGTTCGCACCAGTCCCGACCATGGGACAGCGTTCGAAATTGCCGGCACAGGTCAAGCGGATGCTTCAAGTTTGATCGAAGCCATCCGGGTCGCGCGACAGTTGGCAAAAAGTTGACTAAATCGGCCTGCAGCCCCTGTCAATAAAGCACATACAGCTACAAATAAGGTAGCACTATTTCTTCAGGCTATCGCGTATTTCACGCAGCAGCACGACGTCTTCAGGCGTTGCAGGGGCTGCTTCTGGCTCGGCAGGCGCTTGTTTTTTCAACCGGTTGATTTGTTTGACCATCATGAAAATGATGAAAGCCAAAATCGCAAAATTGACTGCCACAGTGATGAAGTTGCCATAGGCAAAAACCGGCACGCCAGCCTTTTTCAAATCGGCCAGCGTCCTTGCCGTCCCTTCTGGAATCTGCCCGAGAGCGATGAACAGATTGGAAAAATCAAGCTTGCCTATGATGGCCCCGACGATAGGCATCACCATATCGCCGACCACAGACTCAACAATTTTGCCGAAAGCGCCACCAATGATCACGCCCACGGCAAGGTCCATCACATTGCCCTTGACTGCAAACTCTTTGAATTCAGTCATCATTCCCATAGTTTTTCCTTTCTGAGTTGGTTAAAACGCGCAGAGTATCGCGTAAATGGGTCACGGACCTGGCAAAACCTGCTTGCCAAACCTGAAAAGTGGTCAGCTTCGCGACAAAGTGGCTCAGTTACAATCAAAAGCTGTTATCTATTGTGGTCTTTATCATTGAGGATTCCCATGAGTGAAGCTTTTGCCGAAAGCAACCTAAATGACGCCAGCAAACGGACATGGCTGATTGCGTCCGGTTGCGCTGGTGCCGTTGGCGGTGTCGCAGCAGTCGTCCCTTTTGTCAGCTCTTTTTTGCCGTCCGAAAAGGCCAAGGCCGCAGGAGCGGCTGTCGAAGCTGATATTTCGGCTCTCGTGCCTGGCGAAAAAATGACGGTGGAGTGGCGCGGCAAGCCAGTTTGGATTGTCCGGCGAACGCCTGAGCAACTTGCCGCATTGCCAAAACTCAACGACCAGTTGGCAGATCCAAAGTCCGAGCGCAAGCCGGCCGAGCAGGCTCCTGAGTATGCCCGCAATGAGGTCCGCTCCCGCAAGCCTGAGTATCTGGTAGTTGTCGGTATTTGTACCCATCTCGGGTGTTCTCCTTCGGACAAATTCAAGCCTGGTCCGCAACCGTCGTTGCCTGACGATTGGCAAGGTGGGTTTTTCTGCCCCTGTCACGGCTCCACCTTTGATCTGGCCGGGCGTGTCTATAAAAACAAGCCAGCACCGGATAACCTTGAAGTGCCGCCTCATATGTACCTCTCAGACACCAAATTGCTCATTGGTGAAGACAAGAAAGCCTAAGGACGAACGACATGGCTGAATTTCACGAAATTTCCCCGAATGCCCCGATGGGCCAAAAGGCACTCAACTGGGTTGACAACCGGTTTCCGTTGTCCAAGCTCTTCAAAGAGCACATGAGCGAGTACTACGCGCCAAAGAACTTCAATTTCTGGTACATCTTTGGCTCTTTGTCCCTGCTGGTGCTGGTGATCCAGATCGTTACCGGCATCTTCTTGGTGATGCATTACAAGCCAGACGCTGCTGTGGCTTTTGCATCAGTCGAGTACATCATGCGTGACGTGCCCTGGGGCTGGCTGATCCGCTACATGCACTCCACCGGTGCCTCGGCTTTTTTTGTGGTCGTGTACCTGCACATGTTTCGGGGGTTGATGTATGGCAGCTACCGAAAACCACGTGAGCTGATCTGGCTTTTTGGTTGTGGCATCTTTTTGGCCCTGATGGCCGAAGCCTTCATGGGCTACCTGTTGCCTTGGGGCCAGATGAGTTACTGGGGCGCGCAGGTGATCGTGAATTTGTTTTCTGCCATTCCCTTCATTGGACCAGATCTCGCCTTGCTGATCCGTGGCGACTTTGTGGTGGGTGATGCCACACTGAACCGCTTCTTTAGCTTCCACGTGATTGCGGTGCCGTTGGTCTTGTTGGGTTTGGTGGTTGCGCACATCATTGCTTTGCATGAGGTCGGCTCCAATAACCCTGACGGTGTTGAAATCAAGGCAAGCAAAGATGCCAAAGGCATTCCGCTCGACGGCATTCCATTCCATCCGTACTACTCTGTACATGATGTGTTTGGTGTCAGTGTCTTCCTGTTTGTCTTCAGCGCGGTAGTGTTTTTTGCGCCTGAGATGGGTGGCTATTTCCTTGAATACAACAATTTCATTCCGGCCGATCCATTCCAGACCCCGTTGCACATCGCACCGGTGTGGTACTTCACACCGTTCTACACCCTGCTGCGTGCCGTGACGACCGAAATGATGTACGTGCTGATTGCCTGTGTGATCATCGGCGCGGTGCTGGCAGTAGCCAAGATCAAGATGCCCGCGCTTTTCAAGGGCTTGATCGTGGGTGGTGCAGTCGTGATTGCCGCATTGATGATGGCCATTGATGCCAAATTCTGGGGTGTGGTGGCGATGGGCGGTGGTGTTGTTATTCTGTTTTTCCTGCCGTGGTTGGACAACAGCCCGGTCAAGTCTATTCGCTACCGTCCGGATTGGCATAAATACCTATACGCCGTTTTTGTCATCAACTTCTTTGTCATCGGCTATCTGGGAACACAACCGGTGTCGGTCATTGCCGGCCGTATTTCTCAGGCAGGCACCTTGTTCTACTTCGGCTTTTTTATCCTGATGCCCTGGTGGAGTCGTCTTGGTACCTTTAAAACAGTGCCCAGTCGCGTTACCTTCACGGCGCATTGAGCAGGAGCATAAAACATGAAAACCATGGGTTTCACGCAAAAAATCGTTCTCGCTTTGATTTTGGCCCTGGGCCTGACGGCCTCAGTGCAAGCCAATGTGGCAGGCCCGGCCTGGGACAAGGCACCGGACAAGATCAAGGACATGGCAGCGTTGCAAAGCGGTGCCAAGACATTTGTCAACTATTGCCTGAATTGCCATTCAGCGGCGTTCATGCGCTTCAACCGCTTGCAAGACATCGGCTTGACATCGGAGCAGATCAGGGACAACCTGCTGGTTACCAATGGGAAGCTTGGTGAAACCATGAAGGCGGCCATCGATCCGCAGCAGGCCAAGGCTTGGTTTGGGGTGAATCCGCCTGATCTCACGGTGATCGCGCGATCCCGTGCTGGTGCTGGCGGCACAGGTACCGACTATCTCTACTCGTACATGCGTGGGTTCTACAAAGACGAGACCAAACCAACGGGTTGGAACAATCATGTGTTCCCGAATGTAGCCATGCCACATGTGCTTTGGGAAATGCAGTCCACAATGACACCTGCTCAGTATGATCAGACCATGGGCGATCTTGTGAATTACTTGCAGTGGATGGCTGAGCCAGCCCAAACGGCGCGGAAAACCATTGGCATGTGGGTTTTGGTGTTTTTGGCAGGTTTGACTTTTCTGACTTGGCGGCTCAATGCTGCATATTGGAAAGACATCAAGTAACTGGGTTCATTGATCTGCACGACCTCTGGTACGGTGCAGATTCTTCAGAGTGGGATGCTTAACGGCCTCCCGCTCTTTTATTTTTTAGGAGCCTCCACCATGATGGTGCTTTACTCGGGCACAACTTGTCCATTTTCCCATCGCTGTCGTTTCGTGTTGTTCGAAAAAGGCATGGATTTTGAAATTCGGGATGTTGATCTTTATAACAAACCCGAAGATATCAACGTGATGAATCCGTATGGTCAAGTGCCTATTCTGGTCGAACGTGATTTGATCTTGTACGAGTCTAATATCATCAATGAGTACATTGACGAACGCTTTCCACATCCCCAGTTAATGCCGGGCGATCCTGTGGATCGGGCACGGGTAAGGTTGTTTTTGCTCAATTTTGAAAAAGAGCTGTTCGCGCATGTGTCAACCTTGGAGTCGCGTACTGCCAAGTCCAATGAAAAAGCCGTGGAAAAGGCGCGGGCGCATATCCGAGACCGACTCACCCAGTTGGCCCCGGTTTTCCTCAAGAACAAGTTCATGCTGGGCGACGGATTTTCGATGCTGGACGTGGCTATTGCGCCTTTGCTGTGGCGGCTGGATTATTACGGCATCGAACTTAGTAAAAATGCGGCTCCCTTGCTCAAATATGCAGAGCGGATTTTTTCTCGCCCAGCGTACATTGAAGCGCTGACGCCTTCTGAAAAAGTGATGCGTAAATAGGTGGCTTGATCTATGTCAGTTAATCAAAAACCTGAGGCTACCTCAACGCGCCCTTATCTCATTCGTGCTTTGCATGAGTGGTGCTGTGACAATGGTTTAACTCCGTACATCACCGTTGCAGTTGACAACTCTGTGCAAGTGCCACGGGAATATGTCAAGGACGATGAGATCGTTTTGAACATCGGTTTTGACGCGACCACTGCTCTAAGCATGGGCAATGAGTACCTTGAGTTCAAGGCCCGATTTTCGGGCGCAGTTCGCGACATCATGGTTCCAATGGATCGGATCAGCGCGATCTTCGCGCGTGAAAATGGGCAGGGAATGGCGTTTCCGATGGTTGATCGTTCTGAACAGAATCGGTCAAGTCGCAAAGAAACAGAGCCACGCCCTGCCGTATCTTTGGCGCTGGCGCAAAAGAAACTGGGTTTAAATGGCGACATCGAGGGTGGCGATTTGGACAACGATTCCGACACCAGACCCAGCCCACAAAGCCAGGGCTCGAATCCGGGTGCCAAACCATCGCTAACACGTGTCAAATGAAGTCATTAGCCGGTCTTTAGCCTGAAGTTCTTTCCCCAAAAGGCCGAGTTTCCCCAATGAAACCCACGCTAAATTTGGTTCCGCGTTCTGTCTACGGTTTGATCTGAGCGATCAATTCGAGGGCGCGTTTTTGTGTGTGGTTGGGCGTTGTGGTGATCTCAAAAGTGGGTGCATCTGACGCACCGCCTGGCGTGCGACAGGTATTGCGCACGATGGTTTGCAAAGTGGCCATCAAGGTCTGAAAACTGTGCACCGGCGAGCCATCCTCCAAAGTCAGGCTGAGCACCTTCTTCATCGCCGCATCCGGGCGCGTGGCCGCTGCCACCGGGTCACGCACCAGCTTGGCGGCTTGATCCTCATCGGCAAACATGAGTTCACGCCAAACCTGACGCATATGCCACTCCACGTAGTA
>Ga0116159_1002738_pt1 | contig 16499 bp, 10 predicted proteins | sample AD_JPNAS1_MetaG_FD_89878 | JGI IMG/M metagenome (GOLD analysis project Ga0116159, IMG submission 89878) | Active sludge microbial communities of municipal wastewater-treating anaerobic digesters from Japan - AD_JPNAS1_MetaG | ecosystem: Engineered > Bioreactor > Anaerobic > Digestate | place...
ATTTGGGCGCACAGCGTCGTTGCAAGACGCTTGTTTAGCCAGCTAAACGGCGCGTCTTGCGCCTAGCCGTGCATCCCAACTCCTTGGTGCAAAACGGGGAGTTATTCCCGACCACATCCTAAGTCCATGTTTTCATTGATGAAAAGTGCTTTTTGCTAAAATCCGCCGGTAGCCATCAATCAACCGCCATGCCAATTTCCCAGCCCGTTGGCCAACCCGCCCTGACCCGCAGTGAACGCAAAGATATCACCCGTGCCAGCCTGGTGCAGGCCGCTCTGGCCTTGATTGGCAAGGGGCGCAGTTTTACCAGTCTGGGAATTCGCGAGATCGCGCGCGAAGCGGACCTGGTGCCGAATGCTTTTTACCGCCATTTTCGCAATGTCGATGAGTTGGGGCTGGCATTGGTGGAGCAGCTTGGCATCACCTTGCGCCGCCTGTTGCGTGAGGCCCGTCAGACCGGGGTGGCTCCCAACGCCATGGTGCACCGCTCGGTTCAGGTTTATCTGGAGTACGTCAGGCAAAACCGCTTGCAGTTTCTGTTCATCTCCAGCGAGCGCTCGGGCGGTAGCCGCAGCCTGCGCCTGGCCATTCGCCAAGACGTGAATCAATTCACCAATGAAATGGCGCAGGACTTCCGCCGTCTCGGCATGTTCCCCGACATGCCCACTAGCACGCTGCAAATGGTCTGCGGGCTGATCGTGACCACCATGCTTGCAGCAGCGCCCGAGATTTTGGATTTGCCACCCGGTCAGCCTTTGCTGGAGGCGCAAATGACCGAGAACTTTGTCCTGCAACTGCAACTGGTGTTGCTGGGTGCGTCTTGCTGGAAAGACCCGGCGGCGCGCAAAATTTCAAGCCAAATTAGCCTCTAGCCCTTGCGGGTATTGCGCTGACAGCTTCGATAAAGATAGTAAAAAGTGCCACTTCATTGCATTTCCAGATCATTCGTGTCTTGGCACCCTGCCACAGGCAATGCAAACGCATGGCAGGGCAAGGCAGGGCGAGGCATGGCAAGATAACAAGGCAAGATAGCAAGGAAATGGATGATTCAAAAAATGCAATCAGATGCCAACCAGGGTCATCTGGCCGCGTGTTCTTCTGGCTTGTTGATCACCCGGATATCGGTTAATTCAATCCAGACCAGCATCGGCGCGGGCAGCACAAGCTGGTCGCCAAAGCGCGGTGTCACGCGACGCCGGGTGTAAAAGCGCAAGCCGTCGACCCGCTCCCAGTTCAGGCAGCGGTTGGCCGCTGTGGCCCAGGAGCCGATGACCGTGGCGGTGTAGTCATGGCGCAGCAGCAGGCCGGCATCATCGATATGGAAAGTTTCCAGTACCGAATGGGATGGCACGGCAGGTTTAAATTCGGCACGCAACATGCGCGAGCCGCTTTCACCGCCAGCATCGATGCCGGTCAGGGTCACGCCTTCATTCGCGAGGTAAAACGGAAAACACAAGTAGTTCCAAAGCGCCTTGCCAGCAAAGTACAAGATATCGAGTTTGTCCCAGGCCAGCCGCTTTTTCAGGGTGAAGAAGGCGGCGTAAGGGTTGTCGCGCTGCGCTACCAGCTTGCCGTCGCCATCTTGCAGGAGAACTTGTTGCGGTGTCCAGATGCCGCACCATTCCGGCTTGGCAAAACCGCCCAAAGTTACCCGCTGCTGGTGCGGGTAAACCGAAATCCTCAGGTTCTTCAGGGCCGAGCCTTGCTGTTTCATGGAAAACGCCAAGCCATATGACGACAGCGCTGCCTCAATCACTGCCACTTGTTGCCAGCGTTCGGCCCCGCCATGGGCGGTGATGGCAGTTGTCAGCATGTCAGCGGCGGCTGGGCTGCTGACTTGGCGGCCTTGGGTAAATTGGCTTGGATTGGTCACGGCGTTCTCGCTCGGGTAAAAAGTGCCAGGGCTGTGGCGGAGTTTGTGTCTGACTCGATTTCCAATGCCATTGCCAAATCATCCCTGTCGTTGTTGTCTGGTCTTGCCTTGCGCTTGCAAAGTCGATGCCAGGGTGCGGACACGAATGATTGAGAAATGGAAAGAGAAATGGACAAATTGTCAGCAAAGGCACTGGCAAGGTCAATTCAGACCCGCCTTGTGGCTTGTGTCTGCCAGCGCGGGCTACCCAGGCAGTCGCAAAACACTACAAAATAAGTAGCTGCCTGCGCAATCTGGTCAAGGGCTAGAGCCCTATTTTGCCTAATAGTCCTTGGTGTCGGCCCACATGCTGGGCTTGAAGCGAATGACACGGTTGCGCCCCTGTTCCTTGGCCTGGTAGAGCGCAATGTCGGCAAACTTGACGGCTTGCCAGAAAGTTTCACTGTTGGCTGGAAAATCTGAAATGCCAATCGAAATGGTCTTGCACAACTCTATGGTGCCGACTTTGACCTTGAGACCTTCAACTGCCAGACGGATGCTTTCGGCCACCCGGTCGGCCGCCTCTCCAGCACTGTCAACCAAAATGATCAGGAATTCCTCGCCACCATAGCGAATCACCAGGTCTGAGGCGCGGACCGACTGTTTCAGCACCGTGGACAGGGCTTTAAGGACTGCGTCACCGGCATCATGGCCGTAGGTGTCGTTGACCATCTTGAAGTAATCCAGGTCAAGCATCAAGATCGCCACATGGGCGCTCTTGCGCTGCACATTGGCAACCAGGGTATCAACGTACTCCTCCAGAAAACGGCGGTTGTGCAGGCCGGTCATCGGGTCCTGCAGGGTTGAGTCGCGCAGGCTTTCCATCAGGCGTTTGGTTTCCAGCACCGGGGCGGCTTCACGCAGATAGACATTGATGAACGGCGTCTTGTCCTGCAAGGTTTGCTGATCGGCTGGCCCAGCCAGCAACTGCACCACGCTGCCCACAGCACCCGACTGGATCACCGGAAAACAAAAATGGCGGCGATCCCCAAGTTCGGCCGGCGGCATGAAGCTGTTGCAGATGTCAGCGTGAACAATGCCATTGACCAGGTGACCGGTGCGGCGCACCCGGCAGGCTTCCGGGCGCACCAGAATCTGCGGGTTACACCAGCGGCAACTATCGGCAGCTTCGCCATCGACCAAAATGGGCTTCATCTGTTTTTTGTTGCCGCTGACCTCATAGATCGAGAACTCAGTCAGCCTGAATTCGTTTTTCAGGGTGTTGGCCAGGCGTCGGTAGATTTCGGTCTTGGATTCATCCTCTTCAATGGCTTGCTTGAAATGCGCTGCTTTGGTCAGTCCTTCGACCATGTCAATGGTCGCCGTCAGCAGGTTTTCACCTGGGGCCGGGGTGCGTTCGGTCAGGCGTGCCACATGGCTGCCGATGCGGTTGAGGCCATTGTCAAGAAAGCCCAGCAGGCGATTCATGTCGGTGGCAATCTGTCCGATCTCATCGCTGGTGCGCTTCTCCACCTGGGCCTGGAAGTCACCCAGCAACGCACGCTGAACCGCATCTTCGACCGCATTGGCGGTGTCCGAGATGGGGCGCAGCAGCCGACGCAGCAGCAAAATCATCAGCAAAGAAAAAACGATCACCGCCCCGGCAATGCTGGCGATGGTGAAGAGGGCCTTTTCTTTCAGTGCATCAATCGACATGCTCATGCTGACAGCACCTAGCACCGTGCCCTCCGGTACTTGATGGCATTGCAGGCAGTTGGGCGTGCCGGTCGCGGTGGCAATATAGGGGATGGTGCCGCGAAAGACGGTTTCGTCGCTTCGGGACAAAAGTTCAAAGCGTGCCTTGCCTTCGCGCATCACCGCCAGTTCAATCTCATCGGCAATCGACTCGACCGCCAGGCCCTGGCCGAACTGCTTTGCCACTTCAGGCGAGCGAATCACGCGCGCCGATTTCAGACCCTGAATCTCGACCAAACGCAACAAGAAACGTTCACGCTTGTCGATCACGCCATTGATCATGGATTCGGTCAGGTGCACCCGCACAATCTCGCCGGCGGTACGGATGTGCTCTGTGGCAGAGGTGATGGAAAAGCTGCGTAACGCGTACACGCTGATGGCGATCAGCACCACCAGCAGACCGGCGGCAATGCTGACGAAAAAGAGGGTGACTTTGGCGTTGAGATTCACGTGAAAAACTTCAAGGAGCCCTGCCATACGTCAGGGCCGCAAGATTGTCTCACACGCAATCGGGCAGCCATTTTGCCGGTCTTGACCCGGCTCAGAGAAGGCGCGGTGAAGGCACCCGACACCCTGTTCGCCTGGCCTTGCGTTGCAAGCTGCTGGCACAACCGGCCGCAGTGCCGGATGTCGCAACCCTACTGTGCGGCCCGGCGCAGGGTCTGCACCACCGGACGGCGCAGCACGTCGCGCAGGCCCCACCAACCCGCCGCCAGCGCCAGCACGGCACCGGCCAGCGCACCCAGCAAGGGCACCCACAATGACACCACCCAGGTGAACTCAAACACATAGCGCGCCAATGCCCAGCCCACCACGCTGGCCACCAGCGAGGCCAGCAAGCCCGCCAGCAAGCCAACACCGATCAACTCGATGCGCTGCACCTGGCGCAGCAAACTGGCGCGGGCCCCGACCGCGCGCATGATGGCGAACTCACGCGCGCGCTCTTCGCGGGTGGCGGTGACTGCCGCAAACAGCACCACCAGCCCGGCCGCCAGGGTGAAGGCAAACAGAAATTCCACCGCGCCAACCACTTGATCGAGCACCCGCTGAATCTGGGCAATGGTGGCAGTCATGTCAACGCTGGTGATATTGGGAAACTGGCGCACCAGCGCGTTATCGAACCCGGCTGTGACCGGTGCCTTGAAAGCGCTCATGTAGGTGGCGGGCAAATCGTCGAGCTTGCCGACTGGGTACATGGCATAGAAGTTGGCCCGCATGGAACCCCAGTCCACCTTGCGCAGCGAGGTGATCCTGGAGTCGGTTGGCACGCCACCGACATCAAAACGCAGTCGGTCGCCAATCGACAGGCCGAGGGTTTTGGCAATGCCTTCCTCGATGCTGATGGCACCCGCCTCGTCGTCCTGCCAACGCCCGGCCACCACCAGATTTTGCTTGGGCAGAGCGGCACTGTGCGACAGGTTGAACTCGCGGTCAATCAGCCGGCGGGCGCGCTCGTCGATGAAGTCGTCCGGGCTGACATCGCGGTCGTTGATGGCCACCAGTCGGCCACGAATCATTGGAAACCAGTCAAACTGCAGCACGCCAGCGTCTTTGAGCGTTTGGGAAAAGGCACCAGCCTGATCGGCCATGATGTTGATGACAAAGCGGTTTGGCGCATCGGCGGGCGATGCCTGGCGCCAACTGTTGATCAAATCGGTGCGCAGCAGCACCAGCAGCACCAGCGCCAGCAGACCGACCGCCAGACTGCTGACCTGCACCACGGCAAAAGCCGGGCGGGCCGAGATTTGCCGGGTTGCCAGCACCAATGCGGTCGGGGCGGTGGTGTCGTTGACGAAACGCCGCAGCAGCTTGACCGCCAGCCAGCTTAAGGCGGCAAACAGCAGCGTTGCGCCAGCAAAGCCGCCAACCGCAATCAGGCCCAACTTGACATCGCTGCTGGCAGCCATCAGCAGCGCGGCAAATCCGGCCACGCCCAGACCCAACACCAGCAGCGAGATTGGCTTGAGGCTGCCGACATCGCGCCGGATCACCCGTAGCGGCGGCACTTGTGCCAATTGCAGCACTGGCGGCAGCCCGAAAGCCAGCAGCAAGGTCAGTCCCATGCCAAGGCCAAATAGCACCGGCCAGATGCCGGGTGTCGGCAAACCGGCATCCACCAGACCAGCCAGCAAGGCGATAAAGCCATAGTGAACGGCAAACCCCAGCGCCACGCCAACCGCGCTGGCCAGCAGGCCGATCAGCACAAACTCAAAGCTGTAGGCCGCAGCGATGGTGCGCTGCGGCAAACCCAGCACCCGCAGCATGGCACAGTCGTCGAGGTGGTTGGCAGCAAAACCGCGCGCCGCCAGCGCCACTGCCACCGCGCTCAGCAGCGCCGCCAGCAGGGCGACCAGATTCAGGAATTTCTCCGCACGCTCCATCGTGGTGCTGAGTTCCGGGCGACCGCCCTGCAAGGCTTCGACCCGCAAACCGCGCGCGGCGCGGGCCTGAACCTGCGCCTGCGACCAATCGACAAACGCTTGCACCGACTGCTCTTCACCGGCCACCGCCATGCGGTAACTCAAGCGGCTGGCGGGTTGAACCAGGCCAGTGGCAGCCAGGTCGGCCAGGTTGACCATCACCCGCGGTGCAAAGTTCATGAAACCCGCGCCCCGGTCCGGCTCGGTGACGATCAACTGGGCAACTTGCAGGCTGCTGTCGCCCAGCAACAGGGTGTCTCCCAGGCGCAGGTTCAAGGCCTCCAGCAATGCCGGTTCAATCCAGACCTGGCCGGGCGCTGGCACCGCACGCGTGAGTGCACCGGCGGAGCCAGGTGTGGAACTGATGCGCAAATTGCCGCGCAAGGGGTAACCGGCCTGCACCGCCTTCAGGGCCACCAAGTTGCTCTGTCCGCCTTGCGCATCCGGCGCGCGTACCATGGTCGGGAAGGTCAGGGTCTGGACCTGCTGCAAGCCCAGCGTTCGGGCTTGCGCCAGGAACGCAGCCGGGGTCGGGTTGTCACTGACCACCACGGCATCGCCGCCCAGCAGTTGGCGTGCATCACGCTGCAAGCCACTCTTGAGGCGGTCCGCGAAAAAACCCACCGCAGTCAGTGCGGCTACCGCCAGCGTGACCGCCACCATCAGCAAACGCAGCTCACCGGCGCGCAAATCACGCGTCAAAGAGCGCCAGCCCAGCTTGAAAAATGAAATTGTCATGCTGGCACGATACCGCAGTCAGGCCGCATCTGCCACCGGCAGTCGCTTTCAACCCGCAATGATCAGGGTAAAGGTCGGTCCCGTCAGAGCGCCATCGGCGGCAACCAATGGACCCGGGCGGCGGTAGCGCTCGACCCAGGCAGATCGCCATGCAGCGACCCGTGGTGCGATTTCATTTTCAGCACCAAATCAGGCTGTAGCCCAATCAATGCGAGCGCTGAAAGCTATAAAAATAAGAGCAAATCAGCGGCCCACATAAGGCCTTTGCCGTCCATTTCGGGGTTGTGCTGGCGGGATTTGCCGTCTTGCGTGCTGGCGCACCCGCCTTTGCCATGAGTCTGCCTTTTTACAGACGACAAAAAGATTGAGGAATAGTTCACTAAAAGTGCCCCCAGCCCTTATGGATAAAGCGCTGCCAGCTATCAATTCAATATTTCAACGGTTTGTCACCGTTGATCCAGATCAAAATATCAGTCAACACTGATCTATACAATGCCTGCACTGGCGCGCAGCATCGGCTTGACCCGCCGGACGCACACCGGGGTTTTTGCAAGCAACTCAAGGAAATCACCATGTTGAACCCCTCGCAACAGGCACTCAAAGCCGTCAGCCTGGCGCTGCTGCTGTGCCTCGGCCCGCTGGCGCAAGCCGCAGACGCGGTGACGCAAGCCATGCAAACTGCCAATGGCCCGTACCGCATGGCGCTGTTCAAGACCAACGGCACTTCGCAAGCCGAGTCGCAGCAGGCGCTGACGCAGGCGATGCAGGCCTGGGACAAGCTCAGCAGCGAATTTGCTGCCAAACCCGCCGCACCTTACGACCGTGACCCGGCCTTTGCCAGCTCGGTTGCGGCGGTGTCAAAGGTTTACGCCAAAGCGCAGGGCGAGATCAGTGCCAACGACCTCAAGGCGGCCCACAGCACGCTGGAAGAAGCGCGCGAGATCATGTCTGCCATGCGCAAACGCAACAACGTGGTGGTTTACAGCGACCACATGAACGCCTACCACGAGGTGATGGAACACATTCTGGTGGACGGCAATGCCCTGCTGGCCCAGCCCAAGGGTCTGTTGGTGATGACGGCACAAGCCGGTGCCCTGAGCTATGTGGCCAAACGCCTGAGCACACAAGCACCCGAGAGCCTGGCAAAAGACGCAGAGTTCCAGGCCCTGGTGGATGCCGTCAAGCAATCGGTTGACCGGCTGGAGTCGGCATTGCAAAACCAGGACCAAGCCGCTGTCAAGGACGCAATGGGAAAGCTCAAAGGCCCGTACAGCAAGCTGTTTGCCAAATTCGGTTGATTTTTTGTTTCAAGGAGTGTTTGATGAGTACGTTTGACGCCATTGGCCTGATTAAAGGTATCAATGAAAACCTGGGGCCGTTTCGCAAGTCGCAGTCAGAAGCCATGCTGGGCTTTGGTCAGTTGGCCAAGGCATCCATGGCAGAGGGCGCGGTCAGCGCCAAAAACAAGGAACTGATCGCACTGGCCATTGGCATTACCCAGCATTGCCACGGCTGCATTGCCTTTCACGTCAAGGCGCTGCGCCGACTCGGTTGCAGCCGGGCCGAGCTTGAAGAAACACTTGCCGTGTGCGTTTACATGGGCGGTGGCCCTGGCTTGATGACCGCCGCCGATGCACTCAGCGCCTGGGATGAGATGGAGTCTGCCTGACAGCCGTGCCGCCGGGGTCGGCTGCCGTAAATCAGCGGTGCCGATTCGGTCAGCGCGGTGCGGCAACCGGGCCTGGCGTAACGCGAGCCGATAGCGGGGCGCGCCACGCCTGGACTTTACTCAATGGTCAGCGACGCACCTCATCGACCAGCGCCTTGAACTCGTCAATGTCTTCAAAACTGCGGTAGACGCTGGCAAAGCGCACGTAGGCAACCTTGTCGAGTTTCTTCAGTTCGAGCATCACCAGTTCACCGATGCGGGCCGACAACACCTCACGAAGGCCCAGGCTCAGCAGTTGTTCTTCGATGCGCTCGGCCGCACTGTCCACCAGTTCAGTGCTGACCGGGCGCTTGCGCAACGCCAGTTTCATGGAAGCCAGCAGCTTGTTGTGGTCGTACTCAATGCGACGCCCGTCCTTCTTGACAATCGCCGGAAAAGTCACCTCGGGCCGCTCATAGGTGGTGAAGCGCTTTTCGCACGACATACAACGGCGTCTGCGGCGAATAAAACCCCCGTCTTCCGACACCCGGGTCTCCGCGACCTGGGTCTCAGGATGGCTGCAAAAGGGGCATTTCATGCTGCCGCCGCTGGCGTGATGATGCCAGGCGTGGCAATCCAGGACTGGTGGATGATGCGAATAGCCAGCTTGCCGGGTGCCTCGCCAGGACGGCTGATCACGCCGAGTAAACAGGAAAGCGTGCAGTCAGCGCGTTGACCATGGCGCGAACGGCATCAATGTTGCTGCTGTCCCTTGGGTTGTCAAGCACGTCAGCGACCAGATGCGCAGTGATGCGGGCTTCTTCGTCCTTGAAGCCACGGGTCGTCATGGCCGGGGTGCCGATGCGAACGCCGCTGGTCACCATGGGCTTTTCGGGGTCGTTGGGAATGGCATTCTTGTTGATCGTCATATGGGCGCTGCCCAGCACCGCTTCAGCTTCCTTGCCGGTGATGCCCTTGGCGCGCAGGTCGACCAGCATCACATGTGATTCGGTCCGGCCGCTGACGATGCGCAGCCCGCGTTCGGTCAAGGTTTCGGCCACGATGCGGGCGTTCACCAGCACCTGCTGCTGGTACAGCTTGAATTCGGGCTGCAATGCTTCCTTGAAGGCGACTGCCTTGGCGGCAATCACATGCATCAGCGGACCACCTTGCAGGCCGGGGAAGATGGCGCTGTTGATGACTTTTTCGTGCTGCGCTTTCATCAAGATGATGCCGCCACGCGGGCCGCGCAAGCTCTTGTGGGTGGTGCTGGTGACCACGTCGGCGTGTGGCACCGGGTTGGGGTAGATGCCAGCGGCAATCAGCCCGGCATAGTGCGCCATATCAACCATGAAGATGGCACCGACATCTTTGGCAACTTTGGCAAAACGTGCAAAGTCAATAGCAAGAGAATAAGCACTGGCACCCGCTATGATCAGTTTTGGCTTGTGTTCATGGGCTTTGCGCTCCATCGCGTCGTAGTCAATTGCTTCGCTGGCATCGAGGCCATAAGACACCACGTTGAACCATTTGCCGCTCATGTTCAGCGCCATGCCGTGGGTCAGGTGGCCGCCTTCGGCTAGGCTCATGCCCATGATGGTGTCGCCGGGCTTTAGAAAAGCCAGAAACACCGCTTCGTTGGCTGATGCACCGCAATGCGCTTGCACATTGGCGGCCTCGGCCCCAAAGATCTGCTTGACCCGGTCAATTGCCAGTTGCTCGGCAATGTCGACAAACTCGCAGCCGCCGTAGTAGCGCTTGCCAGGGTAGCCCTCGGCGTATTTGTTGGTGAGCTGCGTGCCCTGCGCGGCCATCACCGCCGGTGAAGCATAGTTTTCGCTGGCGATCAGCTCAATGTGGTGCTCTTGGCGGGCGTTTTCAGCCTGAATGGCGGAGAACAATTCGGGGTCGGTTTGCTCGATCAGAATATTGCGGTTGAACATGGCAGTCCTTAAAGACAATGGGCCTGTGAGTCATGGTGCATGAAAACAGGGCTGCCCAGGCGAACGGCAAAACGCATCACCCAAACAGGTTTTGCGGCACGCTCCCCCGTGGTGTTCCCACTTCAGCGCCCAAAGACCCGATTGGGTTGGGCACCTATCGCCAGTTGCGTGCGAGGCGAATTTTAGCCGACCGATTTATTGCAGGGCCACCGTGGCCACTTTGTCTGGCTCGGCTTCAGGTGCCGCATCTGCAGCAGCAGGCGGCAAGGCGCGGATGACCGGGGCGCTCGGATTTGATGTGGTGGGTGGCTTGCGGCCAAGTGCAACTTGCTGCAGTTTGGCGTGTTCGGCCATGACTTTCGCAGCGTAGCCGCCATCGAGCTCGACATTGGCAGCACCGACATAGTATTTCAGGCCACCTTCAACCGAGCCCGCGACCCGGATGCAGTCCTGCAACACCTTGACACCGACATGCAAATTGGCAAAGGGGTCAAAGGCGGCAAACTTGCCGCCAAAGCTCTGGTACTTGTCACTGTGAACGCGGGTCATCACCTGCATCAGGCCCTGGGCACCGACCGGGCTCTGGGCAAACGGGTTAAAGCCTGATTCGATCGCCATGACTGCCAGGATCAGGGTTGGTTCGAGCCGGGTCTGACTGCCAATTTCATAGGCCTCGGACACCAGCGCGCTGATCGGTTCGGGCGCGACGTTGTATTTTTTGCTCAGCCAGAAAGCGACTGCGGCCTGTTGCTTGGGGAGATCTGCCGGGTCGGTGGCAGTGGCACGTTCGCTTGCCACCGGGTCACTGACCAGGCCGGTGACGATCACCTGGCGCTCTTGCAGCCAGCCAAACAGTTTGACTTCGCCCAACTCACGCAATTCGGGGCGAGCCAGCAAGGCCATGGTGGCAAATAGTACAGCCAGGCCGATCAGGGCGAAGCTGTTGTGGGTGACTTCAAAAAAGCCTTTGGTGACGACGGTAGTCAAGCGTCGCAGGCGGATCGTCATGGTATGGGTGGCTGACATAGCTTTTCCTTCTTGCTCGGGGTTAAGGGGGCTGCGTGGGTTACACACAGCGCGACCAAGGCCTCGCCTGGGTTGTTACGCTATCAATATCCTGCTGTATCCTTTCTTTGATGATGCAGAGACTTGATGTTGCCGACAGTCGGCAGCGGGTTGAAAGATCCTGAGTAACTCAAGATTGGCGGATTCTAGGGGGACTTGTTATGCCAAGTCAACCATATCAAATAAACTCCTTATGTCAAAAAAAATTGTAACTGTCGTCGATCACTCGGCAAAATGCCGCTTCATTCACGCAAAATTTATGCCATGAACTTCGCCATATTCTCCCGTTTGTCACCTTCCCGGCAGCAATGGCTGCACCGCGCCGGGGCCTTTGTGCTTGGTCTGCTGCTACTTTGGCTGCTGGCCTGGCTGGCGGTGCCGCCCATTCTCAAATCGCAAGTCCAGAGGCTTCTGGGCGAGCAATTAGGCCGGGCGGTCAGCATTGGGCAGATCGACTTCAAGCCCTGGACGCTGGAACTCGATGTTCAGGACCTGGCGGTTGCGCATGCCGCAACCGCCACCGACCGACCGGCTTCTGCAGGTGAGCCGGTCGTCAAGCCCCAAGTGCACATCAAGCGCCTGTATTTCGATCTGGAACTGCAGTCGCTGTTGCGCCTGGCCCCGGTGGTCGATGCACTGACGATAGAGTCGCCTGCGCTCCAGTTGCGCCATCTTGGACAGGGTCGCTACGACGTGGACGATGTGCTGACCAGGTTGGCCAGCCGACCGACCAACCCGGATGCAGCACCGCTGCGCTTTGCCTTGTACAACCTGGTGTTGCAGGATGGCGGGCTGGATTTCACCGACGACGCGCAGGGTAAGGTGCACCGCCTGAGCGCTTTGAAAATCAGCCTGCCGTTCCTCAGCAATCTCGACGCGCTGCGAGACGTTCAGGTGCAACCCTTGTTGGCGTTTGACCTGAACGGCAGCCGGTTTGACTCGACCGCGCATACCACGCCATTTGCGCAGACCCGCAAGACTGAGGCACAGTTTTCCCTCAAGCGGCTGGACCTGGCACCCTATCTGGGCTATTGGCCAGCCAGCCTGCCAGCGCGCCTGACTTCGGCCGTGATCGATGCTGACCTGAAACTGGTGTTTGAGCAAGCGCAGCAGCCCCATGTTGCCATCAGCGGCCTGCTGTCAGCCAGCGGCGTGAAGTTGCAGGCAACAGGCAAAGGAACGGCGGCATTGGCCGTGCCCGAACTGCTGGCGTTTGACAAGCTGGCGGTGCAGTTCAAGTCGCTGCGCCCGCTTGAGCGGGTGGCCCAATTGAGCCGTGTTGACTGGCAGCAGCCGCTGCTGACGCTGCACCGAAACAAGCAGGGTCAGGTGAACTGGCTGGCCTTGGCAAAGGCCCAGCAGACACCTTCTAATGCTTCTAAAACAGTAGCTTCCAGCGCAGACAGGGCAAGGGCTACAGGCCAAAAACAAGCAGAAACCAGGGCAGACGCAAGGCCTGCCGGATGGCAGCTTGGCATTGATCAGATTGCCCTTGAAGGCGGTGAAATCCGTTGGCTTGACGATGCTGCTGCTGCGCCGGTGCGCCTGGCATTGACCGGACTGACCTTGCAGGCACAGGCGCTGGCCTGGCCGTTTACCCAGCCGATGCCGTTTCAGGGCGCTGGCAGGCTCAATTCGGCCACGCTCACTTTCAAGGGCGATGCAACCGACCAGGCGGCGGATGTCAGCGTCAGCCTGGCCGACCTGCCGCTGTCGCTGGCGGCACCCTATCTGGCCAGCCAGTTCATCCCCACGCTCGACGGGATGCTAACGACCGAACTGGCACTGAACTGGAAGGCCGCCAGCGCGACTGGCGCGGGGGCGCAAATCCTGCTGAAAGTGCCCAGCCTGACCCTGGACAAGCTGCTGTTGTCCGACCCCCGCAAGGCGCGCCTGGCCAGCATCAAACAAGTGCGGCTGGAGACGGCTGAACTCGATGTGGCGCGTCAAACCGTCACGCTGGCCCGGCTGCGGCTGGACCAGCCGCAAGGCCATCTGGCACGCGATGCACAGGGCCGCTGGAACTTTGAAGATTGGCGCAAGGACCAGCTCGCAGTGCAGGCTGCGGCACCGTCAGCCCAGCCTGCCACGGGCACTACCAGAACCACTACCAAAACCACTGCCGCCGCAGCAGCGCCACTGCCTGCAGCCGTCGCTCCTGTTTCCGCTGGCGCGCCAGCAGATGCGGCCCGGCCGTGGCTGGTCACGGTGCAAGACTTTGCGCTGTCAGACGCAAGCCTGGGCTTTCAGGATATGGCCCATGGAAAGGCCGTGGCGCTGGACCTGTCAGCCCTGTCGCTGCAGCTTAAAAACTTTTCCAGCGCTGCTGGCAAGCCTTTTGGCCTGACGCTGGCAGCACGGGTGCGCCACGGCAACACCGAGCCTGGCCAACTGTCCTGGCGCGGCACTGGCAGCTTGAGCCCCCTGAGCCTTCAGGGCGATGTGCTGGCACAGCGGCTGCCAGCACACGCGCTGGCTGCCTATTTTGGTGATGCCTTGAATGTGGCACCGCTGCGGCTTGATGCCAGTTTCAAGGGCAAGCTTGATTTGGCCCAGCAAAGCGCTGGTTTGGCGCTGCAGGTGCGTGGCGATGCCCGCCTGGAAGACGTGCTGGTGCACAGCCTTGCCGCCACCCAGGGCGCAACGGCAACCCCGGCAGCCAATGCGCCAGCGAGCGCCGCGCCAACGCAGTCGGCGGCACCGACAGAAGAATTGTTGCGCTGGAAAAGCCTCAACCTGAACGGCCTGACGGTGGCCTTGAAGCCGGGCTCGGCACCCAGGGTCGAGGTGTCATCGACCGTCTTGAGCGACTTTTATGCACGGCTGATCCTGAGCGAAACCGGGCGGCTCAGCCTGCAGGATGTGATGAAACCCGCAGCCGCCACAAATGCCGCTGGCGTGCCACCTGCCAGCGCTGCCGCCAGTTCTCAATTTGCTATTCAATCAGGAGCTTCCAGCGCAACACCAGCAAGCGCTGCAGGCCAAAATGATGTTCAAACTGCAATGGCACCGCAAATGCGTTTTGGGCCGATCAGTCTGGTCGCTGGCCAGGTGCATTTCACCGACCGCTTCATCAAGCCCAACTACTCGGCCAACCTGACCGAACTCACCGGTCGCCTGGGTGCCTTCTCAAGCCAGGCCACCGACGGGCAGGTGCAGTTGGCAGACCTTGATTTGCGTGGCCGGGTCGAAGGCAGCGCCACACTGGAGGTGCAAGGCAAGGTCAACCCGCTGGCCAAGCCGTTGGCGCTCGACATCAAGGGCCGGGTGCGCGACCTGGAACTGGCACCGCTGTCGCCCTATGCGGTGCGCTACGCCGGCTATGGCATCGAGCGCGGCAAGCTCAGTGTCGATATCGCCTACCTGGTGCAGCCCGATGGCATGCTCACGGCCAGCAACAACATTGTGCTCAATCAGCTTCAATTTGGTGACAAGGTGCCGGATTCGGCCGCCAGCCTGCCGGTCAAGCTGGCCGTTGCGCTGCTGGCTGATCGCAACGGGGTGATTGACCTCAACCTGCCGGTCAGTGGTTCGCTCAACGACCCGCAGTTCCGGCTGCTGCCGATTGTGTTCAAGATCATTGGCAACCTGATTGCCAAGGCGATCACCGCGCCGTTCAGCCTGTTGGCGGGCGCTCTGGGTGGTGCCGGTGACGAGGCAAGCGCGGTGAATTTTGCAGCCGGTTCAAGCACCCTGACAGCACAGGCACGCGCCGGGCTTGACAAGATTGCCAAAGCCCTGGCTGATCGCCCGGCCCTGAAAATCACGGTGGTTGGCAGTGCCAGCCTGGAGCAAGAGCGCGAGGCCTTCAAGCGGGCCCAGTTGCAAAATCTGCTGCTGGCAGAAAAACGACGTTCCGACAAGGGCGCACCGGCCGAGCCGACTGCATCGGACCCGGTTGTGCCGCAGCAGGAGTACCCGGCGCTGCTCAAGGCGGTTTACAAGCGCGCTGATTTTGCCAAGCCGCGCAACCTGGTCGGACTGGCCAAGGACCTTGCGGCGGCTGAAATGGAAGCCTTGTTGCTGGCCAATCTGACTGCCACTGAAGCCGACATGGCCGCACTCGCGCTCAAGCGCGCTGTGGTGGTGCGTGACTACCTGGCCAGCCAAAAATTGCCAGCGGACCGGCTGTCCCTGGGTGCCGCCAAGGCGGTTACGCCAGATGCCAAATGGCAGCCGCGCGCCGACCTGAATCTGACCCTTGAATAGCCCTGGCATTGGTGTCCCAAATGTTTTTTGAAAGCATCGCGAAAACACGGCGAAAATAGCCGATTGTTCCCACGGCTGTGCTGTGGGCATTTTTTTATTGTGTGTGTGTGCCATGTCGATGTTTTCCTTCTCTACCCATAACAAAGCAGACCCAACTTCTGACGCTCCTGCTGCGCCAGCCAAAACCCCTGAAGCCCACCCGCTTGATGCACTGACCCGAGGTGCGTTTTCGGCCCAGACCTCGGGCGAGCGGATGGCCTGCATCCGCGACTGGCTGACCAGCAGCCCGACGGCCGAACAGATGCAGCAGGTGTTCAAGGAACTCAGTGGCAAGGACAAGGGCGCCGCAAAGCTGTTGCGTGAAAAGCTCGACGACATCAAGCGCAGCAAGGCACAAGCTGGCATGGCACTGGAATGGGCCGACAAGGGGCAGGCACTGCTGGCGCTGGCCAAGCTGAACCTGGCCGATGCATTGGCCTGGCAACGCGACGCTGCCAAAGCCGGTGCGCCCCTGAGCAAGGAGCCGCTGGCAGCCATCAAGGTGCAACTGGTTGAGCGGGTGCGTGCCATCGAAGACCTGCAGCACCGGGTGCAGGTGCAGCGCGAAGCCGCCGTGCTGGTGGCGCAACGCATCGAAGTCCTGTCCACCAAGCCATGGCGCGACGCGCTGGCGGTGCAAGAGGCGCTCAGCCAGGATGTGGCCAACTGGCAAACCGAGGCCAGCGCGCTCACCGGTGATGCCAACTGGCCCAGTGTCGATACCCGCTTTCCACCCCAGTTGCAGGCCTCGCAGGCGCAGCTTGGTCTGGTCTGGGAGGCTTTTCAGGAGGCCCTGACGCAGGCTCGGCTGGCGGCAGAAGATGCTGGCG
>Ga0116159_1002755_pt1 | contig 16454 bp, 8 predicted proteins | sample AD_JPNAS1_MetaG_FD_89878 | JGI IMG/M metagenome (GOLD analysis project Ga0116159, IMG submission 89878) | Active sludge microbial communities of municipal wastewater-treating anaerobic digesters from Japan - AD_JPNAS1_MetaG | ecosystem: Engineered > Bioreactor > Anaerobic > Digestate | place...
ATGGCCCTGGGCGGTTTGCTGCTGACGGCGCCCGCCTGGCGTCCGGACGCGGCGGCGCCGGCGCGCTCGCGGCTGCTGCTGGGCGGCCTGCTGCTGGGATTGGCCGCCTGGACGATCAACACGATGGCGCTGGCGGCGCTGGTTGTGGCCGCTGGCCTGGCGGCGGGCCTGATCCGCCGGGAGCATTCAGCCGGGGGCGTGGCGCGCGCGTTCGCGCCATGGGCGCTGGGCTGCCTGCTGGGGGTGGCCGGCCAGATGGTCTATTCGCTGGCGCTCTTCGGCGAAGTCGCTTCGCCCTACGCCTACGAAGCCGATCCGTTCTTCCGCGAGCAGATGGCGCGGGGATTCATGGGGGCCACGCGGCCACGCGCGTGGGTCGCCTGGCTCGTTACGTTTCATCCCTTCCAGGGGCTGTTTCTGTGGTTTCCGATCGTTCTGGTCGCGTTGCTGGGTGTCTTTGCGCGGCTCGCCGGCAAACGCGCGGGGCGGACGGATGCGCTGATCGCGCTGGCGATCTTCGCCGGCCTGCTGCTCTACAACAGCGCCTACTTCATGTGGTGGGGAGGGTGGGCGTATGCGCCGCGCCACCTGATTCCGGCGCTGCCGTTCCTGGCGTCGGGACTGGCGGGCTGGCTCGGGTCGCGGCGGAGGGCTGTTCGTCGCGCCGTCCTGGGACTGGCGCTGATCGGGGCGGTGTTCAACGTGGCGGCGCTCGCGCTGGATCCGCAGCCGCCACCCGGGCTGCTTCAGGAAGAGCTGATGGCGCCCGAAATGGTGGACGCGTGGCCTTCGCCCTTCCTCGCGCTCCAGCGCTACGTCTGGCTGGGGAACCAGACCGACAACAACTGGGGGACGGCGCTGGGGCTGACGGGCTGGGCCAGCCTCGTCCCGCTCTGGATTGTCTGGGGCGTTGCGCTGATCCTGTTCGGCCGGCTGGAAGGCCCGCGGCGTGGGGCGGCGGAGCGGGCGGCGCCATGACCGCGCGGTTGCGGGCGGCGCGGCTCCCGTCCCAGACGATACCGTGCCCGTATCTGGCCGGCCTGGAGGCCCGCTTTACGGACTATCTCCTCGTGGAGTATGACGCGGAGGCGCTGAGCCAATTGCTGGAGCATGGCTACCGGCGTTTCGGGCGTCATCTGTTTCGGCCGGCGTGCCCGGGCGCGCCCGGGGCGTCCTGGTGCGGTGCGTGCCTGCCGCTGCGCGTGCCGACGGCGCGGTTCCAGCCGTCGCGGAGCCAGCGGCGGGTGCTGCGGCGGGGCGCAGACGTTGAGCTTCGGATCGGCCGGCCGGTTTACAGCGAAGAGAAATATGAAATTTATCGTCGACACAAGCAGCGCTTTCCGCGTCCGGACGCCGCCGGGGAAGGCGCCGGCGATCGCGGCGAATTGGCCGGCGAGGGCGCGGAAGACGAGGCGCAGCGTCGCGAATCCTTCCGCTTCAGCTTTTACGACGGCAACCCGTTTACGCAGGAGTGCGAATACCGGTTGGAGGGGAGGCTGATCGCGTTCAGCCTGCTCGACCTGACCGCGCGCTGCGCGTCGTCGATCTATGCCTGTTTCGATCCGGAGTTGGCGCCGCTGTCGCCCGGCACGCTGTCGGCGCTGCGTGAGATCGAGTCTGCGCGCGAGCGGGGGATTCCGTACTATTATCTCGGCTACGCGATCCACGGAAACCCGTCGATGCGTTACAAGCTGGAATTCCGACCGAATGAGGTTTTCGACGGCGCCGAGTGGCGGCCGTTCCGCGATGCGGATGGGCGCTACCGGTTTGATCCGGCCGCGTTTCGGGCTGGGCGCTGGGCGGCTGAGTTGGGGTAGGGCATGGGGGGGGCCTTGAAGGACGTGGAGCCGGGGGATCGACCGGCGAGGGCGCCGGTCCCACAACGCGATTCCGATTGCGATAGCGATTCCGATACCGATACCGATTGAGAATCAGGTTGAGAGATCCATTACGCAGCGGAAACCGATGTTGCCGGTGGAACTGTCGGGCGTGTTGGCCGTGCGGGCGGCGATGCGATACCGATTGCAGTAGGTCCAGTGGCACAGATACGACCCGCCGCGCATGACTTTGCGGGGGTGGTCGGGAGACGGCGGCGGCCCGGCCGGGTTGACGCGCGGCGCCTCCGGCCGCGCATGGTCATCGCGGCTCCACTCGTCCCAGCACCACTCCCAGACGTTGCCGGTCATCTGATACAGGCCGAAGCCGTTGGGCGGATAGGCCGTCACCGGGGCGGTGCCGACGTAGCCGTCTTCCGCCGTGTTTATGCGCGGGAATTCCCCCTGCCAGATGTTGCAGCGGTGCTCGCCGCCGGGGGTCAGGTCGTCGCCCCACGGATAGAGCTTCTGGACCAGGCCGCCGCGCGCCGCGTATTCGAATTCGGCCTCGGTCGGCAGGCGCTTGCCGGCCCATGCGGCATAGGCGGCGGCGTCGCGCCACGAGACGTGCACGACGGGGTGGTCCAGCCGGTGGGCGATCGAGGTGCCGATCCCCTCGGGGTGCCGCCAGCAGGCGCCGCGGACCCGGCACCACCACTCGCAGCCCTGCACGCGCAGCGTGGCCCGCTTGAGGGTGCCAGGCGGCAACAGCAGGTGAAAGACGAACGACCAGCCGTAGCGCTCGGCGTCGGTCTTGTAGCCGGTCGCCTCGACGAACCGGGCGAACTGCGCATTGGTCACGGCCGTCTGGTCGATCCAGAACGGCGACAGGGTGATTTCGCGGACTGGTCCTTCGCCGTCTTCGGCGAATCCTTCCGGATAGTCGGTGCCCATCAGGAACGAGCCGCCCGGAAGCCGCACCATGCCGGAGGGCGGGGACCCGCCCGCCGGGGCGACGGGGCGTTCGGCGACCGGAAGCGCCGGGTTTTCCTCGCCGCGCGCCGGGGCGCAGCACGACTTGCGCGCACTCTCAGGGGACTGAGATGTTGTCTCCACGGCTTGCCCGTCCCGTTGAGGGGTGGACGCCATTGTCGGCCATGCGGGGAGCCGATGCAATCGCGATCCCGGCTGACCGGCGGGGGGAGTTGAAACCTGGTGGATGCGCCGACGGGCCGACTTGCGCGGCCGGTCCCTTGCGCATAGCATGAATTTGCACTCACTGACCGATCTTTCGGAGTACAAGCGGCTGGATTCGCGCTGGCATGCGTGGTCCGCGACACAAACGGTCAGTCAGCGGGTGGCTGTTCTGATCTTCGAGCAAATCCTCGCACAGGCCGATCCCCGGGCGGGTTGAGACGGGCCCGGCCGAGCCCGGGGCGGGGGTGGCGCTCAGTCTTCCCAAGTGCGGACTTGCATGGACCGGGGCGATATGCCAGCATGCCATCGGACCGCGCGATCCGCGCCGGCGGGGAACGGGCATGCCCTTCCGCGGCACGGGTATCGGCTCGTTTCAAATCCGTTTCCTCCCTCCGCCCATCGGTGGCCGACCGCCCCGGCGCACCCGGCCGGAGCGGGCGCCAGAAAGCCAGGCATGATGCATTGTCCCCGTTTTCGCCGTTTCGCCGCGTTGGCGGCCGCCGCGCTGCTGCCGGCGCTGTTCCAGCCGGTCCAAGCCGACAAGATCGTCACGACGCAGGGCCAGAGTCTGCAGGGGGTGATCGTCGACGAAAACGTCTACAACATCTACCTGGATACGGGCGGGGTGGTGGTGCCGATCCCGCACGAACGGGTCAAGATCGTCGAACGGCTGGATGTTGAGGACAACGCACGGCAACTGCTCGAGCGCGCCCAGGAGGCGATCCAGAACGGCGATCTGAGCACGGCGCGGACGCTGCTGGAACAGGTTCGCCGGCTGACGGTGACCGATGAGCATCTGCTGGCGCAGCGGCTGCGGCTGGACACGGAGTTGACCGAACTGGAACGCCACGGCGGGACGCTGGCGCAGCGCCGTGAGAACGCGCGCGACCTGCTGCGGCGGGCGCAGGAGGCCTACGACCGGATCGACGACGACCTGGGCAACGACCTGCTGATCCAGTCGCTGCTGATCGATCCGGGGCTGCCCGAGGCGCATGAGCTGATCGGCCGGCGCCTGACGGCGCGCGGCAAGCCGGACCTGCTGCTGGCCGGCGAGTATTTCGGCCAGATCCTCTGGCCCGACAACCTGCGGCCCGACAGCCCGATCGTTCCGCTGCTGCCGCAGGTCTACCGCTACCTGATCGAGCTGTTCCTGACGACGAAGGATGACGTCCGCGCACCGCATTACGCGCAACTGGTGTCGAAGCTCAACGAGGCGTTCCTGCTGCATCCGGAATGGAAGAATGCGCCGGGGATCGACGCGGCGACGCGCGAGCTGCTGGAACGACCGTTCGACCAAGTGCTGGCGGAACAGGTGCAGATCAACCTCAATGCCGGGGAATACGGGCTGGCGGTGGGGAAATTGCAGGGGTGGGCGGATCCCTCGGTCTCGCCGGAGATGGCTCTGCTGATCGCGCGGGCGAACACCGGGGCGGGCCATTACGATGCCGCGATCGCGGCGCTGGAAGTCGCGACCGCCCGGTTCCCGCGCGACGTGAGCCTGACGCCGCAGCTCAACGCCCTCAAACTGCTGGCGGAGGGAGCGCGGCAGGAGCAGCAGGGCAATCTGGCCGAAGCGACGGAGTTTTACGAAAAGGTATTCGCCAATCGCCTGCAACTGGTCGAGGAGATCGGCCAGGCGGTCGGATCGCGCCTGGCGACGATCAAGGCGCCGCAGATGGACACGGCGACCGGCAGCCGCGGCGACTGGCGGCTGGCCGACGTGGCGGCGCTGGTGATGAACTTCGGTTCGGATCTGGGCCAGCAACGGCGCGGCGCGCGGACGCTCAGCCAGCAACTGCCGCTGGCGCCGTGGCATTTGAAGCCGACGCTGCAGGTCAATGGGGCCGATCTGCCGACGACGGCGGCGATTCCGCTGGCGATCGCGCAGGGTCTGAGCCGCCCGCTGGCCGTCCGGTTCAACGAGGAAAGTCCTTTTGAACTGACGTTCCGGATCAACCTGGTCTGCAGTCCGGAGGATTACCAGCGGCTGGGGACGTCGGTCGACCGCGAAGGGCGGTTTGAAATCAATCCGCCGGTTCAGATCAACAACATCACATTTGACCTGGTGGCGTTTCACCCGACGCTGGGGATTCTGCTGGAGGAGGACTGGTCGCCGCCCGACGTGGCCGAGCCGGTCAAGCAGTGGCGGGCGCAGCAGCCCAATTTCCCCGCCGCCGATCATCCGGTTTATCTCTATCTGGACTCGGCGACGAAGCTGGCGCAGTTCCTGAGCAACGAGATGCCGTATTATCTGATTCCCGAAGTCACGATTCTGCCGTCGCGGCTGAACCTGCCGCGGATGCGCGAGTTGCTGACGACGCCGCGCGCGACGCCGGTCGGCGCCGCGCCCTGAGCACCCGCCGTGGGGCGGCGGCCGCGCGGTTCAATGCACGGCGCCGCCATCCTCCTCAAGCAGTCGCGTGACCCATTCGCCGGCGGGCAGTTCGCCTGTGTCGGGGGGGGCGTGGTCGTGGGCCGCCTCGTGCGCGCGGGCCTCGCGCCGCGCCTCGCGCACGATGTCGGCGCGGTGACGCAGCGAGACCGACTGGACCGCGCCGATCCCGTCGTGAGTGAGCTGGATGCGAAGATACCCCGGGCGATGGCGGGGGTGATCCATGCCGGCCGAACCGCAGTTGAGCAGCGTGACGCCCTCGTGCTTCAGACGCCAGCGCTGGTGCTTGTGGCCGTGCAGGTAGGCGTCGACGCGATGTTCGGCGAGGAGCTCGAACAGGGCCATCCGCTCGGGGAGGGCATGGTCGAGCTGGACGGGGACGCGCGCCGGGTAGAGCAGCGGGTAGTGTCCCATGACGATCAGGCGCCGACCGCGCCGGCGGTGTTCGGCCAGGCGCGGCGCGAGGGCGTCGCGGGCTTCGCGCGTAAACCGGCCGCGCGAGGTGAACCGGCGCGGCACGGAGCAGTCAATGCCGATCAGCGTCCAGACGGCGTCCAGGTCGACCTCGAACGGAAAACGCGCGTGCTCGCCGGCGAAGAGCGTTTCGTAGTAGCGCCGGCCGGCGGCGCGCACGGTGTAGCGATCATGGTTGCCGGGGATGGCGAGGAAGCGGGCCTGCCACTTGTCGAGCAGCGGGAGGAGGAGGCGGCGGGCGTCCTCGAACTCGGCCTTGAGCGAAGTGGTCGTCAGATCGCCGGAGAAGCAGAGGTAATCGGCGGGGTCGTGCTCGATCCGGCGCAGCACAAGGCGCGCGACGGAGAGCGGAAAGAGCCGGCCGCGGCGGAGAAGCAGGTTGGCCAGGCCGAGCAGGCGTTTGAATCGCGGGTCGGCATCCAGACCGATCCGCCACAGGTGCAGATCGCCGAAGTGAAGCAGCGTCAAGCCGGGGTCAGGCGGCGTCATCATCCGTCGGACCGGCCGGCTGGCTGGCGAGGGGGGCCTGCTGCAGGGCGGGGTTGCCGTGGCATTTCTTGTATTTTTTTCCGCTGCCGCACCAGCACGGGTCATTGGGTTTGGTCTTGGGCTGTTCGCGGCGGTAGGTCCTGGGCCGCGCCGGCCGCTCGCCCTCGCTGGTCTGCCCCTGTTGCGCCTGGCCTTCGGGGGCTGGGCGGGCCTGCGCGGCGGCGGAGCGGGCGGCGTCGGTGATGCTCTGGCGACCCTCCTCCTTCAGGTAGGTCAGCCGTGCCGTGCCGGTCGTCGGCTCCTGGACGACATAGACCCGATAGATGCGCTCGAAGATCTCGCGCATGACGGCGGCCATCATCTCCTCGAACAGCAGGGTCGCCTCGCGCTGATATTCGGTCAGCGGGTCCTTCTGGCCGTAGCTGCGCAGGGCGATGCCGTGGCGCAATTCGTCGATCGCGAGCAGGTGATCGCGCCAGTGCGTGTCGATGATCGTCAGCAGGACATAGCGGGCAAGCGCGCCGGTCATCTGCTCGCCCATCATCTCGGTCTTGCGGCGGTAGACGGCGGCGCAGCGTTCGAGGATTTCGCTGAGGTAATCGTCGACGGAGTCCACGCTCAGTGGGGGCAGGTTGTTCAGGTCGATCAGCGGGACGTAGCGGCGGACCCAGTCGAGGAAACCCGTGACGTCCCATTCCGATTCGTCGTTGCCGGGGCAGTGTTTTTCCCAGGCGTCGGCGAGCGCTTCGCCGGTGAATTCCAGGACGCGTTCGAGATTGCTGCCCTGGCCGAGCAGCGCCTCGCGGCGGATGCCGTAGATCCGCTCGCGCTGCTTGTTCATGACGTTGTCGTAGTCAAGGGTGCGCTTGCGCTGCTCGAAGTTGATCGATTCGATCTTTTTCTGGGCCGATTCGAGGGCGCGCGTGGCGATGCGATGGCTCATCGCCTCCCCCTCGACGAACCCCTTCGACATCAGCTTGGCCATCCGTTCGGAGGCGAACAGGCGCATCAGTTCGTCTTCGAGCGAGACGAAGAAGCGCGAGGAGCCGGGATCGCCCTGGCGGCCGGCGCGGCCGCGCAACTGCCGGTCGATGCGGCGCGCCTCGTGGCGCTCCGAGCCGAGGATCTGCAGGCCGCAGGGGGGCATGTCGGGGTCGACCTCGGCGCCGGGCGGGCGGTTGGGGCAGGCGACGCAGTACTTACCCCCCGGCGGCTTGGCGCCGTCGGCGCACTTGATGACGCCCTGGCCCAGCTTGATGTCGGTGCCGCGGCCGGCCATGTTCGTCGCGATCGTGACGGCCCCCAACTGCCCGGCCTGGCGGATGATCTGTGCCTCGCGCTCGTGCTGCTTGGCGTTCAGGACGCTGTGGCTGATCTTCTGGCGCCGCAGCATGATCGAGAGCTTCTCGCTCGTGTTGACCGAGGTCGTGCCGACGAGCACCGGCAGTCCGTATTCGTGCAGGCGGTGCACTTCCTGCACCAGCGCGTTGAATTTTTCGCGTTCGGTGCGATAGATCAGGTCATTCAGATCGAGCCGCCGGATCGGCACGTTCGTCGGGATGACATACACGTCCATCTTGTAGGTGTGGGCGAATTCCTCGGCCTCGGTCTCGGCCGTGCCGGTCATCCCCGCCAGCTTCTTGTACATGCGGAAGTAGTTCTGCAGGGTGATGGTGGCGAGCGTCTGGGTCTCCTTCTCGATCGTGACCCCTTCCTTGGCCTCGACGGCCTGATGCAGGCCGTCGCTCCAGCGCCGGCCGGTCATCAGCCGGCCGGTGAATTCGTCGACGATCACCACCTTGTTGTCCTGCACGACGTAATCGACGTCGCGTTCATAGAGGACGTAGGCGCGCAGGAGCTGCGAGATGTTGTGCAGCTCCTCGGTGCGCTCCTCGTGGCGATTCATCAGCTCTTCTTTTTTGCGTTCGAGCTCCTCCTCGGAGAGCCCCTGATTTTCGAGCTGGGCGAATTCCTCGACCAGGTCGGGCAGCAGGAACAGATCGGGATTATCGGGCGAGATGGTCTGGCGGCCGAGCTCGGTCAGATCGATCGTGTGGCCGCGTTCGTCGACGACGAAAAAGAGCGCTTCCTCCAGTTCGCGCATCCGCTTGTCGCGCATGAAGTCGTTCTCGACCCGGTCGATCAGCCGGCGGATCGCGCCGTCGCTGGCAATCTTGGTGAAGCGCTTGTGCTTGGGCGACCCCAGCCGGGCCTGCAACAGCTTCATGCCGGCTTCGTAGCGCCGGTCGTCCACTTTGTCCGGGTCGGTCCCCTCCAGCAGGCGTTCGGCCTCGGCGACCAGGGAGTTGACGAGTTGGTTCTGCTTTTCGACCAGGCGGACGACGAGCGGCTTGAGCCGATCAAACTGGTGGGTGGAGCGGTCGACCTGGCCGGAGATGATCAGCGGGGTGCGCGCCTCGTCGATCAGGACGCTGTCGACCTCGTCGACGATCGCGAAGTGATGCTCGCGCTGCACCAGGTGTTCGGGCTGCAGGGCCATGTTGTCGCGCAGGTAGTCGAAGCCGAATTCGTTGTTCGTGCCGTAGGTGATGTCGCAATTGTAGGCTTCGCGGCGCTCGGCGGGGGTCATCTGGCTCAGGATGACGCCGGTGGTCATGCCGAGCCGCTCGTAGACGGGCGAGACCCACTCCTTGCCGAAGCGGGCGAGGAAATCGTTGGTCGTGACGAGGTGCGCGCCCTTGCCTTCCAGCGCATTGAGGTAGAGGGGCATCGTGGCGACGAGGGTTTTGCCCTCGCCGGTGGCCATTTCGCAGACGTTGCCGCGGTGCAGATAGATCGCGCCGCAGAGCTGCACATCGAAGGGGACATCGTTCCAGTTGATCGGGATGCCGGCGGCTTCCCAGCTCTGGCCGACAAGCCGGCGGCAGACCTGCTTGACGGCGCCGTAGGCTTCGGGCAGCAGGTCGTCGAGCGTGGCGCCCTGGGCCAGCCGCTCTCGGAATTCGGTCGTTTTGGCCTTGAGTTCGTCGTCGGTCAGGCTGTTGTAGCGCTCGCACCAGTCGTTGATCTGGGCAATAATCGGCGCAACCTGCTTGAAATTGCGCTGCCGTTTATCGCCGACCAGCCACCGAAAAATGAAATTGAGCATGAAGCACAGCCTGTGAACGCGCGGAATCGCTCGGGCCTTGGGGAGGGGGCCGCAAATCCCCTGATTATCGCAACCGGTTCGCGCGAGCGTCAATTGATTATCCCCCCGTGGCAACGGAATCGGGATGGGGATCGATTGCGATACCGATACCGATAGCGATGCTGGAGAAGGGCGGGCGTCTTTGCGCTTGTTTCCGCCGGGCGTTCCCCTCCAAACTGAACGGGCATCGCCCCTTCGGGGAGTCCAGCCGAGCAGCCGACGGTGAGCGCCGCGCCCTTCCGATCCGAACCCGCCGACCCGCAAGCGCTCGCCGAGCCGCTGACCGAGGCCCTGACCGCGGGACGCGAGGAGGAGGGGCGCCGGCTGCTGGGGGCGCTCGGGTTTGCCGAGCCGGGCGACGCCTGGCGGCATCTGGACGCGCTGTGCGCCGAACTGCCCGAGGCGCCGCGCCGGGAACTGCTGCGCGGATTGACGCCGGCGCTGGCGGCGGCGGCCGACGCGAACCAGGCGCTGCTCGATCTGCTGCGCTACGGCGAGGCGCGGTTCGGGCGTGAACAACGCGCGCTGCTGGCGACGGTGCCGGCGCCGACGCTCGCGATTCTCTGCCGCCTCTTCGGTTTCTCACAATTCCTGGCCGATCTGCTGATCCGCTACCCCCAGTTTTTCGAATGGCTCGAAGAGGATCCGGAGCTGGGGCAGCCACGCACGCTGGAGCGCTGCCTGCGCCAATATGAGCTGGCGCTGGGGCCGTTCCGGCGGCCGGCCGCGCGGCGCGATGCGGCGATCCGCTGCCAGCGCCGCGAGCTGTTGCGCCTGGGCGTGCGCCGGATGATCGGGCTGAGCGACGAAATGCAGATGGCGGGCGAGCTGAGCGAACTGGCGGCGGCCACGCTGCGAGTGGCGTTGCGCGAGGCGTATGGCCCGCTCGAGGAACGCCACGGGACGCCGATGGACGACGCCGAGCCGGGCGCCGCGCCCACCGCGGCGGGCTTCTGCGTGATCGGCATGGGGAAACTGGGCGGGGGCGAGCTGAATTTTTCGTCCGACATCGACGTCATCTTCGTTTATTCGGCCGAGGGCACAACGACGGGGGGGGCCGACGGCGCGCCGGCGATCTCCAACCACCAGTTCTTCACGCGCCTGGCCGAGGCGATGCTGAGCTGGCTGACGGAGCACGGCCCCGAGGGCTACCTCTACCGGGTCGACACGCGGCTGCGCCCGGAGGGGGAGAGCGGCCCGCTGACGCGGTCGCTGGCGGCGTGCGAGATCTATTACGCGACGCAGGCGCGCACGTGGGAACGGCTGGCGCTGCTCAAGGCGCGGCCGGTGGCGGGCGACGAGCGGGTCGCGCGGGGGTTTGAGGCGTTGCGCCGGCCGTTTGTGTTCAACCCGCTGCACGCGGAGGGGCTGGTCGGCCAGGTGTATGAACTGAAGGGGCTGATCGACGGCGAAGTGGCGCGTCGCGGCGATGCCGGCCGCGAGATCAAGCGGGGCCGGGGGGGGATCCGCGAGATCGAATTTCTGGTGCAGACGCAGCAGCTCCTGCACGGCGGCGCCCGGCCGGGCCTCGATTCACCCAGCACGCTGGAGGCGCTGGCGGCGCTGGCGCGCGAGGGCCTGATGCCGCGCGAGGAGGCGGAGCGGCTGCGAAGCGACTACATCTTCCTGCGCACGCTGGAGCACCGCCTGCAGATGGAGCAACTGCGCCAGACGCATCGCTTGCCGGACAATCCAAGGGAACTGGAAGCGCTGGCCCGCCGCTGCGGGCTGACGCCGCGGCCGGGGGCGACGCCTCGCGAACAGCTTCAGGCGGCGTGGCGCGAGACCACCGAGCGGGTCCATGCGGCATTTGCGAAGTTTTTTCTCCCGCAGGGCGCGGAGGCGCGGCCCGCGCCGGCGCCGGCCGATGAGGCCGAGCGGGCGACGCGCGCGGTGCTCTCGGCCGAGCCCGAGGGCAACGTGCTGCCGGCCCTGCAGCCGTTCGAGCTGGCCGACGGCAGCGCGCTGAAGACGCTGCGCCGGCTGGCCGGGATGGGGCGGACGGTTTATCTGAGCGTCAGCGAGCAACAGCAGTTCGAACGCCTGTTACCGATCCTGCTGCGCTGCCTGCAGCGCGCGCCGCAACCACGCGTGGCGCTGGCGCATTTCGAATCGTTCACCGAGGCGTGCGGCGCGCGCGCGGTGTTCTACGAGACCTTCGCCGGCGCGCAGCCGCTGCTGGAATTGCTGCTCAAGGCCTTCGGCATGGGCGAGGCGCTGGCGCAGACGCTCATCGCGCATCCCGAATTCGTCGATTACCTGAGCGACCTGTCGCTGATTGCCGGGCCGGCGGATCCCGGCGCCATGGGCCAGCGGTTGAACCGGTGGCTTCAGGGCGCCCGGGATGAGGAGGCGTTCTGCCAGGCGCTGGCCTACTTCCGCCGATTTGAATACCTGATGGCGAGCCTCGGCGAACTGGCGGGGCTGCTGGACTACACCGCCTACTGCGAGCGGCTGGTCGCGACGGCGGAGCGGGTGCTGGAGCAGGCGCTGGCGCGCGCCGCGGCGGAGCGCGGGTTGCCGCCGTTGCCGGCCGGGTTCGCCGTCATGGCGCTGGGCAAGCTGGGCGGGCGCGAACTGGGGTTCGCCTCGGACCTGGATCTGATCTTCGTCTGGGAGGAGCCGTTCGGGGCGGGCGCCGGATCGGCGGCGGAGGCGGCGGCCGCGCTCGCCGAGCGCGTGCTGTTCTTCCTGACGCACGTTTCGGCCGAGGGGCGGGCCTATGCGATCGACGCGCGGCTGCGGCCGGAGGGTTCCGGCGCGCCGCTGGCGCCGCACCTGACGAGCTACGAGGAATACTACGCGCAGCGCGCCCAGCCGTGGGAACTGCAGACGGCGATGAAGCTGCGCTGGGTGGCGGGCGATCGCGCGCTGGGGTCGCGGCTGACCGAAACGGTCCGCGAGCGCGTGCTGCGACGATTGCCGGAGCTGCGCATCGGCGAGGAGATCCGGTCGATGCGCCGGCGGATCGAGGATTCGGTCAGGAATCTCCCGCGCTGGGTCTTCGCCGATTTCAAGAAGGGCCGCGGCGGGCTGATGGATCTGGAGTTCATCGCGCAGCACCTCCAGCTCACGCACCTGCGCGATCATCCGGCGCTGCTGGGCCTCGGCACGCGGCGGGTGCTGGATTACGCGCGCGAGCAGGGTCTGCTGGAAGCCGGGCAGGTCGACGCGATCGCGCGCGATTACATCTGGTGCCGGCGGGTGGAGCTGCGCGCGCGGCTGCTGTCGGGCAGCGACAAGACGATCATCCCCTCGGGGGGCGAGAAGCTGGCAGCGCTGGAGCGGGCCTGCCGGGGGGAGTTGCTGGCCGAGGGGACGACGCTGCAGGACGAGATGGCGCGGAGGCTGGTGCGCAACCGCCGGCATTTCGAACAGATCGTCCGGTAGGGCCGAACCCTTCGCCTACTCATTCCATCTCCGGCCACGCCCTGGGCTGGGCGGCGTTGCGCGCGTGGATCGTGAAGCGGGGCGTCCAGCCCGCCTGGTCCGGCTGGGCGGCGTTGTGGCCGCGGATCGCGTAAGCGGCGGCGGTGGGGAGCCCGGCGGGCAGCCGGATCCGGCAGATCGCCCAGTCGTTCTCGCTGAAGCTGGTCGCGAGGGGCGCCTGGAAGACCTCGCCGCGGATCAGGGCGAGCACGAGACGATCGCGAAGCCGAGGCCGATAGCGATACCGATACCGATGCTGACAGGGCCGGCAGCTTTAGGTTGGCGACGGGGAATGGCGCGCGATAGGATGGGCGATTGCGCGCTGGCCGGCCGGGCCGACGGTGCGCCCCCGCCCGGCGTCCCCGGCGCCTCGCCGCCCGGTGCGGCCGGCGATTCCACGTCCGCCGCTGGCGACGGTCAGCTCGCTTACGTTCGGTTTATCCCGCCGGTCCGTTCCGAATCCCTCGCCCCCAGGATGAAATCGCCCGTGGCGCGAACGAAGAACCCGCAACCCGCAGCGCGACGCGAAGGGGAACCGTCGCGCGAACGATTTGAAGAGCTGTGCGAGCGGTTCGATCACGGAATCGCGCTGGTCGACAGTCGCGGCATCCTGCGCTGGTGCAACTCGGTGCTGGTCGATTTCTACCTGCAGGCCGACTCGCCGGCGGCCTGGCAGGGCAAGCGGGCGCAGGACCTGTTCCGGTTGCTGTTCCAGGGGTCGGACGGCTGGTCGCGGATCCGGGCGGCGCTGCGGCGGCTGCATCATTCGCCCAAGGGGCGGGTCGAGATCGCCGATCTGGCGGTCACGTGGGGCGGGCGGCCGCAGACCTACGTGCAACTGGTGATCTGCGCGCTCAAACCGGGGGCGGGACGCAGCATCGGCTGGGAGGCCTGGTATTTCTACGATGTTACTTCGCACCGCAAGAGCGAGCTGAACCTGCAGGCGCTCCTGCAGCATTCCACCGACGGGATTTTCGCGGTCGACAGCGAATGCCGCCTGCGCGTGTTCAATGAGGCGTGCGAGCGGCTGACCGGCTGGCGGGCCGAGGAGGTGCTGGCGGGCCAGGGGCTGGAGTCGCCGCTGTTCCGCTGCGCGCACCCGGCATGCAGCCGGTTCAGCGACGCCGGCGAGAGCGGCGGGTTTTTTTGCGCGCGCGCGCAGGAGAGCGTCCCGCGCGGCGAGCGCCCGCTCGTCTCGCGCACCGGCGAGACCTTCTGGGTGGAGGTGACCTACGCCCCGATGTACGACAGCCAGGGGCGGATCGCGCTGGTGCTGGGGATCATGCGCGACGTGACGCAGCGCCACCAGCTGGAGGAGCAGCTTCGTGTGACGCGCCAGCTGGCGACGCTGGGCGAACTGGCGTCGGCCGTGGCGCATGAAATCAAGAACCCGCTGGGGATCATTCACAGTTCGGCGGAGATCCTGATCAATCCGAACCGGCCCGACGAACAGAAACGCCAGGCGGCCGAGTTCATCCGGGACGAAACCCGCCGGCTCGATGACCGGATTCAGGCATTTCTGAAGTTCTCGCGCCCCAAGCCCCCCGACATGAAGCGCCAGAGCATCCACAAGGTGCTGACGCAGACGATCATTGCCTACCAGACGCTGGCGCGCGAGGGGCTGACGATCGAAACGCATTACGAGCACAACCTGCCCCACGTCCACATTGATGCCGATCAGATGCAGCAGGTGTTCCTGAACCTGATCATGAACGCCGACCAGGCGATGGACAGCCGCGGCGTGATCCGCATCCGAACCGGGATGCACGGCGACCACCAGATCGCGATCGAGGTGCGCGATCACGGGCCGGGAATCCGCGAGGAGGATGCGGAGCATCTGTTCGAGCTGTTCTATTCGACCAAACCGCGGGGGACGGGGCTGGGGCTGCCGATCGTGATGCAGATCGTGCTGGCGCATGGGGGGCAGATCGAGGCCCGCAACTGCCCGGACGGGGGGGCGTCGTTCGTGGTGACGCTGCCGGCGGCCGCCGACGGGGACGAGGCGGGCGCCTGAGGCGGTGCGGCGGGCGGGGTCGACGGGTTACTCGAGCGCGAGCTCGCCGACGGCGATGACCGGTTCGGCGCCGAAGGGCGGGGCGCCTTCGGCGCCGGGCGCGCCGTAATAGCCGGCCGAGGCGTGTTCGGCGCGCAGGCGCAGCGTCACGACCGGTTCCCGGGTGAAGGGGAGCGGGACGCGCGCCTCGACCCAACTGGGTCCGTTCAGCTCGATCGGCAGCGCGCGCCGGCCGTTGGCGTGGATCACCAGCCGCGCGGTGACCGGTCCGTGGCGGGCGGCGCGAACGCGCAGCGTTGTGCAGGGCTGGCCGGCCTCGGTGCGCGCCGAGAGCGTGACGGCGGCCTCGCGCGCCATCCGGCGACCGGGTTGGCCGTCGTGCGTCACGACATCCAACCAGCCGCGGTCGAGCTGGGGGACGGCGGCGCGGGCGAGGTCGATGGCCCGGGGCAACTGCGGGCCGCGCGCGAGGAGCTCGCGCCGCAGCCGGCCGACGACTTCGCGCTTGCGCGGCAGATCCTCCACGCCGGCTTCGATTTCACCCGGCCGCACGCGGAACACCTCCACCAGTTCGTGCAAGGCGGCCTGGTCCTCGGGCGAGGGCGGGCCGGCCCAGACCGTCGGCAGCGGCGCGTCGTTGCGCCGACCCAGCAGGTTGATGGAGGCGTCGATCCAGTTGAGCAGCGCGAGCTTCGGTCCGCGAAAGCGCGCGCCCGGCCCGATCCGCCGCGCCAGCAGCGGGGCGATCAGCGGCAGGCGGCGGCGCAGGCTGCGCGCGGGGGGATTCGGCCACACCTTGACCAGCAGATGATCGGCATAGGGCCGGACCGGATCGAGGAAGCGCGCGGCGGGCCAGACCCGCTCGTTCATCCCTTCCTCGCGCTGAACACATTGGTCGTAGCAATCCTCCTCGTCGGTCAGGATCGAGCGGATCGGCTCGGCGCAGACGACGATGCGGCCGCCGGGCTTGACCACGCGCGCCATCTCGCGCAGCGTGCGTTCGTGGTCGGCGAGGTGATGCAGCACCGAACGGCAGAAGACGATATCGAAGCTGGCCGAGGGGAACGGCAGCGTGCCGATGTCGCCGAAGACACGGGTGAAATAGCGGTCGCGCGGCTTGGGGTCCTTCCAGAAAAAGCGCGCGCCCGAGCCGGGGTGGATGTAGGGGGCGTCGCGCCAGGAGGGGGCGCTCCCTTCGATGTCGTGAAACGAGAGGTAGCGCAGTTGGGCGAGATCGCAGTCCAGGGCGACGACGCGCGCGCCGCGGCGCTGGAATTCCTGGGTGGTCCAGGCTTCGCCGGCGCCCACGTCGAGCACGGTGACGCCGGGCTGCAGATCGAGCTCGTCCAGCGCGGCGGCGAAGAGCGCGGCCATCTCGTCCCAGACGATCCGCTCCTGCTCGGCGTAGGCCTGGGCGCGGCCCGTCTCCCAGGGATGCTGCTCGATCGTGCGCAGCGAGAGCGAGAGGCGGCTGTCCATCTCCTTGAGCGGGATGAG
>Ga0116159_1002758_pt1:5000-10000 | contig 16427 bp, 9 predicted proteins | sample AD_JPNAS1_MetaG_FD_89878 | JGI IMG/M metagenome (GOLD analysis project Ga0116159, IMG submission 89878) | Active sludge microbial communities of municipal wastewater-treating anaerobic digesters from Japan - AD_JPNAS1_MetaG | ecosystem: Engineered > Bioreactor > Anaerobic > Digestate...
CGGGGATGTTGGGGTTGTGAGTGGCAAAAATGAATTGAACTCCGGGCTTCATGTCACGAATCAGCTTAATGACATCTTCATATATCGTCTGGTTGTCCAGATCGTCCTCAGGCTGATCGATTATAATTACGTCATTCTCTTTGAGGCTGAGAACGAAAAGAATCAGCGCAGAAGCTCGCTGCCCCAAAGAGTGGTGTTGTAACTCTTTGCCACGATATTTGATGATAAATTTATTTGGAACCTGATACGTCAGAGCCGATTCAAGGTTGGCTAAAAGGCGGTCCGTGAAAAGTTGCGGGTTGCTGCCAAAGCGCTGCTTTGCAGTATCCAGATCTTTGTATATTGACGCGAAGTCAGGATACTGGCTGGCAATCCCTTGGAACGTGGTGTCTCTGAGACCACTTCCTTTACAGTATTCTTTCATCGTATCTACAAAGTCCGCCTTGTCGCCTTTGTAATTGGAATCGATAGTAATTGAGGACGACTCTTTTTCGATTTTTTCCAGCTCAGATTTAATCAGCAAAAACTCTTCATGCCACAGATCATTTAGCACCTTCACCTCTTTGAGCAAGGTTTCCTGATGCCCGGCAAATTCGTCTTTCTGCTTCTGAAGCACACCGATTTGAGTGACCGCTTTTGAGCTCTTGGTCTTCAGTGCTAAAAATTCTTCAGAGCTGATATTGGTGTGCCCTGTTTCTTTCAGCTCCTCACTCAGCTTTCTTTCGATCTCAGCAAACTCATCAACCATCCCTTTGCGGATGGCTTTCATCTCCGTCTGAAGATCGGTCAGCTGTTGCTGCACAGCGGGATTGTCCTGCTCCCAAACTTTCAACTGAGAAATCAGGGACAGATATTTGGTTTCCAGAATGGTTTTCAGTTTCTCAAAAAGTTCAGCATTGTGCTTGGATACATAATCTTTCTTGGAGGACAGAACTAATTCATGGTCTGTAGATATGCTGCTGACGTCTTGAGAGAAGAGATCAATCGCCTCGATTGTTTCATCGATCTGTTTTACATCCGTATCGAAGTCGAGTCGCTTTTGGAGCTTCTCCTCAACTTTATGATCGGCATAAAATTTCAGTTGATGGTCGGCATCCTTCTTGATGTCGTTCTGTTCCTTGATCAGCTCATCCAGTCCCAATCCGCTGGTGAGATTTCGAACCGCATCAATCACCTTCACTTTCTGAGCAGATATCTTTTGCAGGACCTCATCCCGTTTTGAGCCAAGCAACTTGTTCACCAAGTCCTTTTCAAATCCTTCACCGGTGCTGGACAAATCTTTCTGGCCAAAGTATATGGGTTTCCTGAGAATAGACTCTCTTATTGCCACTCCCTGTAGATCCTGCCCGCCATCTTTAACATTCGTATCCTCGCCATAAACTTTTGAAATCGTGTAAGCCTTGCCATGTCGGTCGACGACATTCACCTCGACCTTGCCACCACTTCCCATCGTGTACTTGACAAGATCTTCTTTGTACTTTTTATCACCCGATTTTTCACCGAATGGAATTTCCAGCACATAGCGTATCACTTCAAGAATGGAGGATTTTCCGCTACCCCGAATGCCAATCATGGTGTTGAGCTCTGGGGAGAACTGGATTTGCTTTTCTGCTAAGGTGCCACCGGTAAAGCGGATATTCTGAATACGGGAGTGGCCGTGCTGAACAGGATCGGTTGCAACACGGCTGTCCTTGTCCACAAGGGCAAATTTTACGGCATCAAAGGAGAAGGCTCCCAGCTTGAGATAGCACGGATCACCATTGCCGATACCATCGATGTTTTTACAATCAGAACCTTCAACTTCGGCTGGATACCAGTCAGAAAACCAATTCCTTACTTTGTCACGCTCATCACGGGTTCTGACTTTCTGAAAGCCCAAGCATCGTCTTCTGAATAGTTTGTTTTGACCAATTTCCTGCAGTCTGCCGCCATCGAGTTCATTCCAGAGGCCGCTGCTTTGCTCAACATGCGCAAAGACAACCATAAAGTCCTTATGGTAGCCCTCCAGCTTCTTCAAGGTGGTCAAGAGATCAAGGGAGCTTCGACCGTTTTCCTGCTCATATTGGTTGGGAGTTTTTCCCTCAAAAGCCACATTCAAGAACTGGTTTATATAGTCCTGACCATCTGCCAGCCACTCATCATTGAAGATGACCAACGTATGTATGCCATTGGCTCCGTCATTGACGGATAGCTCAACGCCGGGAAGCAGAAAGATTTCTTCCTTTCTAGCCTTTTTCCGTAGAGCCTTAAACTCGCTGGTATCGAATTTGTTGTGATTGGTGATTACACCAACACGAATGTCCTTCGCTTTCAGCCCCGCTACATAGTCACTCACAAAGCTGTTTTCTTCCCCGTCGTAACGGAACTCCGTGTCCGCCTTGGTGTGGAGGTGAAAATCAACCCGGAGCCAAGTGGCCCCTGAACGAAAAACTTCATACTCTTTTTGTTCTGTAGACATAATCAGCTCTCCCTACCAATCCGCGTTGAGGTACTTTTTGAGTTGTCCTGCATTGAGCACCTCGTAAGGGATCATCTTCTTTTTCTGCAGGGGAGCGATGTTTTTGCCGACGCCGTCATCGAGGATCGGGTTGTAACCTTCGGCCAGCAGTTCATCGATCTTGGCTTTGAAGGCTTCTATCTCTTTGAGCTGCCTGAAGATGCGGTCTTTTTCGTTCTGGGCATCGGCGCTCTCATTGCCGGAGAGGTCGCTCTGACGATTGACCAGAGAGCGTTCCCGGTGCTCGATGTAGACTGAGCGCAGGCGCATCAGTTTATCGCGGTTCCATTTGTATATGATGATGTAGCAGTCAAAACCTTGCTCCGGGCCGCTGGAGAGATGCCAGATGAACGGTGTGGCAGGTAGCTGTTTGAACAGTTTCAGATGGTCTGACAGTTCAGCGAAAAAACTCTTATTCAGGTATTCATGGATCGGGCAGCCAAGGACAGTATCGAAGCTGGAATACTGTGCCGAGCTGAAGCCTTTTTCTCGGAATTTATCCTCAATGCGGTCCAGCAGAACCTTTTCTCCGGCATTTGGAACCAGCGGGATAATGCCGTCCTCATCTTCCATGAGGACCTCACGGATCATATCCGCCAGAAACTCCATGGCCAGCGTGCGCATCCGCTGCTGGGGGACCACGTTGCTCTGGTTGAACCAATGCCAAACATTGACTGGGTTGACCTGGTGCCGAATACAGAACTCTTCCAGTGTGTTGTTGCCTTGATATAAAGTTATAAAACCACCCTCAATGGCCTCTCGCTCCTCAGCAGTAAACTCTCCGGTTGGAAGACTCTCGATATAGTTACGGATAGCGTCCAGCGGGAACTCTTTGGTTGCGTCGACTTCTCCGAGATAAGCAGCACGGGCTTCAGGAGAAACAGGTAGGGCTCCTATGCTTTTACCTTCTGTAGCCAGCACCATGACTCGGTCATCCTCGGTCAGATCGTAGACTTCGAAAATCTTCTCATTAATGATGGCTTCGTTGACAAGGACTTGAGTTAAAAGATGGTTTTCGTAGCTGAAGTAATCTCGTAGTCTGCCTTTCAATTCTCCCGAACCGTTTTCGTGCAGAAAAGGAGAGTGTTTATATCCCTTTTCAATTATGCTGTAGACATCTATGGCATTGTAAATTTCAACATTTCTCTTTGATAATTTGCTCAAAATGACGTAATTATCAGTGTGTTGCTTCGGAAGAGGTATTCTTTTTACGTCATTCGGTTGTTTGTTTACGGTTGGGTTTAAGCAGTCAGTAATGTAGAAAACGAGCTTAGAATTTAGTGCAGATAGGGCATAGTAAACATCAACTTTTGGAAATACTGCTGATGCGCCCATGTCAAACAAATAACCTTCAGGTTTAAATCTGAAAGAAATTCCTTTTGATCCGCTTCCCGAATAGCTTAATCCAATATTTTTCCAGTACTTATCGTCAACAAGGTTGAAGCTATTTTGTCCCCTTATGTATGAGGCATTATTAGCGTAGTTGACACATAGCCAATTATTGCCACTCCATTTCCTAAAAGGACCGCCTTTGGTATACATCACCCATCTAATTTCATTGGTGCCGTCAAAAATATCCTGAGGATCTATCTCCCACCAGTGCCGGACAGCACCATTATTATTTCCAGTTTTAACACCTGAAACTATGTCTGCATTTTTTTCTAAGGCTGACGAACCAAACTTTTCCCGAAAATCATCGGATATCCAGTAAATGAAAGGCCACGATTCTATAATCTTAAGTTTGGATTGTGGAATGATGAAAACATGTTCATCGTAAATCCCTGACACACAGTTGTCATAAATTTCTCGGAAAATATCCGGCTTATTTGTATGATTCTTGTATTTTTTCAAATCGAAGTAGGTGCCATCAGCTTCTGTTTCCTTTTTTTCTAAAACATACATCGCTGCATCGACTTGGACGTCGGAGTTAGCAAAAACACCACCAAGCCCAAGCTCCGCCAACAAATTCAAATTTGTTTTGGTCAGCATGAACTTGCGGACGTCTTCAAACGTCTTGATGTACATAAACGTTAGAGGATGGAGCATCGCAACAAATCCTGCTTTTCCTGTGAAGTCGTAACACCGCTTTATAAAGGAGGCATACAGGTTGGTGTGGAACTTGTACGGCTTCTTATAATTATCATCAATGAACTCCCTCAGTTCTGGGCCAAAGTCACCACTGTCCGTATAAGGCGGATTTGCCGTAGCCACATCGTATTCAGTGGTTAGGAGTTCAAGGAAAGCAATAGCGTCCCTGGTCTTACTGGTCAGGAAGGTATTGCCCTGCGCCTGTGCATATTGCTCAACCGCCGTTTTTAATTTGGCAAAAAAAGTAGCAGCAAAGCTTTTGTGGGCGGCTATTTCCATCAGAGTAAACAGTTCCGGCTGCGCGGAACTTTGTTTGGCTTCAAGCGCTTTCAGCTTAGCCTTGACCTTTTCATCCAGACGGATCAGAGAGCCGAACTTGTAGGCATATTGAAGGTCGGTCCAGACCTCTGCAATA